>ENA-OQCW01001091-OQCW01001091.1-human-gut-metagenome-genome-assembly--contig:-NODE-1091-length-11935-cov-3.777100_pt1 | contig 11935 bp, 22 predicted proteins | sample MGYA00242767_ERZ504593 | MGnify/ENA primary metagenome ERZ504593 (study PRJEB26092, sample SAMD00036307) | human gut metagenome | host: Homo sapiens | study: EMG produced TPA metagenomics assembly of... | reverse complement strand
GAAATTGTGTCTTATGAAATAAAAATGTCTCGCAAGCGACTGCGATTGGTGCGAGAATGTGTCATAGCACATTCCTTGTTTTCATGATATATCAGGAGGGGGTTTGTATAAAATGACTAAAATAAAAGAATATATTTATATAGATATACGACAGTAAAAAAGTTCTATATAAAAGAAAAAATTTTATATGTTTTTTTAGACATTTGTGTGTGCAGCAGTATCTGTGCTTGCACAGAATACAGTGAATTCTATTGAACAGTTTACTGAAGATACTTTTACTGTAGATGTAAATGAAGATTTGGGAGAATTGTATTTTAAAATAGATGCAGGCTACTCCAATGAGACAGAATTGTTGTTGAATTCGCTTATCCTCGGTTTGCAGGGGATAGAAGAAGAATACATGGAATATATCGATGTAATATTCGAGGAGGTGTAAAGACATGTTAAAAATGAACCTTCAGTTATTCGCTCATAAAAAAGGTGTTGGTTCTACAAAGAACGGACGTGATTCTGAGTCTAAAAGACTTGGTGCTAAAAGAGCTGACGGACAGTTTGTAAAAGCTGGAAATATCCTTTACAGACAGCGTGGAACAAAAATTCATCCAGGCGTAAATGTAGGTAGAGGTGGTGACGACACATTATTTGCATTAGTAGATGGTGTTGTACGTTTCGAAAGAAAAGGCAGAGATAAAAAACAGGTTTCTGTTGTTCCAGTAGCTACTGAAGAGTAATTCACGATAACAAGGGCGGCTTCAAATCTTTAACGGGTTTGAAGCCACTTTTTTTCAATAAAGAAAGAGGTAAATATGTTTGCAGACAGAGCGAAAATTTATATCCGCTCCGGAAAAGGCGGCGATGGACATGTAAGTTTCCGTAGAGAGCTTTATGTTCCAAATGGTGGTCCTGACGGTGGAGACGGCGGCAAGGGCGGAGACGTTATATTTGAAGTAGATAAAGGCATGAATGCACTGACTGATTATCGTCATAAAAGTAAATATACTGCAGGTAATGGTGAAGAAGGCGGTAAAAAAAGATGTCATGGTGCAAACGGAAAAGATATTGTATTAAAAGTACCGGAAGGTACCGTTATTAAAGAAGCAGCCAGCGGAAAAGTAATTGCAGATATGTCCGGAGCAAATACAAGACAAGTTGTATTAAGAGGTGGACGTGGTGGAAAGGGAAATCAGCATTATGCAACAGCAACCATGCAGGTACCAAAGTATGCCCAGCCGGGACAGCCGGCACAGGAGCTGGAAGTGCAATTAGAGCTTAAAGTGATTGCTGATGTAGGTCTTATCGGATTTCCAAATGTAGGAAAATCTACTTTACTTTCCAGAGTAAGTAATGCAAGACCGCAAATCGCGAATTATCATTTTACAACTTTAAATCCACATTTAGGTGTTGTAGATTTTGATGACTGCAATGGTTTTGTTATTGCAGATATTCCAGGTCTGATTGAAGGTGCTTCAGAAGGCGTTGGATTAGGACATCAATTTTTACGTCATATTGAAAGAACAAGGGTATTAATTCATCTGGTAGATGCGGCATCTACTGAAGGAAGAGATCCTATTGATGATATATATAAAATTAATAAAGAATTAGAAGCTTATGATCCTGAGCTTATGAAACGTCTCAGGTAATTGCGGCCAATAAAATCGATGCTGTATATGAGGGGGACGAAGATCCAGTACAGAAATTCGTGATGAATTTGAACCTCAGGGTATGAAAGTTTTTGCAATATCTGCTGTAAGTGGAAAAAGGCTTAAAAGAACTTTTGTATTATGTCAAACAGCTGTTAGATACAATTGATAAAGAACCAGTTATTTTTGAACAGGAATTTTTCCCAGAAGATGTACTGATTACAGAAAATCTTCCATATACAGTTGCTCGTGATGAAGATGATGCACATGTTTTCATTATTGAGGGACCGAAGATTGAAAAAATGCTTGGTTATACAAATTTGGATTCTGAAAAGGGATTTTATTCTTCCAGAAGTTCCTGAAAGAAAGTGGAATTTTAGAGGATCTTGAAAAAGCAGGCATTGAGGAAGGCGACACTGTTCGGATGTATGGTTTTGATTTTGATTACTATAAGTAATAGAAACAGGAGAGAAATATGACAAGCAAACAAAGAGCTTATTTAAAAGGTCTTGCTATGACAATGGAGCCAATTTTCCAGATTGGAAAATCAAGTCTGACACCGGAAAATACAGCTGCAGTGGCAGAGGCCTTAGAAGCGAGAGAACTGATAAAAATCAGCGTACTTCAGAACTGTATGGATGATCCAAAGGAAATTGCTGCAGTTTTGGCAGAACGTACACGTTCTCAGGTTGTACAGGTTATTGGCAAGAAAATTGTTTTATATAAAGAAGGAAAAGATAACAAAAAGAAAATTTTCCTTCCATAAGAAAAAATATTAAAAGAGGGTTGGCTATGCAGGAGAACAGGAAAAAAATCGGAATTATGGGAGGAACATTTGATCCTATTCATATTGGGCACTTGATTTTAGGAGAAATTGCTTATGAGCAGTTTCAATTAGATAAAATATTGTTTATGCCGGCCGGTAATCCTCCTCATAAGAAAAATCGTAAAGATAGAGCCAGCAATCAGCAACGGGTGGAAATGGTAAAAAGAGCCATTGCATCAAATGCTCATTTTGAATTATCTTTAGAAGAAATGGGCAAGACAAACTATACCTATACCTACAAAACGCTGGAGGAATTAAAAGAACGAAATCCTGATACCGATTATTATTTTATTTTGGGAGCAGACTCTTTATATGATTTTGAAGATTGGAAAGAGCCTGGCAGAATTTTACAAGCTTGTACGGTTCTTGTGGCAACTCGAGATCATACAAGTCACGAAAAGTTAAACAGTAGGATTTCATTTTTGAAAGAAAATATCATGCCAAAATTGAAAAGATGAATTTTCCAACGATAGATATTGCTTCAAAAGAACTTCGTGCCCGAATTGCTGAGGGAAAACCCATTATTTATTATGTACCTGATGAAGTTTCTGCTTACATCAGAGAAAATAATATATATAAGGATTGTGATAAACATGAAATATGATTTTGCCGAAATTGAAAAAAATTGAAGAAATATTTGGATAAAGATCGTTTGATTCATACGCTTGGTGTTATGTATACGGCATCAGCTTTAGCTATGGCACATGGAGCTGATATGGAACAGGCGCAGATTGCAGGTCTTCTTCATGATTGTGCAAAATGTATTTCCAATAAGAAAAAACTGAAGCTTTGTATGAAAAATCAGATTGAACTTTCACCATCTGAAAAGCAAAACTCTTTTTTGATTCATGCAAAGCTGGGAGCCTATATTGCTAAAGAGCAGTATGAAGTGTCAGATGCTGAGGTACTTTCTGCTATTCGATGGCATACAACCGGAAAAGAAAACATGACAAAACTGGAAAAAATCGTGTATATTGCAGATTATATTGAGCCAGGCAGAGATAAAGCACCTCACTTGTCATGGGTGAGAAAAATAGCGTTTATGGATTTGGATGAATGTATGTACTACATCTTAAAAGATAGTTTGAATTATCTGGAGCGAAACACAAAGATAATAGATCCTGCGACGCAGAAAGCTTTTTATTATTATGAAACACTGCATCTTGGGAAAAAACAGAAAGGATTAAGCAAGCATGAACAGTAAAGAAATCGCACGTATAGCCTGTGAAGCTATGGAAGATAAAAAAGCACAGGATATTAAGATTATTAATATTGAAAAAGTATCTTCACTGGCAGATTATTTTATCGTTGCAAGTGGAATGAACCGCAATCAAGTACAGGCAATGGCTGATAATGTGAATGAAATGCTGGGAAAAGCAGGAGTAGAGCCAAAACAGTTAGAAGGTTATCAGAATGCGAACTGGATTTTGATGGATTATAGAGATGTTGTTATTCACATTTTCGATGAGGAAAACCGTTTATTCTATGATTTAGAACGTATTTGGAGAGACGGTGAAATTGTAGAAAGAGAAGAATTAAATTAGTACAATATTATAACAGAACAGTTAGAAGGAAATCCTTTTGCTGTTCTGTTTTGTTATTCTATGGAGAAAAAGTAAGTTCTTCATTTTTAGAAGAACTTACTTTTTTAACGCATAAAACGAAAAACACCAATAACTTTTCCTAAAATTTGGAAAAATTGATCTTGTTCTACGATGATAGGCTCCATTGTATCATTTTCCGGTTGTAGTCTGATATGACCGTCTTCTTTGTAGAATGTTTTTACAGTGGCAGAATCTTCTACAAGAGCCACGACTTTTTGTCCATTTTCAGCGGTTGGCTGCTGTTCTACAATTAAATAGTCACCATTAAAGATACCGGCATTAATCATACTGTCTCCTTGAACAACCAACATGAAAGTTTTATTATTCGGCATATATTCAGAAGGAATAGGGAAATACCCATCAATATTTTCTACTGCCAAAAGTGGTTGACCGGCAGAAACTTTTCCAATAATCGGAACATTTACTGTCTCACGCCGTACCAGATTAAAGTTATCATCTACAATTTCAATAGCTCTTGGTTTTGTAGGGTCTCTGCGAATATAACCGTTTTTTTCCAAAATTTCTAAATGAGAATGTACAGAAGAAGTAGACTTTAAATGTACTGCTTCACAAATTTCTCTTACAGAAGGGGGAAATCCACGGTTTATAATTTCATTTTTCATATATTCCAAAATTTCAGATTGTTTTTGACTAATCTTTCCATATTCCATACATCGTACCTCCAGGATACATTTTAAGAAATAAAATGTAATATTCTAGGACAATCATACCATATATTTTCTTATAATGCAAACAAATATTCGGAATAGATGTTCGGTATTTTATCGAATGTTTGTTCGAAAAAATATTGACAAACATACGTTCTTATAGTATTATAAATCCACAGCAAACATACGTTCGTAAATATTATGGATTAGGAGGATTATAATATGAATAGAAGAGCTGAAAGAGAAAAAGTAGGTGTAAAAGGATTTTTATTGCAGTTTTTATAATTGGATTTCTTGTATTTTTTTATTTCAGACATCTAATATAGCAAATGCCGGAACACAGAACTCTGTTCGCCATAAATACTATACCAGTATTGAAATTGAGTCGGGAAGTAGTTTGTGGGAGATAGCTGAAGAATATATGACAGAGGAATATACTTCTGTTGAAGAATATATTAAAGAAGTAAAACAAATTAATCATTTAACGGAAGATTTGATTTATGAAGGAGCATATTTATGCATTCCATATTATTCATCAGAAATAAAATAGATACGAATGATATGCTAAGATGCCATGATAGAGGAAAATTTATAAAATTGCGATGAGGAATTTTGCAATAAATGTATAATTCAATGGAGTGTCTGATATGGAGAGTAAGATAGTAGATACTTATCTTGATGTATTATCACCGAAGATGATAGAGGATGTACAACATTGGATTGAGTAGATGAATTATGGAGAAATTGATATTTGAATTCAAAAAGGTAGATAAAAATATCGAAAAACGATGAAAAAAATATTGAAAAACAAGAAAACTGTGATATTCTTTGGTAAAGAGAAAATTACAGATTTTTTTGTTAGAGAGAAAATTACAGATTTTTTTGTTAGAGAGAAAATTACAGATTTTTTTGTTAGAGAGGAAAGGACATGATAGGTTAAACGTAATGGAAAAGCATGTTATTATAAGTTCTTTGACCACTTTTCCTCCAATGATACTGAAGCACCACGCATTGATTATGCGGAACTTTCTTACCGTACATAAAAATAGTCTTTGAAAATTTTAGATTTGTAATGTTGTCTGAAGATGCGAAAATCAAAGATCCTGAAATTCTTGGACAAATTTATAAGCATTATAGTAAGGATGATAAAATTATATGATATCAGGAGAGAAGGACATTTTCCTTGTATATATATATTGACTGTGATAAACTAAAAAAAGTGTAAGTTCTAAAAGTAGTAAAAGGAGAGGCACCGATGTATACAATTGAAAATCAATATTTAAGAATAAAAGTATGTAAAAAGGGAGCAGAGCTGCAAAGTATTTTTGATAAAGAGATGGAAAAAGAAATCTTATGGACTGCAGATGCAAAATTTTGGGCTCGTCATTCGCCTATTTTGTTTCCAAATGTAGGACGTCACTATGAAAATCATTATCTTTATAACGGCAAAGTTTATGAAGCTATTCCGCATGGATTTGTTAAAGATATGGAATTTTTATGTATTGAAGAGACAGAGGATACCTTATCTTTCCAAATTCAAGATACAGAAGAAACAAAAAAATATTACCCATTTTCATTTATTTTAACTATTACATATAAAATTCAGGGTAGAAAGTTAGATGTGATTTGGAAAGTAGAGAATAAAAACAGGGATACTATGTATTTTACCATTGGAGGACATCCTGGATTTAATGTTCCAATTTTAGAAGATACTCGCCGAACAGATTATAAATTACTGTTTAAGAATAAGGGAGAAGTAGAATATTGCTTGGTATATGGAATGACAGGTACTGCTGATGAGAAAAAGGTATATAAACTTCCTTTAGAACCTTATGGTGAATATGAAGGATGTAGTATTACAGAGAGTATGTTTGAACATGATGCTTTGATTTTCGATCATTCACAGTTGTCTTGTGCAGGAATTGGATATCCAGATGGAACACCATATATTATGATGGATTGTACTGGTTTTACTAATTTTGGAATTTGGAGTCTTCCGGGAGCACCTTATATTTGTCTTGAACCTTGGATGGGAAGATGTGATAATTACGGATTTAAAGATGAAATTTCTGAAAAACCGGATATTGTTACATTGAAACCGGAAGAGATTTTCCAACATGGATATAGTGTGACCATATATAATAAATAAAAGAAGGAAGATGTAAAAATGTTAGATACAAAAGTAAGAGAATTGATAAATACTCAAATTAATAAAGAATTTTATTCCGCATATCTTTATCTTGATTTTGCAAATTTTTATAAAAGCAAAGGTTTAGATGGATTTTCTAACTGGTACATGGTACAGGTTCAAGAAGAGCGTGATCATGCTATGTTATTTTTAAAATATCTTCAGAATAACAATATAGAAATTACTCTGGAGGTAATTGATAAACCGGAAGTTACTCTGGAAAAATTGATGGACCCATTAAAGGCGGGATTAGTTCATGAGGAGTATGTGACAGGATTGATTAATACGATTTATGATGCTGCTCAGAGTGTAAAGGATTTTAGGACTATGCAGTTTTTGGATTGGTTCATTAAAGAGCAGGGAGAAGAAGAAACAAATGCTCATGATTTAATTACAAAAATGGAGTTGTTTGGCACAGATCCTAAGGGACTTTATATGTTGGACAATGAATTAAAAGCCAGAGTATATACAGCCCCTTCTTTAGTAATATAAAGAAAAATAAAGGATTTTGAGAGGTGGCTATATGTGGATTGTATGTGCTGTTTTTAGTGTAATATTTTGTATTATAGGTTGGATTATGGCTTTAAAGAAAAATATTATGGGATATTGGGCTTCCGCTTCTTCTCTGGCATTCGTCTCCTTAACACTTTTATTTGGGCATAAAATGGTATTAGATTGGGTTAATAAGAAGATTGGAGTGCTTTATTAGACGTTGTCCCTACTATGTTTTCGATATTATCCGGATATGTAATAATTATGTTTTTAATTAATGCTATAATTATTGGAATAATGAGAAAAAACGATAATTCTTAGGCTTTGTAATATTCAGATAGCAACAAAGTATAATTTGAAGTATAATAATAACAGAAACGGAAAGGAAGGGAATAACAGAATGAAAGTATTATTATTAAACGGAAGTCCAAGAAAAGAAGGATGTACTTTTACAGCATTAAATCAGATAGCAGCATCACTAAATAATCAGGGAATTGAAACAGAGATTTTTCAGGCAGGAAACGCCGATATGGAAAATGTAAAAGAGGCTGCAAAGAAGCTGGAAACTGCAGATGGATTGATTGTAGGATCTCCTGTATATTGGGCATCTCCTACAGGCCAGATTATAGAATTTATGGATAAGCTTTCTTCATTGGCAGGAAAGCACATGCTTTATAAACCGGCAGCAGCGATTGCATCAGCGAGACGAGCAGGAACTACTGCAACTTTAGAAGTTCTTACAAAATATTTTCAGTTTTTCCAGATGCCTGTAATTTCATCAAATTATTGGAATATGGTTCATGGAAATACACCGGAAGAAGTAATGCAGGATGAAGAAGGGCTTCAGATTATGAGAACTTTGGGTACGAATATGGCATGGGTTTTGAAATGTCTGGAAGCAGGAAAAAATGCAGGTATTTTGAAACCGGAACCGGAAGAAAAAATTAAAACTAATTTTATAAGATAAAAGAATTGAGAAGTGCTGTTGTATAATGTTTGGCTTTATGTCAATAGTTGGGGTGGGGTTTTATAAATCCTGCTCCATTATTGCGTTTAAAGGCATTTTTATATTCACAGCTTTACTAAGCAGGAAATCAGAAAAGGTCTCCTGCTTTTTTACTCAAAATTAAATAAAATACTCTGTAAATCGAATAATGGAACGACGTAAAAATAATTTGCGCCTTAAAAATACGGTTGTAAATATTGTTTGCTGGACTTTATAACACAAAGTGGTCCTATGTCAAGATTTAGTACAAGTTAAAATGAGGTTTGAGTCTGTTGCCTTAACAAAGACAAAATCCGGTATTCAATACAGTTTGAATAATCAAACAGCACTATGCGTGTTCCTGGGAGATGGCGAAGTACTGCTGGATAATAATGTAACAGAAGGCGCACTTCGTAGTTTCTGTTTACACAAGCACACCTGGAAACTAATCGATACTGTTAATGGAGCAAAATCCAGTGCTATTATTTACAGCATCGTTGAGACTGCAAAAGCGAATCATCTGAATCCATTTCGATCATTTATTGATGATCTGCTTCCGTGATCTCCGAAACTACCGGAAATATGCCGGGTTAAATAACTTTTGAACCTTGCCGCTCGAAAGAGCGGCTTATATTAAATATGGTACTTATGATTTACCGTATATGCATAATGAGATAGGGGTACAGTTTACGGATGAGCCTACAGGAAATTTGGATAAAGATACTGCACAAGATATAATAGATATTTTGAAAGAGAGTGCTCATCAAATGAATAAGTGTGTGGTAGTAGTTACGCATTCCCATGAATTAGCGAAACAAACAGATGAAGTATTCTGATTAAAACGAGGAATATTATCAAAAGAATAAATAATTCATAATTTGTAAAAGTAGTAAAAAAAGAAAAATACTGTATCAATATATTTTTCAGATGTCATTAAAATAAAAACAGGGAAAATGGTTCAAAAGCTAATAAGCAGGGGAATTTCGCAGGAGTTTTTATTTCAATTTATGGATAATTAAATGAAACGTGTTATTATTTGATGTCGACTTTAAAAATATATAAAAAAGATTTTTTGTATATAACAGTATATAACAGTTGACAAACAGTTATATACTGTTATATACTGTTTATGACAGGAGGGAAACAATGAAGATTATAATCAATAATTCATCGATGGTACCAATTTATGAACAGCTCATGGAGCAGATAAAAACAATGATTTTAAATGAAGAGTTAAAAGAAAATGAAATTTTGCCTTCTGTACGTTCTTTGGCAAAAGAGTTAAAAATAAGTGCCCTTACTGTAAAGAAGGCTTACGACAATTTAGAACAGGAAGGATTTACTGTTACGGTTCATGGAAAAGGTACTTATGTAGCAGCTGGAAATACTGCTGCCAAGGCGGAAGAAAGAAGAAGGGAATTGGAAACAGAATTGGAAAATATTATCCAAAGAGGAAGAAACTACGGTATTTCCAATGAAGATATCCGTTCTATGTTTGAAATGATTATGGAGGATGAAGAATAATGCTGAAAATTAAAGATTTAAAGAAATCTTATGATTTGTTTCATCTGGATGTATCTTTTGAAATTCCCAGAGGTTGTATTACCGGCTTAATTGGAGCGAACGGAGCAGGTAAAAGTACTATTTTCAAAGGGATTTTAGATTTAATTTCTGTAGATGGAGGAACTATTGAGATTTTTGGAAAAGATTATAAAACACTTTCAAATAAAGATAAAGAAAATCTGGGAGTTGTATTAGCTGAATCAGGATTTAGCAGTTATTTGACTGTTCAGGATGTGACAAAAATATTGGATAGTATGTATTCACAATTTGATAAAACAATGTTTTTAGATTATTGTAAACGATATCATCTACCTCTAAAGAAACAGATTAAAGAGTTTTCTACAGGAATGAAAGCCAAACTGAAAATTTTAACAGCAATTTCTCATAAAGCAGAATTTCTGCTTTTGGATGAACCAACTACAGGTTTGGATGTTCTGGCAAGAGAAGAGTTGCTCTCCATGCTTCGGGAATATATGGAGGAAAATGAAAACAGAACAATTTTAATCAGTTCTCATATCTCAACAGATTTGGAAGGCTTATGTGATGATTTGTATATGATTGATAACGGGAAAGTGGTACTTCATGAGGAAATCGATACTTTGCTGGGACAGTATGGATTATTAAAAGTTTCTTCTGAACAGTATGAGACATTGGATAAGAATTATTTGTTGCGGAAAAAGAGGGAAAATTGGGGATATTCTTGTTTGACAAATCAGAAGCAGTTTTATTTGGAAAATTATCCTTCTTACACAATGGAAAAGGGAAATATAGATGAGGTAATCACTATGATGATTAAGGGGGAAGCAATATGAAAGGATTATTTGTAAAAGACATTGCTTTAATGAAAAATAATAAAAGGCTTCTGGGGATTATATTTTTTACCATAATATTTTTAATGATAACAGGAGTAAATAGTAGCTTTTTGATGGGATATGTACCCTTTATTTGTTGCACGCTGACTATGGGGACAATCAGTTATGATGAATATGAAAATGGTCTTCCGTTTCTTTTCATGTTACCGATTTCCCGTAAAGAATATGTGCAGGAAAAATATTTTCTGGGATTTTTTACAGGAGGTATGGGGTTTGTTTTAAGCGCAGTGGCAGCTACTATAATACAATGGGTGAAAACTCCCCAAATGGATATTTTTCAGTGGCTTTTATTATGTGGATGTTTTTTTGATATTTTTAGCAATTTTTCTGGCATTGATGATTCCTATTCAAATTAAATATGGAAGTGATAAGGGGAAAATAGTTTTTCTGGGAACTTTTTTAATTCTGATTGCGTTATTTTATCTTGCTACGCGAATTTTTGAAAAGTTTTCTTTTGATTTTGGTGGAGTAAAACAGCTTTTGGCAGGAATTTCAGACTGGCAGTTTTTAACAATAGGATTGGTGTTGGCAGTTGCTATTTTAATAGTTTCTTATTTTTTCAGTATTCATATTATAGAAAAAAAAGAGTTTTAAAGTTAAAAGTTGACATTTTTTTATTTTGAGGCTATAATAGTTTTAAATAAAACAGTTTTATTTAGAACTATTATAGCTATTTTTATGTAAGGAGTGTGAAAAGGTAGATGAAAAATGCATCGGATATGCTGTTACTGGTTCGTTATATGATGAAGCTGTATGAAAAGTATTTGGAAGATGTGCAAGTGAAGTATCAGTTATCCCATATAGAAATTGCCATTATTGGATTTTTATATAATAATCCAGAAAAGGATACAGCAGCAGATATTGTGGAAAGACGTATGCTTCCAAAGGGGGAATGTATCTGCAGGTGTAGAAACTTTGGTACAAAAGGAGCTTTTGATACGTAGACAAGATCAGGCAGATAGAAGAAAAATTCATTTATCTCTTCTTGAAAAAGCTTTTCCTATTATTAGGGAAATTGATGAAATTAATCAGAATCTTCAGAGAGCAGATTTTAAAAAATTTTTTACAGAAGAATGAAATTGAAAAAGTTATGAAGC
>ENA-OQCW01001089-OQCW01001089.1-human-gut-metagenome-genome-assembly--contig:-NODE-1089-length-11948-cov-2.144827_pt1 | contig 11948 bp, 18 predicted proteins | sample MGYA00242767_ERZ504593 | MGnify/ENA primary metagenome ERZ504593 (study PRJEB26092, sample SAMD00036307) | human gut metagenome | host: Homo sapiens | study: EMG produced TPA metagenomics assembly of... | reverse complement strand
ATAAATAAATACCAGGCGGATATAGCATCCTTGCTTATTGCGTGAAAATAAGTTCCGGGAGGAATTGGGTTTGGAATCAAGACGAAGGAAGAAACAGATTTCAGCGGCCTGCCACTATGCATATACACGGCTGGCCCTGAATTACTATATGTACTACGAGGTAATCCTGGAAGGAGACCTTTTAAGCAGCAGGCTGGAGAGGCTGAGCAAACGATACCACGGTCTGCTGAAGGATTTCCTGGAGGGAAGCCTGAAGCCGGAGGAGCTGAATGGCTTAAGGGATGAGACTGCCTCGGCCATGGAGGCCAATACCGCTTATACGGATGCTTTTCAGGCGTATGAGTACGTTCTGAACCGTCTGGAAGGACGTTTTGAGCCCCAGCTCATGGGAAACAGGAATGTCCAGCCGGATGAGGAAGAATGGACAGCGGAAATTATGGCCTACATCACGGACACAGATGAGGCGATGGTTGTCAATGAACGGATACAGTCCGTGGTGGGCCAGCTTCCCATACGGCTTACCAGGAATAAATTCTTTGCCATGGTGGAGGAGGGGCTGTCTGTCTATAAGGGCGGTCCGGTCTCCAGTCTGGATGATATGCTGTATATCCTGAGGTCCGAGGCCATGCTGGCGCGGCCGGAAGACATGGAGACAGGATACGAGGATCTTCACTCCATTCTCAGGGAATTTGAAAGGGCGGATTTTAAGGCCGTCACAGCAGAGGGAATACCGGCATCTGACAGCCGAGATGGAGCGGGCAGGACAGATTCTCCTGGATACCACGGGGGAACTGATGCTGTTTATGGATTTGATCAAGACCTTTATGTGCTTATGCTTTCCAGAAGATGGGCGATGATGGAGGTATCGGAGGAAAGCCTGTTACAGAGCTGCTGTCAAAGGTCCAGTCTCATTTTTGAGGAAAGGGGCCGTAACGGCCATTCCGCAGGAGCTGACAGATAAGCTGTCCATGCTGGAGGGAAAGCAGGAGACCTACTTTGAGCAGTGGATGCGTCTGGCGACAGAGGTTAAGAGCGCGGCAGACAGCGCGGATGAGGACGGGGAGATTCTCAGGAAGATAGAGCTGCTCATGTCGGACAGCTCCTTTATGTCCCTGGATCGTCCGGAAGACAAGGCGGATCAGAAGGTGGATGAAGAACTGATGGCCGGAAAGCTGGAGCGCTTCTTTGGGGAGCTGTCAGCTGCCTGGGAAGGAAAACCAAAGGTCCTTGTCAGGGCTGTGATGTCCAAAATTCTGTCCAGGCTGCCGGTCTTTTTTGATTCCCTGGAGGAAGTGCGTTTGTATGTGGAAGGGAGCCTCAGAAGCTGCTCTGATGTGAAGGAAAAAGAGATTTCCATGGGCCTTATACGCATGTTGATGGAGCAGGATAAATTTGACCAGGAAGATTATTAGGACGTGCCTTGGCGGAAATGGGTTTCAGACATGGCCTGGCGCGCAGACAGAGGGAGATGAATGAATGCGCTGGTGGGAGCATCTATATATGGGAGACCGGGCCGGAAGGCACCGGGCCAGGGTCCTCATGGGAATCCGCGAAAGGAAGCTCATGCCGGACACCTATGTGATTACTCTTCCTCAGAGTGGGAATCATATACTTGACATACGGCCTGTGATGCTGCTGACAGAGGAAGAACGCAAGGCAGAGGATTTCCTGATTTTAGGCGTGGCCGAGGGATATGGGGAAGCATGTGAGGTAGTCCGCACCATGGTGGATGATATGTACCGGCATACGGACGGTTTTAACTGGAAATCATATATGGCGTACCTGGGGGAGGCAAGATGATTCATATTCTGCTCGTGATATTGAAGATAATAGGTATTGTTCTTCTGGTCATCCTGGGGCTGCTGCTTGGCATTCTCCTGGCAGTGCTGTTCATCCCTGTAAGGTATAAGGCAGAGGGAAGCTACCACGGACAGCTGCTGCTGTCGGTCTGCGCCACCTGGTTCTTTCATATCCTGGCATTCAGGGCTGTTTATGAAGGCGAAGGCCTGGTGTGCAGTCTTAAGGTTCTGGGCGTCAGACTGTGGCACAATCGGGAAAAGGATCCTGCCCGGGATTTGGAAGACGGTCTGGAGACCATACTGGGAGATGAAGAACAGTCCCTGTATGAGGAACTGCAGCAGGATGAGGAGCATTACAGGAAGTCCCAGGAGGAACAGGCCCATGGCGGTCAGTCCGTCGGTGAACAGACCCACGGCGGTCAGTCCGTCGGTGAACAGACCCGTGGCGGCCGGTCCGTTGAAGAACAGGCCCACGGCAGTCAACTCCATGGGGAACGGGCAGGAGAACAGGACGCCAACCGGAAGGATAGCAGGGAAGAGGAAGATGGGACAGGGCCTGAGTCTGACAAAAAGGGGCCCGGTATCATGGGGAAAATAAAAGGCTTCCCGGGCCGTATCAGTCAGTCAATCAGGCATATACTGGAAAAACTTAAGTTTTCTTTGCGAAAATCTGTGATAAGCTTAAGGGAATCAGGGAGTTTGTTCAGGAAAAGAAAATGTGGCTGGAGGATGAAAAGAATCAGGCGTCCTTAAAGCTCCTTTACAGGCAGACAAAACGTCTCCTGGTACATCTGTGGCCCAGAAAGGGCAGGTGCACCGTCACCTTCGGGTTTGACGATCCCTATACTACGGGGCAGGTGCTCCAGGCCGCCAGCCTTATTTACCCGTTTTACCACAGGCAGCTTTTTTTGTACCCGGTATTTGATGAGAAAATATTGGACGCAGAGGGAAGCCTGAAGGAAGAATACGGTTATCCGTAATTCTTTGGCTGGTACTCCAGGTCCTGTTTGACGGACATACCCGCAGGATGCTGAAGGGTTTCTTAAAGTGATATGACACTCGCGGCGGCTGTTGGGGGATGGGATATCCTGTCCCCCAACAGCCCGCGGGAATAAATAGAGAAGAGGACATACTATGGCAGAGAATCAATTTACATCTACGATAGACACGTTATTTAGAGGCATGGACCAGTTCGTCAACACCAAGACCGTGGTGGGGGAACCGGTACAGGTGGGAGATACCATCATTGTCCCTCTGGTTGATGTGACATGCGGTATGGCGGCCGGAAGCTTTGCTGAGGGTGTCAAGCAGAAACAGCGGGGCGGCGGAGGCATGAGCGCCAAGATGAGCCCCAGCGCCGTGCTGGTGATTCAGGGGGGCGTAACTAAGCTTGTCAACGTAAAGAATCAGGATGCCATCACCAAAGTCATAGATATGGCGCCGGATTTTATCAACAAATTCCTGGGGGGGAAGCCGGCTGTGTCTGAAGAGACGGTCCAAACCGCAAAGGATACGGCGGCAGCCTACGACACGGGTAAGGCAGAACATATGGATGTGAAATAGGAATCCCGGGCCGCCTTTCTGCATATGATGGAATATAGCTTGTTGCAGAATGGGGGAGACAATTAAGATATGAGAAGAATATGCGGGCTTATGCTGTTCTGCTTTGGACTGGGGATGGCAGTGCTGCTCTTTATTCCGGAGACAATCTTTACCTTCCTGTTCGTTATCGGCTGCCTTGTATTAGGATATAATCTGTTCTGTTGTTAATATAAACGTATGGCGTATCGAAGAGGAAGAAGACTACAATAGGGATTGAATATAAAATACAGGTTATGCGTTCCTCCCATGGGAGCATAGCCTGTTTTTTACTGTCTGGTTTTTTGCGGCAGGGACTGACAAGCGGATACCAGGCTGAATATTGCGCAAAAAAAGACACCGCCTGTCGGTATGACAGAGACAATGTCTTTTTCCGTGATATGTTCTGTTTCATTAAGCTCTTTCTACAAGGCCTGAACGTAAGCAGGAAGTACATACGTACATTCTCTGGGTTCCACCATTAACCTTGACTCTGACAGATTTAACGTTCGCTTTCCACATCTTGTTGGATCTTCTATGGGAATGGCTCACTTGAATTCCGAAATGAGCTGCCTTTTCACAGATTGCACACTTAGCCATACTATTGCACCTCCTTAACACGTTACTTGGATTCTTTCATTAAGAAAAATCCACAACAAATGTATGATACCAGAAGTTTGCAAATTTTGCAAGTGAAAAAAATTAAAATTTCTTTCTTTTTTCAGAAAATAGTGTATACTGTCTCTAGTAAAGAAACGGAGGCATGTGTATGAAGGGACGAATCAGCAATAAAATGGGCGAAATCCAGATTAACCCGGACGTGATTGCTTTATATGCAGGAACCATCGCAGTTGAATGTTTTGGCATTGTAGGTATGGCAGCTGTCAGCATGAAGGACGGGCTGGTTAAACTATTAAAGAGAGAGAGCCTGACTCATGGAATCAATGTGGATATAAATGATAATAAAATATCCATTGATTTCCACGTAATCGTATCTTATGGGGTCAGTATTTCGGCTGTATCTGACAACCTGATTGAAAGCGTGAAATACAGGGTAGAAGAATTCACCGGCATGGAGGTTGAGAAAATCAATATCTATGTGGAAGGTGTTAGAGTGATTGACTAGGAGGAAGTAACTTGTGGGTATAAGTACGATTGACGCCGGTATGCTTAAGAATGCCTTCCTGGCAGGAGCAAAGGGGTTAGAGGCAAAGAAGGACTGGATTAACGAACTGAATGTATTTCCCGTGCCGGACGGGGATACGGGAACCAATATGACGCTTACTATCATGGCGGCGGCAAAGGAAGTGGCGGAGCTGGAGAATCCCACCATGGACCAGCTGGCAAAGGCCATTTCATCCGGTTCCCTGCGCGGGGCAAGAGGAAATTCCGGAGTTATATTATCACAGCTTCTCAGAGGCTTTACAAAAGAAATAAAAGCAGTGGAAGAAATTGATACCACCATTCTGGCCAACGCCATGGTGAGGGGAACCGAGACAGCATACAAGGCTGTCATGAAACCAAAAGAGGGAACCATCCTGACCGTGGCCAAGGCCATGGCGGATAAGGGCCTGGAGATGGCTTCACAGACAGATGACATAGAAGAATTTGTAAAACAAGTTATAGAATACGGCGATTATGTGCTGAGTCAGACACCGGAGATGCTCCCCGTGTTAAAACAGGCGGGTGTGGTGGATTCCGGAGGCCCGACACGATTCCCAACAGTACGATAAACACACCGGAATACATACCGCGGAGGGCTCCCGCAAGGATATGGCCCATAGCCAGCAGATGCATCCTGGTGGGTGAATACAGATAACACTCAAAGCTCTTTTCATGAAGGCGCATGACGCTGATGCGGGTGGAAACCGATGTGTAGCTGTTGCGCATGGTGGTCATGGCTAAGAGGCCCGGTATCAGGTAGTAGAGATAGGGCCTTCCATCCATCTCCATCACTCTTCCCAGGCCCATCCCAAAGGTAATAAAATACAAAAGCGGCGATACCATCTGTGAAAATGTAACTCTCCAGAACCTCCGTTTGAGGAACAGCCATTCCCGCCACAAAATCGTGGTTATTTCCATCCTCCCACCCCCTTGCTGGTGTAATGGAAAAATACGTCCTCCAGCGTGGAAGGAAGCACGCTGCACAGCGCGTCAATTCCGGCTGCCCTGGACTTTGCAGCAGGCAGGTCCTTAAAGAACTCAGCCTTTATCCTGTCCCCATCTTCGTACTCCACCTTAAATTGCCCGATTTCATCAATCAGTCCGGCGGGCGTGTCCTCCTTAAATATCTTCCCTCCGTCAATCAGCATCACATAATCGCACAGGTGCTGGGCCTCTTCGATATAATGTGTGGTCAGAAGTATGGTTTTCCCCTCCTTGTGCTGTATGTGCAGGAAATCCCATATATCCCGGCGGGCATTGGGGTCGATGCCTACCGTTGGTTCATCCAGAAATAGATATTTTGGATTGTGAATCAGGGACTTTGCAATCATCAGCTTGCGCTTCATTCCTCCTGACAGGTTCTGGGCCGCCCTTTTTCGGACGCTGTCCAGTCCGAGAAAGGCCAGAAGGCGGTCCGTGGACACAGCAATATCCGCCTTTCCCATCCGGTAAAGGCGGCCTGCAAACTCCATATTTTCTTCCACCGTCAATTCCTTGTCCAGATTGACATGCTGGCTGGTTACGCCGATGGCCTGCTTGACAGCCACGGCATTCCGGTCCATCACCTGTCCGTCAAAGGCCACGGTGCCTGTATCCGGCGCCAGAAGTCCGGTCATTATCCGCATCAGCGTTGTCTTTCCGGCCCCATTTGGTCCCAGCAGGCCCAAAAACATCCCGTCGGGAATCTCCATGGAGACACCCTTCACCGCTTCCACATCACCGAACTGTTTATGCAGGTCATTACATAGAATCATTACTGCCTCCCCTGCTTCTTAATGATGACCGTGGAAAGATACGGTATATCATACCGCTCCAGCTCCTCAAAGTCAGTCACCAGACGCTCCTCCCCTGTGCCTGTCTTGGTAATCAGCACAAACCTGTCCTCCAGATGGTTCTCCTTAAGAGCCTTCAGCAGGGCCTGCGGGTCAGTGGACGGTTTCATCAGGACCACATTGTCATGTTCCCTGAGCACCCTCCCCAAATCCTCACTGCTGTTTTTACGCACAGGGGCTACCACCAGGTCCTCATTCCAGGCCACCAGGGGTATTTTCATGGAGTCAGCCACAGCGCAGAAGGAAGTGACGCCGGGCACTACCTCCACCTCCACGCCCGCTTCCTCTATGTAGGGAAGGGTATACATAAATGTGCTGTAAACCGCCGGATCCCCCAGCGTAATAAAGGCGCCGGTACGGTCCCCATTTAAATACTGCGCGATACAACCCGCGTTCTGCTTCCACATTTCGCGCAGCTGCGTGCCGTGATAATGCATCGGATAAACTAAATTTACGATTTCCGCCTTTGTGTCCTCCAAAAGTCCCTGTATAATATCAAAGGCAAAGCTGCCTGCCCCGGCCTCCTTTTCAGGACAAAAATCACATCCGCCGCATTGAGAATGCGGTGCGCTTTTAAAGTAAGCAGTTCCGGGTCTCCCGGTCCTACGCCGATTCCATAGAGTTTTCCCATTTTTCAATCCTCTTTCTTTTCTCATACCTGGTGTTTTGTCCGAAACACTAAATATGGTACCATATATGGAGGCAAAGGGCAATTAATACCTCTGTTTTTCATTCTAGCACAGGATACTCTGCCTTTTCAAGATATGCATTTGAAAGTTTCCCTTCTTGTATACAAATACACCAGAATCAGGGTGACGCCCAGGCACATCAGCTCTGATACAGCAGGCGCCCACCAGATGCCTTCTCCTCCCCCCACGCCAATACAGACTGCCAATGAGGCCGCTATGATAACCATACCTCTGCCCAAAGAGATAATCAGAGACTCCTTCGGCCGCTCAATGGCTGTAAAATACCCTGCCCCTGTAATATTAAATCCCACCACCAGAAACGACAGGCTGAATATCCTGAATACAGACGCAGAGTACTGTCTGAGCCCTTCCAGCTTTTCAGAGATGAAAATACCCACCAGCCAGTCAGCACCTGCCATGGAAGAGATAAAGGCTATTCCCGCCACGCCCACGGACGCTGTCAGCGAGTACTTCAAAAGCCTGCTGCATACATCCCGCTCCTGTCTGCCGTAATGAAAGCTGATTAAAGGCTGGATGCCCTGCGCGATTCCCGCCATGGACATGACCACGATGGTATTCACATATGCGATGATTGTGTAGCTCACCACTCCCTGTTCACCAATATACCGCAGAATGGCATGGTTGAACATAAATACTGTGAAGCCTGCTGACAGCTCCGTAAAACCGGAGGACAGGCCAATCTTCACCACCCGGATAAACTGTCCCAAGTCCCAAACCGGCCTGGCGAAGCGAATGGTTGCCTTTGGCCCCAGGAAATGTTTCAGATACAGGAATACCGGAACCATCTGGGAAAGTCCCGTGGCTGCCCCGGCTCCCCCAATGCCCCAGTGAAATACCATGACAAACAGATAATCCAGCACACAGTTTACCAGGGCGCCCGAAGCCACAGCCGCAGCCGCAAACCGGGGAAATCCGTCTGTCTTTACCAATGTCTCAAATGTATATGATATGATGAACCACCATGTAAAGGGCAGCAGGGATAAAATATAATGCTTTACATACTCCTGCGTGCTCTGTGTGGCTCCCAGAAAGCTTACAATAGGGTCCAGGCACAGCCACACCATGAGCATGATAAACAGGGATAAAACTCCTGTCACCACCATGTTCTGAGTGATTGGCCTGATTAGCCTCCCGCTGCCTGCCCTGCCCCAGGAAAATGGCCACCACGGTGGACGTACCCACAGGCAAACAATATGGAAACAGAAACAGGAAGTTTACAAAGGAGAGGCAATATTCACAGCCGACAAGGCCACCTCAGACACGCCCCTGGCCACAAACATTCCATCCACCATGGTATATAACGCAAAGATCCACTGGGCCACCACGGAAGGCCATACAAACCTCCAGAACCTTTTTCTTCAGTGACATTCCCTCTAAATTCATGATACAACTCCTTTATGATGACTTTGCTGCTCTGCTTGCATTCCCATCATAAACCTTGGTATAATACCAAGGTAAACAGTAAATATTGCCATATTTGGGAGAAGATTCATGTCAACATTCTATAAAATCGGGGAGATTGCCTCCCTTTATAACATAAGCACGGATATACTGCGCTACTATGAGGAGCTGGGCATACTGGTCCCCCGCCGGGCGCCTAACGGATACCGCATTTACCGCACCGAGGACCTGTGGTGTCTGAATGTTATCCGCGATTTGCGGGAACTGGGATTTTCCATGGAGCAGATAAAGGCATATATTGAGAACCGAAGCATTGATTCCTCCCTGGAACTGTTCCAGAAGGAGATGGATGTGATTGACCGGCACATTGAACGGCTTAAATCCCTCCGGGACAATATCATCACCCGCAGGGAAACCATTTCCCAGGCACGGGGACTCCCTCTCGGGACCATCACATTAAAAGAAATGCCGCCCCGCGCCTGCCACCGGATCATGCAGAGCTACGAGACGGACGAAGAAATGGATATTCTCATTAAACAGCTGGTCTCCTTTGGACCGGACAGGCAGTATATCATAGGCAACAACCAGATGGGCTCCTTTATCAGCCTGTCTGATGCCATGGACGGACGATGCCAGCAGTATGACGCGGTATTCATCCTTCACCCTGACGGCGAGCACTGCATCGGGGAGGGTACCTATCTGTCGGTCTGCTACGAGCGGCAACTTCCGCCAGACCAGGACCTATGTTCCCCCGGCTCCTGGACTATGCCAGGGAACATTCCATGAATATCCGGGGGACCCCTTGCGGAGCTTTTTGGTGGATAGACGTCCATACCACAAAAACATGTGGAGGAGCAGGTGACGGAGCTGCAGTTAAAGGTGGATTAGATTATACCAGCAAGTCAGCCCCCTGCTTATCCCTTCCCAGCTCAGCCAGTTTCCTGTTCTTATCATTTAAAGTACCAAATTCCTTCAGACAGCAGATAACCTGACCGCAGGACGCCAAAACCTCTGCAGCGCGGTCATATGTCTCTTCCCGAATCGGTTCAAAAGGCATTTCCGATATCACCTGGGAGGCCAGCGCCCTGGCAATGGGGTAATCCACATCATTTTCGTGGAGAATGCCTGCCGCGAATGGGATTCCCATGCGCTGCAGTCTCCTGTAAACCGGAATCCCGCTTCCGTTTCCGCCTATGACAAATACCTGAGGCTTACCCTTCACCGGTTCCATCTCCAGGCAGCCAAATTCCGCATAATAGCTGCCTTTGGTGATTCCGTACAGCCCGGTAATATAGGAGGAGGTGAAAATCTCTTCCGGAGTTCCGCACCGCTCAATGTATTCCCCCTTTACGCAGACAATATAATCTGATAATTTCTGCGCTAAATCCAACTCATGAAGGGACATGAGCACCGCTACCTTCTTCCTGCGTACCAGGTCCTTTAAAATGGTCAGAAGCTCCAGCTTATGCCGGATATCCAGGAAGGAGGTGGGCTCGTCCAGGACAATGACACTGGGGTCCTGACAGATGGCCCGGGCCAGAAGAATGCGCTGCTTCTGCCCGTCGCTTATCTGCGAAAAATCCCGGGAAGCAAGATCCCACGCATGGACCATTTCCATGGCCTCCCTGACCTTTCCTCTGTCCTCTGCCGTCAGTATGCCCATCCTTCCGGTATATGGGTAGCGGCCTGTGCCTACCACATCCTCACAGTTCATAAGCTCCGGGTGAATCCGCTCTGTCATCAGAATGGACATCCTCTTTGCAATCTCCCTCTCCCCCATCCCCTTCATGGGCATGCCATCCAGGTAAACGGTCCCTTCCAGCAGTCCCAGCTGCCGTATTACGCTTCGCAGAATGGTGGATTTACCAGCCCCGTTTGGCCCGATGAGCGTCACGATTTCTCCCGCCCTAACATGAATTCCGATTTGCCGTATCAGAGGCGTTTTGCCGTATCCGACAGTCATATTTTCTGTCCATATGTAATCTTCTGCCATGAAATCCGCCTCTCCATTTCGCTTGCATTTCTCCTGCTCTTTCCCTGCATCTTTCCTGCATTTCACCCGCAGTTCTCCTGCATCTTTGCTGCATTTCACCCGCAGTTCTCCTGCATCTTACCTGCATTTCTCCTGCATTTCACCCGCAGTTCTTCTGCATCTTTCCTTCATTTCACTGCATACCCTTCCGGTTATGCACCATCATGTAAATGACCACAGGCGCGCCGAATACAGCTGTCACGGAGCTGATGCTCAGTTCCGTGGGCGCAAAGACGGTTCTGGCCGCCAAATCGCAGAACAGACAAAACACTGCGCCGCCCAGGAAGCAGCCCGGAATCATGAGTATGGGCTTTGCCGTCTTAAACAGGCTCTTCACCAGATGCGGAACCGCAATTCCCACAAAGGATATAGGGCCTGCGAATGCAGTCACACAGGCAGAAAGAATACTGGACAGAAGAATCAGGGCCACCCTGAACCGCAGTATGTTCACCCCCATGTTCTGGGCATACACTTCCCCCATCTGGTAAGCTCCAATCGGCTTTGCCATGAGAAAAACAAGAATCAGCGACAGGAAAACCACTGCCGTCATGACACTTACATTCTCCCAGGAGGTACCTGAAAAGCTGCCCATGGACCAGTTGTGGAGATTGACAATGTTGGCATCTTCTGCAAATGTCACCACAAAATCAGTTATGGCGGAACAGATATAGCTAATCATCACCCCGCAGATAACAAGCATGGACATCTTCTTCACCTTACCGGAAATCATCAGGACAAATCCCATGGAAATTATGGAGCCTGCAAAGGCAGCCAGAATCATCCCCGCCGATCCGATGGAGATTCCCCTTCCCAGCAAAACTATCATCACAAGGGAAACCACCAGCTTTGCGCCGGATGAAATCCCCAGCACAAAAGGGCCTGCTATGGGATTTGCAAAAAACGTCTGGAGCAGAAAACCCGATACGGACAGCGCGCCGCCCAGTATCACGGCCGAGAGAATCCGGGGGAGGCGTATGTCCCATACAATGCGGTATGAGGCTGCCTCCCCTGTCCTTCTGAACAGAATTTCACCTATTTCCTCCACTGACAGATGCACACTGCCGGAATTGATGTTCCAGATAAATAAAAAGCACATCATGACCGCCAGAAGGGCAAATGAAATACTGTTTTTTATATAAGTACCTTTTATCATTCAGACTACTCCTTATTTAACGCAGCCGGTGCATATACCTGAGGCCTTCCGGCTCCTCCTCTGTCAGTATACGGTGGATATCCAAAATCATATCCCCCAGGCCCATGGTCTCCTGAAACAGGCTTTTCTCCGTACACCACACATTTCCCTCCTTCACAGCCTTAAAATCAGCCAGGAGGCTGCTTTTCTCCAAAAGCTGGCTCAGATTGTCCAGCTCACCGTCTATGGTGCTGTTATATATAATATAATCCGCATCCCTGGCGGCGGCATAAAAGCTTT
>ENA-OQCW01001088-OQCW01001088.1-human-gut-metagenome-genome-assembly--contig:-NODE-1088-length-11950-cov-2.527700_pt1 | contig 11950 bp, 10 predicted proteins | sample MGYA00242767_ERZ504593 | MGnify/ENA primary metagenome ERZ504593 (study PRJEB26092, sample SAMD00036307) | human gut metagenome | host: Homo sapiens | study: EMG produced TPA metagenomics assembly of... | reverse complement strand
TATCGTGCGTCTTCGGCTGGATCTTCGCCGCGATGTACGGGTTCTTATAAATGCACTTTGCGTGCCGCCCGTGACTACGCGGCACGCCATTTTCGAATAACAAATACAGAGTTACAGGCTGGAAGCTATGTCAAACAAACCCTTTATCTACCAGGCACCTTTCCCGATGGGGAAAGACAATACCGAATACTATCTACTCACTTCCGATTACGTTAGCGTTGCCGACTTCGACGGCGAAACAATCCTGAAAGTGGAACCAGAAGCCCTGACTCTGCTGGCGCAGCAAGCCTTTCACGACGCTTCTTTCATGCTCCGCCCGGCCCACCAGAAACAGGTCGCGGCTATTCTTCAAGATCCAGAAGCCAGCGAAAACGACAAGTACGTGGCGCTGCAATTCTTAAGAAACTCCGAAATCGCCGCCAAAGGCGTGCTGCCGACCTGCCAGGACACCGGCACCGCGATCATCGTCGGTAAAAAAGGCCAGCGCGTGTGGACCGGTGGCGGTGATGAAGAAGCGCTGTCGAAAGGCGTCTATAACACCTATATTGAGGATAACCTGCGCTACTCGCAAAACGCGGCGCTGGACATGTACAAAGAGGTCAACACCGGCACTAACCTGCCTGCGCAAATCGACCTGTACGCGGTAGATGGCGATGAGTACAAATTCCTTTGCGTTGCGAAAGGCGGCGGCTCTGCCAACAAAACGTATCTCTACCAGGAAACCAAAGCCCTGCTGACGCCCGGCAAACTGAAAAACTTCCTCGTCGAGAAAATGCGTACCCTCGGTACTGCAGCCTGCCCGCCGTACCATATCGCGTTTGTGATTGGCGGTACGTCTGCGGAAACCAACCTGAAAACCGTCAAGTTAGCAAGCGCTCACTATTATGATGAACTGCCGACGGAAGGGAACGAACATGGTCAGGCGTTCCGCGATGTCCAGCTGGAACAGGAACTGCTGGAAGAGGCACAGAAACTCGGTCTTGGCGCGCAGTTTGGTGGTAAATACTTCGCGCACGACATTCGCGTTATCCGTCTGCCACGTCACGGCGCATCCTGCCCGGTAGGCATGGGCGTCTCCTGCTCCGCTGACCGTAACATTAAAGCGAAAATCAACCGCGAAGGTATCTGGATCGAAAAACTGGAACACAATCCAGGTCAGTACATTCCACAAGAACTGCGCCAGGCCGGTGAAGGCGAAGCGGTGAAGGTCGACCTTAACCGCCCGATGAAAGAGATCCTCGCCCAGCTTTCGCAATATCCGGTTTCCACTCGTTTGTCGCTCACCGGCACCATTATCGTGGGCCGAGATATTGCACACGCCAAGCTGAAAGAGCTGATTGACGCCGGTAAAGAACTTCCGCAGTACATCAAAGATCACCCGATCTACTACGCGGGTCCGGCGAAAACCCCTGCCGGTTATCCATCAGGTTCACTTGGCCCAACCACCGCAGGTCGTATGGACTCCTATGTGGATCTGCTGCAATCCCACGGCGGCAGCATGATCATGCTAGCGAAAGGTAACCGCAGTCAGCAGGTTACCGACGCGTGTCATAAACACGGCGGCTTCTACCTCGGTAGTATCGGCGGTCCGGCGGCGGTACTGGCGCAGCAGAGCATCAAGCATCTGGAATGCGTCGCTTATCCGGAGCTGGGTATGGAAGCTATCTGGAAAATCGAAGTAGAAGATTTCCCGGCGTTTATCCTGGTCGATGACAAAGGTAACGACTTCTTCCAGCAGATCGTCAACAAACAGTGCGCGAACTGCACTAAGTAACCTCTTCGGCCCAGCGCCTGGCAGCATGCTGCCAGGTGATCCCCCTGGGCCACCTCTTTTGCGATTGTAATTTCACGCTTGCTGGTGAATAGTCAGTATTTTCCCTGACTTGCGAACTCACCATGACCCGCACACTCAAGCCGTTAATTCTTAACACCGGCGCACTGGCGCTAACGTTAATCCTGATTTATACCGGCATTTCGGCCAATGACAAACTCACCTGGCTGATGGAAGTGACACCGGTGATTATTGTCGTGCCGCTACTGCTTGCCACCGCTAAACGTTATCCGTTAACGCCGCTGCTCTATACGCTCATTTTCTTTCACGCCATCATCCTGATGGTCGGCGGGCAATACACCTACGCGAAAGTCCCCGTTGGTTTTGAGGTGCAGGAATGGCTGGGTTGAGCCGTAATCCGTATGACAAGCTGGGGCATTTTTTTCCAGGGGCTGGTGCCTGCACTGGTGGCACGAGAGATCCTTGTGCGCGGGATGTACGTTCGCGGACGTAAAATGGTGGCGTTTCTGGTCTGTTGCGTGGCGCTGGCGATAAGCGCGATGTATGAATTAATCGAGTGGTGGGCGGCGCTGGCAATGGGCCAGGGAGCGGATGATTTTCTCGGCACCCAAGGGGCATCAGTGGGACACGCAATCCGATATGTTCTGCGCGCTGCTTGGGCGCATTAACGACGGTGATATTCCTCGCTCGCTTTCATTGCCGCCAGCTACGGCGCTTTGGCTTGATAACCGGATACAACGTGCGCTTTGTTGATGCCGGATGCGGCGTGAATTCCTTATCCGGTCTACAAAATTTGCAAATCCAAAGCATTGTATTAAGACGTGGCCTGATAAACATATCGCATCAGGCCATTTTCGTTAGCTATTGTCCACGTCAGGCTTTCACATCACTCACTGCACCGACCGGAATATCAGCATGAACAGGCTCGGGCGGTACTTTGCGATATTTATCCAGCAGATGGATCTGGATCCTGCGCAGCGTGTCACCATTGAGGCGATAGAAACGGAAGTAGAGAATCAGCGTTACCATGAAAAACAGAGTCGGTAGAGCAATCATAATAAACTGCATACCTAATAGGGCTTGCGTAGACTGTTCAACATTCGGTACATAGCCAATCATCCCTAACACAACCGCAATGAAAAAAGCCGCAAAGGCTGAACCGCCCTTCACCACCATAGTCTGCACGGAGTAAGCGATGCTTTCACAGCGTACGTGCAGTTTATATTCACCGTAATCAACGGTATCTGCCACCATGATGACCTGTAATACCCAGAAAAGCGCCGTTCCCACATTCAGCAAAATACCCGCAATCACAATGAGGACGACGTTGTGATAGCTCATTAATGCCATTAACAGGAGAACACCACAGCTTAACACCGGAAGAATAGATGCTCCGGCCCATAAAATGCGTCGGGATAATGATTTAACTAAGCGTGGGAAGAATACTAACGTCACCAGGTTAGCAGCTCCCGCATACGACAGATAATAGGGGAACAAATCCGCATCACCGATAACATATGAGAAATAATAGATAGCAAAGCCGGTAATAATATTGCTGGCTACATTATAAGCAAGGGCCATACCCAAGAGGCATGAAAGCTGATCGTTTTTATAAATAAGCGCAACGATGGCTTTAAGTGTCAGATGGCTTCCTTCAGCAGACGGTTGATTGTCTGACGAAAAGACTTCATGCACATTGCGCAGAGTGATGATGGTTGAAACAATAAAAAAGGCGATCAGTACCAGAGTGAACATCTGAAAGCCAAATCCCCGATCGCCACCGCCGATATAATTAACAAATGGTAGCGTCACACCTGCCGTAACAAAGCCCGCCAGACTGGCAAAAAAATCGCGGATAAGGAACCAGTTGTTCGCGCTCACGTTTATCGAGCGTTATGGTTGGAACCAGCGACCAGAAGGGAATATCCATAATGGTGTAAGTCATGCCCCAGAGGATGTAGGTCACGCAAACAAAGACAATCTGAGTAGTACCTTCAAACAGATGCGCACTAAAGAGGAGAAATAAGATTACAGAGTTTGCCAACGTACCGATCAGGATCCAGGGTTTGAACTTACCCCATCGCGATCGCGTAGCATTTACAATCCATCCCATAATCGGATCGTTAATAGCATCCCAGATCCTCGCCACCAGAAACAAAGTACCGACCAAACCCACAGACAGCCCGACGACATCGGTGTAGTAATACATGAGGTACATATACACAATGCCGATCGCAAAATCCTTCCCGAACGCTCCAAATCCATAACTGAGTTTTGTAGTCATTGAAATGCTCATAGGGTATCGGGTCGCTGTTACCAACGCCCGCCTTCTGTTATTGGTATCGTCAGAGGTGTGCGCCGGAATAAATCCCCCGGCGCAGTAGCGTTTAGTCGCGTTTTAACGGTGCAACCAGCCTGGTAGCCAGTCGCCGTGGGCGGCAATCAGGTCGTCAACAAGAGCATATATTTCGTCAATGCCCAGCACGGCGGCAGTATGCGGGTCCATCATCGCGGCGTGGTAAACACGGTCGCGATTTTCCGTAAGAATGGCTTCGGTCAGCAGCGTCTGTACGTTGATGTTGGTTTGCATCAGGGCGGCCAGATGCGAAGGTAACGTACCGACTTTGGTCGGCTGAATGCCATTAGCATCAACCAGACAGGCTACTTCCACGCAACATCCTTGTGGCAGGTTATCAATCAATCCATCGTTACGGACGTTACCGTAAATCACACTCGGCTCGCCAGTCCAGATAGCGTTCATGATTGTGCTGGCATATTCCCGTGACGGTTTAATATCAATCCGGGAGGCGTTTTTATACTCCTCCAGCTCTTTATGCCAGTTCGCCAGCTGCTCGACGCAGCGTTTCGGGTACTCATCCAGCGGTACTTTATAACGCTCAATCAAATCCTCACGACCTGGCTTAATAAACCACGGCGTGTACTCAGCAAAATGTTCTGACGATTCCGTGACGAAGTAGCCCAGCTTTTTGAACTTTCGTAGCGCACAATATTCTGGCAGCGAGTATTGCCATGAATATTCGGCTTCGGTGCCTGCCCTGCTTCATAAGTCGCCAGCAGTTCCGGGTAGAGATTCACGTAACTGCCATCGGCGGTTTTGCGCTCCAGCTCCAGGTAAAACGCCATATGGTTGATACCTGCGCAACGGTAACGCAGCGTAGCCGGGTCGATATTGAGGTCACGCGCCAGCTCTTCCGCCGTTCCCTGCACCGAATGGCACAGCCCTACCTGTTTGATATGCGGATAGCGGGCATACATCGCCCAGGTATTTCATCGCCATTGGGTTAACGTAGTTGAGCATGGTGGCATCTGGGGCAGACTTCCGTCATGTCCTCGCAAATTTGCCACAGATGCGGAATGGTACGTAGCGCGCGCATAATACCGCCCGGCCCCAACGTATCGGCAATGGTTTGTTCCAGACCATGCCGCTTACAGACCTCGAAATCAGTCACCGTGCAAGGTTCATAACCGCCAATCTGAAATGCCACCACGACAAAATCAGCATCCTGTAAGGCTTCTTTCTGTTGGGTGTGGCAGGTGATTTTGCCGCTGGCCCCTGCTGAATCCATCAGCTTACGCACCACAATGTGCGACTCTTCCAGGCGGGTGGGATCAATGTCCATCAGGGCAATATGCGCCGTTTTCAGCGCCTCGCGATGGAACACATCACCAAGAATATTTTTAACGAAAATCGTCGAACCAGCGCCGATAAATGTAATTTTGGGTGCAGACATCATGCAGATCTCCTGGCTTGCTTGAATAACTTCATCATGGCAGGCGATATCGCAGAAAACCTCCGGCTTCCAGGTTGAGCATTCCCATAAACTCAGATCCTGCGTGAAGCAGCAGTAAATCTGAGTTTATGGGAATAAGTTACCTGAAAAGCAGAGTTTTCGGCCTCATGATGCTCGGACGCTCCCCTCGCCGCTGTGGGAAGAGGGTGAAAACCGTGCTCCCACTCGCAGTCATCCTCCCTCACTCCTGCCATAATTCTGATATTTCAGGAAAGAGAGCCATCCATGAATACAGATACGTTTATGTGCAGCAGCAACGAAAAACAGACCCGCAGCCCGCTGTCGCTGTATTCGGAATACCAGCGGATGGAGATTGAGTTTCGCGCACCGCATATCATGCCCACCAGCCACTGGCATGGTCAGGTCGAAGTGAATGTGCCTTTCGATGGCGATGTGGAATACCTGATCAACAATGAAAAAGTGAGTATCAATCAGGGACATATCACGCTGTTCTGGGCCTGTACACCGCACCAACTAACAGATACCGGAACCTGTCAGAGCATGGCGATTTTTAATCTGCCGATGCATCTGTTTCTCTCATGGCCGCTGGATAAAGACCTGATTAACCACGTCACTCACGGTATGGTGATCAAATCATTGGCGACACAGCAACTTAGCCCGTTTGAAGTGCGCCGCTGGCAGCAGGAATTGAACAGTCCGAATGAGCAAATTCGCCAGCTCGCCATTGATGAAATTGGCCTGATGCTCAAGCGATTTAGCCTCTCTGGCTGGGAACCGATTCTGGTCAATAAAACCTCGCGCACACACAAAAACAGCGTCTCGCGCCATGCGCAATTTTATGTCAGCCAGATGCTGGGCTTTATTGCCGAAAACTATGATCAGGCGCTGACCATCAACGATGTGGCTGAGCACGTCAAACTTAACGCCAACTATGCAATGGGGATATTCCAGCGGGTCATGCAATTGACGATGAAACAGTACATAACCGCGATGCGCATCAACCACGTTCGCGCGTTACTGAGCGATACCGATAAAAGTATTCTCGATATTGCCCTGACGGCAGGCTTTCGTTCAAGTAGTCGTTTTTACAGCACGTTCGGCAAATATGTCGGCATGTCGCCGCAACAATACCGCAAACTTAGCCAACAGCGCCGCCAGACGTTTCCCGGCTAAAGACGATATCAGTATCAGCCAAAAAAATAGTTTAGCCGTCGATAATAAGCAGTGAAAATAATTTAAAATAATCACATAACGCATTGTTTATAAAAATAAATATTTCAAAAATGTTTGTTTTTCACGCGCTTTACAGCCCGAAAAGGCCGGAAGATACTTGCCCGCAACGAAGATTCCTTCATAACCGGGTAAGCAATGATGAAAGTATTAATTGTTGAAAGCGAGTTTCTCCATCAAGACACCTGGGTCGGTAACGCCGTTGAGCGTCTGGCTGATGCTTTAAGCCAGCAAAATGTTACCGTGATTAAATCCACCTCCTTTGATGATGGTTTTGCCATTCTCTCTTCAAACGAAGCCATTGACTGCCTGATGTTCAGCTATCAAATGGAACATCCGGACGAACATCAAAACGTCAGACAATTGATCGGTAAGCTTCATGAGCGCCAACAAAACGTGCCGGTCTTCCTGTTGGGCGATCGGGAAAAAGCCCTCGCCGCAATGGACCGGGATCTGCTGGAGCTTGTCGATGAATTCGCCTGGATTCTGGAAGATACCGCCGACTTTATCGCCGGACGCGCCGTTGCCGCGATGACCCGCTACCGCCAGCAGCTGTTGCCGCCACTGTTCAGCGCGCTGATGAAATATAGCGACATCCATGAATATTCCTGGGCAGCGCCAGGCCACCAGGGCGGCGTTGGTTTTACCAAAACACCCGCCGGACGTTTCTACCATGACTACTATGGTGAAAATCTGTTCCGCACCGACATGGGCATCGAACGAACTTCCCTCGGTTCTTTGCTTGACCATACTGGCGCATTTGGCGAAAGCGAAAAATATGCCGCACGCGTATTTGGTGCCGATCGCTCCTGGTCGGTAGTCGTCGGTACTTCCGGCTCTAACCGCACCATCATGCAGGCTTGCATGACCGATAACGATGTCGTGGTCGTTGACCGTAACTGCCATAAATCCATCGAACAAGGCTTGATGCTGACAGGCGCGAAACCGGTCTACATGGTGCCAAGCCGCAACCGCTACGGCATTATCGGGCCAATCTATCCGCAGGAAATGCAACCTGAAACCTTGCAGAAGAAAATCAGTGAAAGCCCGCTGACTAAAAACAAAGCCGGGCAAAAACCGTCTTACTGCGTTGTGACCAACTGTACCTATGACGGCGTGTGTTATAACGCTAAAGAAGCGCAGGATCTGCTGGAAAAAACCTCCGATCGTCTGCACTTTGACGAAGCCTGGTACGGCTATGCACGTTTCAACCCGATCTATGCCGATCACTATGCCATGCGCGGCGAACCCGGCGATCACAACGGCCCTACCGTTTTTCGCCACCCACTCCACCCACAAACTGCTGAATGCGCTGTCACAGGCCTCTTATATTCATGTACGTGAAGGTCGTGGGGCGATTAACTTCTCCCGCTTCAACCAGGCCTACATGATGCATGCCACCACCTCCCCGCTGTATGCCATCTGCGCATCCAACGACGTGGCGGTGTCGATGATGGACGGCAACAGCGGCCTGTCACTGACCCAGGAAGTGATCGACGAAGCGGTTGATTTCCGTCAGGCGATGGCGCGGCTGTATAAAGAGTTCACCGCTGACGGTAGCTGGTTCTTCAAACCGTGGAACAAAGAAGTCGTCACCGACCCACAAACCGGCAAAACCTATGACTTTGCTGACGCACCAACCAAACTGCTGACCACCGTTCAGGACTGCTGGGTAATGCATCCGGGCGAAAGCTGGCACGGCTTCAAAGATATTCCGGATAACTGGAGTATGCTCGACCCGATTAAAGTCAGCATCCTTGCTCCGGGAATGGGTGAAGATGGTGAACTGGAAGAAACCGGTGTTCCGGCGGCGCTGGTCACTGCCTGGCTTGGTCGCCACGGCATTGTGCCTACCCGCACCACTGACTTCCAAATTATGTTCCTGTTTTCTATGGGCGTAACCCGTGGGAAATGGGGGACTCTGGTTAACACCCTTTGCTCCTTCAAACGCCACTATGACGCCAACACCCCGCTGGCGCAGGTGATGCCGGAACTTGTTGAACAATATCCTGACACTTACGCGAACATGGGGATTCACGATCTGGGTGACACCATGTTTGCCTGGCTGAAAGAAAACAACCCTGGCGCACGGTTGAACGAAGCCTATTCCGGCCTACCGGTGGCGGAAATCACCCCGCGTGAAGCGTACAACGCGATTGTCGACAACAATGTCGAACTGGTATCCATTGAAAATCTGCCAGGACGCATCGCGGCAAACTCAGTTATCCCGTATCCGCCAGGAATCCCGATGCTGCTGTCTGGTGAAAACTTCGGCGATAAAAACAGTCCGCAAGTAAGTTATTTACGCTCGCTGCAATCCTGGGACCATCATTTCCCTGGGTTTGAACACGAAACAGAAGGGACAGAAATTATTGACGGTATTTACCACGTTATGTGTGTGAAAGCGTAACCACTATTCCGCTGAAGGCGTAATTGTTAAATAACATTACGCCGCCTGGCTTGAGGCCTTTTAAGTATGGCAACGTTTTCATAAAAATTGCTGCAAACAAAAAATGTCATGCTTTTTGCGCGGTCCCACCCCGCGCTTTTTTTTGCCTGTTATTTATCCTTTTTTTAGCCTGTAAAAAAATATGTACATGAGAAATTACTATAAAAATTTGTAATATTAGTAAAACTCGTTATTTTTTATGCATGTTTATATTCATCATACAATTATATAACCATTTCCCGGTATCGCTTTGCTTTAGCGAGAACTGGTCTTTTATTCGCACTCAGGAGTACATGTATGAGGATTTGCAGCGACCAACCTTGTATTGTTTTATTGACTGAAAAAGATGTCTGGATAAGGGTGAATGGGAAAGAACCTATTAGCCTTAAAGCTAACCATATGGCGTTATTAAATTGTGAAAATAATATTATCGACGTCTCCTCTCTTAATAACACTTTGGTTGCTCATATTAGTCACGACATCATCAAAGATTACCTCCGGTTTCTGAATAAAGATCTCTCGCAAATACCAGTATGGCAACGTAGTGCTACGCCCATCCTCACCCTGCCATGCCTGACGCCAGACGTCTTTCGCGTTGCCGCGAAACATAGCATGATGCCCGCTGAAACTGAGTCAGAAAAGGAACGAACACGTGCATTATTATTCACTGTGCTATCCCGTTTTCTCGACAGTAAAAAATTCCTTTCATTAATGATGTATATGTTACGTAATTGTGTAAGTGACAGCGTTTATCAAATTATTGAAAGCGATATCCACAAAGACTGGAATCTTAGTATGGTAGCCAGTTGTTTATGTCTTAGCCCAAGTCTGTTAAAGAAAAAGCTGAAAAGCGAAAACACCAGTTATAGCCAAATAATCACCACCTGCCGCATGCGTTATGCCGTAAATGAATTAATGATGGACGGTAAAAATATCTCTCAGGTATCACAGTCCTGCGGCTACAACAGTACATCGTACTTTATTTCTGTCTTTAAAGACTTCTACGGTATGACGCCGCTGCATTATGTTAGTCAGCATAGAGAACGCACTGTCGCCTGATTTTTAACCTTAACGAAGAGCTATATTAATAACGGCATCAGCGATAACCCGGCCGATAATAATTCAACTATCGAATGCAGGCGTATGATATGACGTAATTTATTGTCACGAAGCTCGCCTTCGCAGGAGTTTAATTATGTCTTCGGATGCTGATGCTCACAAAGTGGGCTTAATCCCCGTCACCCTGATGGTGTCGGGGAATATTATGGGGTCAGGTGTTTTTCTGTTACCTGCAAACCTGGCCTCCACTGGCGGGATTGCCATTTATGGATGGTTGGTGACGATTATCGGTGCGCTGGGGCTCTCGATGGTATACGCCAAAATGTCGTTCCTCGACCCAAGTCCTGGTGGTTCTTACGCTTACGCCCGCCGCTGCTTTGGCCCGTTTCTCGGTTATCAAACCAACGTCCTCTACTGGCTGGCCTGCTGGATCGGCAATATCGCCATGGTGGTCATTGGCGTAGGATATTTAAGTTACTTCTTCCCGATTCTGAAAGATCCACTGGTATTAACCATCACCTGCGTCGTGGTGCTGTGGATCTTCGTCCTGCTGAACATTGTCGGTCCGAAAATGATCACCCGTGTGCAGGCCGTTGCCACCGTGCTGGCGCTGATCCCCATCGTCGGGATTGCCGTATTTGGCTGGTTCTGGTTCCGTGGTGAAACCTATATGGCGGCATGGAACGTCAGCGGCCTGGGCACCTTCAGCGCGATTCAAAGTACCCTTAACGTTACGCTGTGGTCGTTCATCGGTGTGGAAAGTGCCTCCGTTGCCGCAGGTGTGGTGAAAAACCCGAAACGCAACGTCCCTATCGCCACCATTGGTGGGGTATTGATTGCCGCCGTTTGCTATGTGCTCTCCACCACCGCGATTATGGGGATGATCCCTAATGCCGCACTGCGCGTTTCTGCCTCGCCATTCGGTGATGCCGCACGGATGGCGTTGGGTGACACCGCCGGGGCCATTGTTTCCTTCTGCGCAGCTGCGGGTTGCTTAGGTTCACTGGGCGGCTGGACATTGCTGGCGGGTCAAACGGCGAAAGCCGCTGCCGATGACGGACTGTTCCCACCAATTTTTGCCCGTGTTAATAAAGCGGGTACACCAGTGGCAGGGCTGATTATCGTCGGTATTTTGATGACCATCTTCCAGCTCAGTAGCATTTCGCCAAACGCGACCAAAGAGTTCGGTCTGGTTTCTTCCGTGTCGGTCATCTTTACACTGGTGCCATATCTTTACACCTGTGCGGCGTTACTGCTGCTCGGCCACGGTCACTTTGGTAAAGCACGCCCGGCATATCTGGCAGTTACTACCATTGCCTTCCTCTACTGCATCTGGGCCGTGGTGGGGTCCGGGGCGAAAGAGGTTATGTGGTCATTTGTCACCCTGATGGTCATCACCGCCATGTATGCGCTGAATTACAACCGGCTGCATAAAAACCCGTATCCCTTAGATGCACCAATAAGCAAAGATTAATTCCCCTTAATCCAGCAAACATAAAAGCCAACCTTAAGAACTTAAGGTTGGCTTAATTTTGCTTTGCGAGCATATGCGCACTTTGTTCGATGGAAACACCGTGATGTTGAAGCGCCTACTAAAAAGACCCTCTTTGAATTTACTCGCCTGGCTATTGTTGGCCGCTTTTTATA
>ENA-OQCW01001086-OQCW01001086.1-human-gut-metagenome-genome-assembly--contig:-NODE-1086-length-11975-cov-4.428933_pt1 | contig 11975 bp, 14 predicted proteins | sample MGYA00242767_ERZ504593 | MGnify/ENA primary metagenome ERZ504593 (study PRJEB26092, sample SAMD00036307) | human gut metagenome | host: Homo sapiens | study: EMG produced TPA metagenomics assembly of... | reverse complement strand
TGTTGTAATTTATGGCCGATTCTACAGACGTTCTATTTCAGTTTGAATGAGGTCAGGGGATTTCAGAGCCCAGTATTTGTGGGGCTGTCCAATTATATGACCTTATTTGGGGATGAGGAATTCTGGAAGTCACTTATGAATACCTGCATTTATACTGTTGTTACAGTGCCTGTAGGGGTGATTCTGTCCTTGATCACTGCTGTATTCCTAAATGCTTCCATTAAGGGAAAGTCCTTTTTCAGGGTACTGTATTTCCTTCCGGTGATTTCAGCGCCTGCTGCCGTGGCTATGGTCTGGCGGTGGCTGTATAATTCGGATTTTGGACTCATTAACTATATACTGTCCGTATTACACATTCAGGGACCAAACTGGATCGCGGATTCCCGGGTTGTTCTGGGATCGGTGATGATAGTGGGGATCTGGTCCTTGGTGGGATATAATATGGTCATTCTTCTTGCAGGTCTCCAGGATATTCCTGGGTCTTACTATGAAGCGGCTCAGATTGACGGCGCAGATTCTTTGAAACAGTTTCTACATATTACGGTGCCTCTGGTGTCGCCCACACTATTTTTTGTGGTACTGACCACAATGATCAGCTCTCTTCAGGTATTCGACCATATCTACATGATGCTTGACAGTACCAATCCGGCATTGAAATCCGGGGAGTCTATTGTATATCTGTTTTATAAATATACCTTTGCAAATAATAATAAAGGCTACGGTTCAGCCATTGCCACTGTTCTTCTGTTCCTTGTTATGCTGCTGACAGTGATTCAGATGAAGGTGCAGAAAAAATGGGTTCATTATCAGTGACGGGAGGAGAAGAATGGAGACAACAGTAATTACGGAAATCTGCAGGGATATCTGGGCTGTCAATGAGCTGGATAAAATAACAATGTATCTGATTAATGGGACAGAATCCGCACTTTTGATAGATACAGGCCTGGGAATCACTGATTTAAAGAAAGTAATTCGGGAGAAATGCGGGGATAAACCGGTGACGGTTGTTAATACACATGCGCATTTGGACCACAACTCGGGAAATAATCAATTCCAGACAGTATACGTGGGCAGGTTTGATGAACCTTTTTCCCATACTTCAGTGGGAGAGCGGGAGCGCAGGGTAATAGAGGAGATGTATTTTGATGGTGCTGCAGAAGGTGACATAGACAGAAAAAAGTGGATGCCCGGTACAGCACCCAAAGTCAGGACACTGAGGGATGGGGATAAACTGGATATAGGCGGTTATATCTTTAGAGTTCTTGAGATACCAAGCCACAGCATTGGTTCTATTGCGTTACTGGAAGAAGAAAAATCATGGCTGTTTACCGGTGACGTATTGTTGACATGGGAAGTGTGGGGACATTTGGGCATAGGAATGTTAAGCCCGTCAGTGACCTTGTGTGAATATAGGGAAAGCCTCAGAAAGCTGAAAAGGTATGTGGATAAAACAACGATCATCTTTCCGTCTCACGGCAGGAGAGAGAGTCCCGAAGGGTGCAGCCAGTTCCGGCTCTGCCCTGAAATCATCAATATTTATCTGGAGGGGATCACAAAAATTATTGAGGGTGAATGGCGGGGTGAGCGTTATGAGTCTAGATTTCACGACGGACTGGTTAAAACGTTCAAACTGGGTGGAATTGTATATGATGAAGACAGAATCGGTTAGCAGCACATGGCTTGAAAGCTGCTTTAGGAAGGAGTGAAAATCGTGAAGAAAAATCAGTTGGAAGTCATCTGGCTATATATCTGCTGCTGACAATAGGGGCTATTGTTATGGTATTTCCCTTTGTGTGGAGTGTACTGACTTCGTTTTAAATCGCTTTCTGAATCATTAAAGGTACCTCCCGCCATTTTCCTGAAGGCTGGAATGTTATGAATTACAGGGATGTGTGGAGTGCGCTGCCTTTTGGAAGATTTTTTTGCCAATACGGCGCTCATGATCGTGTTTAGAATCTTATTTTCAACAAATTTTAAGTGCCCTGGCTGCTTATGCGTTTGCGCGGATGGAATTTCCGTTTAAGAATCTGCTGTTTGTTCTTGTACTTATGCCTATGATGGTGCCGTCTCAGATCTTTATACTGCCTCAGTACCTGATCGTGTCGGACTTGGGCTGGCAGAATACAATAAAGGCCTTGGTCATTCCGGGAATGGCCAGTACCTTCGGTATTTTTCTGTTAAGACAGTTTTTATGGGGATTCCCAGGGAGCTGGAAGAGGCGGCTGTGCTGGACGGATGTAATCCGGGACAGATTTTTTTTGAAGGTCATGCTGCCGCTGGCAAAATCAGGGATAGCTTCACTGGCTATTTTTACGGCACTTTTTGCTTATAAAGATCTGCTGTGGCCTTTGGTAGTCAATACATCGGTGGAAAAGATGCCGCTTTCCTCTGGGCTGGCCATGCTTCAGGGGCAATATACAACGAATTACCCACAGCTTATGGCAGGATCTGTGATTGCAATTATCCCCATGGTGAATCTGTTTCTTCTTTTTCAGAAGCAGTTCGTGGAGGGAATTGCAACTACAGGGACTAAGGGGTAAAAAGTATAAACAAAAACACTTAAAAAAATTGACAAAGACCTATTTCTGTGCTAAACTGGACAAGTGACAGTGGAAGTAGGTCTTTTTTTTGTGCCTAATTTTCAGGAGTAAAAGAGATCTTGTCGCAGGAAACCGAAACGTTGCATGCGGCAGAGACGTGAATCTGCCGGAGATAAAAGACACATGGAGGTGGAGAAGTCGTGCGCGTAAAAATAACATTGGCATGTACTGAATGCAAACAGCGTAATTACAACATGACAAAGGAAAAAAAGAACCATCCGGAACGTATGGAGACAAAAAAATACTGTAAGTTCTGCAAGGCTCACACTATGCACAAAGAAACCAAATAATTGGGCTCGAGAGGTGAAGCTATGGATGCAGAAAAGAAAGTAAAAGCTCCTAAGAAGAACTGGACCAAAGGACTTCAGGCTGAATTCAAGAAGATCATCTGGCCTGACAGGCCGACGCTGGTAAAGCAGACCGTTGCGGTTGTAGTGATCACTGCCATTCTGGGAGTGCTCATTGCCGTGATTGACAGCGGAGCCCTGCAGATTCTGATCTATTAATCAAATAAGGACAAGGTGAATTTATGTCAGAGACAAATTGGTATGTTGTGCATACCTATTCAGGGTATGAGAACAAGGTAAAAGCGAACATTGACAAGACAATTGAAAACAGACACCTGGAAGATCAGATTTTGGAAGTCCGTGTTCCCATGGAGGACGTTGAGGAAATGAAAAACGGCCAGAAAAACTGGTGCAGAAGAAGATGTTTCCGGGCTATGTCCTTATTAACATGGTGATGAATGATGACACCTGGTATGTCGTAAGAAATACACGTGGTGTTACAGGATTCGTTGGTCCGGGGTCAAAACCGGTTCCCTTGACAGAGGAAGAGATGGACCGTCTGGGCATCCGGAACGTAACCGTCCAGGTTGACTTTGAAGAGGGTGACAGTGTTGTTGTTACAGGCGGTGTTTGGAAAGATACTGTGGGCGTTGTCCAGAGCATCAATGAAGCAAAGCAGATCGTAACAATAAATGTTGAGCTGTTTGGCCGCGAAACGCCAGTAGAAATCAGTTTCGCAGAAGTTAAGAAAATGTAACGAAGATGAAAGGGCCATACGTCACATGGCTCGTGGGAGGGAAATCCCCGACATTACCACATAATTAGGAGGTGCCGGAAAATGGCAAAGAAAGTAACAGGCTATATTAAATTACAGATTCCTGCTGGAAAGGCAACACCAGCACCACCGGTTGGACCTGCTCTGGGTCAGCACGGTGTAAACATTGTACAGTTTACAAAGGAATTCAATGCGAGAACAGCAGATAAGGGTGATCTGATCATCCCGGTTGTTATCACAGTATATGCGGACAGAAGTTTCAGCTTCATAACCAAAACTCCTCCGGCAGCAGTTCTGCTTAAGAAAGCCTGCAACCTGAAATCCGGTTCAGGTGTTCCGAACAAAACTAAAGTCGCTACAATTTCCAAGGCTAAGATCCAGGAAATCGCAGAGATGAAAATGCCGGACTTAAATGCAGGTTCCTTAGAAGCAGCAATGAGCATGATTGCAGGTACTGCAAGAAGTATGGGAATCACTGTAGAGGAATAAGGCCAGGCCTTGCCTTTTGAACTATTGAAACGAACGTGGGAGGGACATTCCCGCAATTACCACTAGGAGGTTATTTAATATGAAACGCGGAAAGAAATATGTAGAGGCTGCAAAAGCAGTTGATCGCGCAAACTTATATGATACAGAAGAAGCTATCGCTTTAGTTAAGAAAACAGCAGTAGCTAAATTTGACGAAACAATCGAAGCTCATATCAGAACAGGTTGTGACGGACGTCATGCAGACCAGCAGATTCGTGGTGCAGTTGTACTGCCTCACGGAACCGGTAAAACTGTTCGTGTATTAGTATTTGCAAAGAATGCCAAAGCTGACGAGGCTCAGGCTGCAGGTGCAGACTATGTTGGAGCTGAGGAACTGATTCCGAAGATCCAGAACGAAGGCTGGTTAGATTTTGATGTTGTTGTTGCTACACCGGATATGATGGGTGTTGTAGGACGTCTGGGTCGTGTACTCGGACCGAAAGGCTTAATGCCAAACCCGAAAGCCGGAACCGTAACAATGGACGTTACAAAAGCTATTCAGGATATCAAAGCTGGTAAGATTGAATATCGTCTTGATAAAACAAACATCATTCACGTGCCAATCGGAAAAGCTTCTTTCACAGAGGAGCAGTTAGCGGACAACTTCCAGACGCTTATGGGAGCTATTAACAAAGCTAGACCAAGCGCATTAAAGGGTGTGTTCTTAAAGAGCGTAACTCTGGCTTCCACAATGGGACCAAGCGTAAAGGTTAACCCAGTTAAATTAGCTCAGTAATAGATGAACAAATAAGAGGCTGTTACACTAGAGAATTAGTGGACAGCTCTTTTTATATTCGGGAAGGTTTTGTTCGAACATTGACTTGTAAATAATATTTTGCTAGAATTGTTTTGCTAAGCCAATGACTGGCAAGGAGAGGTACTGATATGAATTATATTGTTTTTGACTTAGAATGGAATCAATGCCTTACGGAAAGAAAAGAAATAAAAATTGCCTTTGAGATTATTGAAATTGGTGCAGTAAAGCTGGATGAGAACAGAATATAGTGGATTCTTTCAGGAGATTATAAACCTGTAGTTTACCACCGTCTGCATTTTCGTACGAAGGAAATTTTGGGAATTACTTCTAAGAGATTGGAGGAAGGTATTCCTTTTAAAGCTGCTGTAAAGAAATTTCTGGAGTGGTGCGGGACAGACGTAAAATTTTGCACATGGGGTTCGGCGGATTTGGTGGAATTGCAGCGGAATTTGAAATATTACAGAATGCTTTCTTTGCTGAAAGGACCTGATTTTTTATTACGATGTGCAAAAATTATTTGGATTGATTTATGAGAATGAAAAAACAACTCGTTCCTTAGAGTATGCCATTGACATTTTTGGAGATGGATAAAGGAGATACTTTTCATCAGGCATTAAATGATGCGCATTATACAGCAGAAATATTGAAAAAAATACCGGAAAATTTCATGAAAAGAAATTATTCTATTGATTGTTATCAAAATCCTAAAAATAAGGATAGTGAGATTTATACGGTATTTAAGGATTATTCTAAATTTATATCCAGAGAATTTTCTTCGAAGGAAGAAGCAATGATGGATAAGGAAGTTACGAAAACTCAGTGTTTTCTTTGCAAACGGACAGCCAAAAAGAAAATCCGCTGGTTTTCCGTTAATCCAAAATCCCATTTGTGCCTTGCATATTGTCCGGAGCATGGCTATTTTAAAGGAAAAGCAAGAATTAAGAAAACAGATGAAGGTAAATATTATGTAGTAAAAACTTTAAAGCAAATTGATGAAGCAGAAGCATCAGAAATTCGTGAGAAAAGGGAAGCTTTAAGAAAGAAGCGTCGTATGAAAAGGCATCAGGAAAAGAAGAAAAAATAGGGATACGCATGAAGTTTGTATGCGTATCCCTATTTTATTTCATAAAAAGTATCCTATATGAAATTTAATCTCTGCGTTCTCTTGCTTTTTTGCGTTTACGTCTTTTAATACTTCGTTTTATATTTACAATTAGAACAACAATATAGAAAAGAATACCTGTTACCAATAAAAACAATGTAATGTATTTCCAGGATGGAAGGAGATTGTCTTTTTCGGAAGTATTACTGTCTTTTGCAGGATTGGGAGAAACAGATGCATCTGTTTTTGTTACTTCTTTTGGAGATAGTTCTTGAGAAACCTTTAAGATTTCATCGGAAGCCTGCATAGATGAGCTTCCAATCTGTTGTTTTCCATAATAATAATCAATATTAAGCATATTGTTTTCTAAAGTAGTTTTATAGGTTAATTCTTCTGTTAGCTCTTTGGGAACACTGATAGAAGTGGTTTCTAAAGCTGTGGATAAAAGCCCTTTTTCTTCCAACTGTTTCCCCAGTTCATCTGATTTTGCGGGAGAGAGAGAAACAGCAGTAGTGTCAAGACGCTGGAAGCTGTCAAAACCATAATTTAAAAGAGCTTTGGTGTCAGTGTATTGGGCAACAATATTGACGTCAGCCAATAAAGCACAGACCAGTTTTCGACCATTTCTTTCTGCATAGGTAACCAGCGTATTTCCAGCTTTTTCTGTATATCCTGTTTTACCGCCAAGACATCCCTCATAATATTCAGAACCTTGCAAAATCATTTTATGGTGGTTATTCAGCCATCTTTCTTCATCTGTAATATTTGTTTTTGGAACGATATAATAAGGTGTTTTTACAACTTCCCGAAAAGTTTCATTTTGAAAAGCGGCTTTTGCGATGATTGCTAAATCTCTGGCTGTTGTATAATGGTTTTCATCGTATAAACCATTTGCATTGACAAAATGGGTATTGGTACATCCCAACTCTTTTGCACGTTGATTCATCATGTCTACAAAAGCAGGAACCGTAGTGCCGATATATTCTGCAACACCAGAGGAAACTTCATTGGCAGATGCAAGTAAAATTGCATAAGCACAGTCTTTCATGGTCAGTGTCTCTCCGGGTTTAATACCGATGTGGGTACTTCCTGCCTCGATGTTATTTACTTCATCTGTAAAGGTAATTTGAGTTTCAAAAGGTACTTTTTCGATTGCCAGCATTGCTGTCAGAATTTTTGTTGTACTGGCAGGAGCACGTTTTTCATCTATTCCTTTTGCATAGAGTATCTCCTCTGTATCCATATCCATGACAATGGCTGTTTCTGCCATGACTTTAGGTCCTTCTGGCCAGCCGGGAATATTGTTTGATTGAATTTCCCATTCGTAGCTTTCTGGAACAGGCGGTTCTTCCGGTGTTTCTGGCGATACCACAGAAGCTTCCGGTGTGGTTTCCGTTGCCATGACAATAGTTGTTCCGTTTCCTACAGTGAGTACTACACTGGTTAAAAGGGCACAGAACAAAGATAATCCCCTCTTTTTCATAAAAAATCCTCACTTTTTTGTTACATAAACTACTGTACATTATAAGCGATTTGTAAAATTATATCAATAAATTTGGAGAAAGGGAAAATGGCAAGGTGCTTGTTATGGTAGAGGGTATAGTTTTCTCAGGAAAAATGGTTACTTTTTTAAGTTTATAAGTGCTATAATGAGTCTTGCAAGAATACAAACAATGGTAAAAGTTTTGTTTTTTTGATATAATGTGTTTGAGACTTATTTTGGAATATTCAAGTATTTGTTCATATAAGAAGTGGATAGATGTTTTTGGGGGATTTTTATATAGAAAGGCAGATGGTGTAAATGAAAAAGATATTATTTTTAGCATTAAATTTTTTTATGTTGGTTTCTTTATTGGGAGGTTGTAGTTTTATACAGGAAGAAAATAAAAATAATCAGGAGGCTATTCAGAGTGAAGAAGATATACTTGTAAGTGAGGAGGATTTAGAGGAAGAAGCGTTAGTTGGAAATCTTGTTCAGAATGAAAATCAGGAAAATTCTAATGTGAGTTTTGCTCAGGGAAATATGGTAGGAAACCAAACAGGAGAAAATCCTGAGGTTGGCATTCAGCAAGAAAAGACGGTGGATGGTTACGTTTTAGAAACAGAAGGAAATATTATTACTGTAGATTTGGAGAATTCAGGAGAAAGAAATTATCCGGGAGAAGGACTTGAGCGTGGAGTGGAATTTGATATTACAAATGCAGAAAAAGAAGTGATACAGGCTCCAGATTATTTGGAAGATAGAGAATGTAGAATTCGGACAGGAATAACGGTTTCTATTACTTATCATGTGGAAAATGGAAAAAATATTGTAACAAAGATTACCACAGATAATGAGGAGAAAGGAGTTATCGTGTATGTTTCTTCTGGAAAAGTAGAAGAATTAACAGGAGAAACAATAAAAGTTCATATCAATCAAGGTGATAAAAATGGAGAAACTATTGTATTTTATACATCGGAAATTACTATACCACAAGAAATAGAAGTTAATTCTATAGTAACTGTCACATATTATTCAAAGGAAGATACAAATCAAGCTCTTTCAGTTATATGTAATTAGGAAAATTAGATTTGAAGTATCAAAATCCCGCCTAGCCCTTGACAAATTCGGAGGATACTAAGTATAATAAATCTATGTGAAAAACTGTGATGGAGAGAGTATTTGACTGTCGAAAGTTTCAGCGAGTCAGGGATGGTGGAAGCCTGATATTAGTAGCGGTGAAAGAAAATCACTCCGGAGTTGCTATCTGAATAAAGTAGGAGATGCCGGGTTTCCTCCGTTAAAGGGAGCGCATATAAAAGTCATAATACTTTGTATGTTGTAAGAGGTGGTATAACGAAGTAATTTTACTCTCGTCCTGTTGCAGGACGGGAGTTTTTTATGCAATAGGAAAAAATGTCCTATGCAATAAAAACTCTTTTCATACATGCAAAGAAGTTCAAGAGAGGAGAATATCAATGTATCAGAAAGTCACTACAGATTTAAACTTTGTAGAACGCGAAAAAAATGTCGAGAAATTCTGGAAAGATAACGATATTTTTAAAAAGAGTATGGAACAGAAAAAACAGGGAGAAACCTATACTTTCTATGATGGGCCTCCTACAGCGAATGGTAAACCACATATCGGACACGTACTTACACGTGTTATCAAAGATATGATTCCAAGATACCGTACAATGAAAGGAAAAATGGTTCCACGTAAAGCCGGTTGGGATACCCACGGACTTCCTGTAGAACTGGAAGTAGAAAAGCTGTTAGGTCTTGATGGAAAAGAACAGATTGAAGAATATGGTTTAATTCCATTTATTGATAAATGTAAGGAAAGTGTTTGGAAATATAAAGGAATGTGGGAAGATTTTTCCTCAACTGTAGGTTTCTGGGCTGATATGGATAATCCTTACGTTACTTATGATGACAACTATATTGAGTCTGAATGGTGGGCACTAAAAGAAATCTGGAATAAAGGACTTCTTTATAAAGGATTTAAGATTGTTCCTTACTGTCCTCGTTGTGGAACTCCTCTGTCAGCACAGGAAGTGGCACAGGGATACAAGGATGTAAAAGAACGCTCTGCAGTTGCACGTTTTAAAGTAGTAGGGGAAGATGCTTATATTCTGGCATGGACAACAACACCTTGGACACTTCCGTCCAACGTGGCACTTTGTGTAAATCCTGACGAGCAGTATGTAAAAGTAAAAGCAGCAGACGGCTATACTTATTATATGGCAGAAGCACTTCTGGATACTGTTTTGGGATCTTTAGAGAGAGAAGAAGGCACACCTGCTTATGAGGTTCTGGAAACTTATGTCGGAAAAGATTTGGAATATAAGGAATATGAACCATTATATAATTTTAAGGAATTGAATAAAAAAAGCACACTATGTAGTATGCGACAATTATGTAACCTTAACAGATGGTACAGGTGTTGTTCATATTGCACCTGCATTTGGTGAGGACGATAGCAAAGTAGGAAGAAAATATGATTTGCCATTCCTTCAGCTTGTAGACGAGAAGGGTGAAATGACAGCAGAAACTAAGTGGGCAGGAACTTTCTGTAAAAAGGCAGATCCTGAAGTATTAAAAGACTTAGATGAAAGAGGATTGTTATTCTCTGCACCGAAGTTTGAACACAGCTATCCACATTGCTGGAGATGTGATACTCCTCTTATTTACTATGCAAGAGAGTCTTGGTTCATTAAAATGACAGCAGTAAAAGACGACTTAATCCGCAATAACAATACGATTAACTGGATTCCGGAAAGCATTGGAAAAGGCCGTTTCGGAGACTGGCTGGAAAATGTTCAGGACTGGGGTATCAGCCGTAACCGTTACTGGGGTACACCGTTAAATGTCTGGGAATGTGAATGTGGACATCAGCATTCTATCGGCAGCAGGCAGGAACTTTACGAAATGAGTGGAAATGAAGCGGCTAAAACAGTTGAGCTTCACAGACCATATATTGATGAAATTACAATTACCTGTCCAAAATGTGGAAAACCAATGCACAGAGTACCGGAAGTAATTGACTGCTGGTTTGACTCTGGTGCAATGCCATTTGCACAGCATCATTATCCATTTGAAAATAAAGACTTATTTGAACAGCAATTCCCGGCTGACTTTATTTCAGAAGCTGTAGACCAGACTCGTGGATGGTTCTATTCCCTTCTGGCAGAGTCTACTCTGTTGTTTAATAAAGCGCCATATAAGAATGTTATTGTTCTGGGACACGTACAGGACGAAAACGGACAGAAGATGAGTAAATCAAAAGGAAATGCAGTAGACCCATTTGAAGCATTGGAGAAATACGGCGCAGATGCAATTCGTTGGTATTTCTATGTCAACAGTGCACCATGGCTGCCAAACCGTTTCCATGGAAAAGCAGTACAGGAAGGACAGCGTAAATTCATGGGTACTCTGTGGAATACTTATGCCTTCTTTGTTCTGTATGCAAATATTGATGAGTTTGATGCAACAAAATATACATTAGAATACGATAAACTCCCTGTAATGGATAAATGGTTGTTATCAAAATTAAATACCGTAGTAAAAGCTGTAGATGAAAATCTGGAAAACTACAGAATTCCGGAAACAGCAAGAGCGCTGCAGGAATTTGTAGATGATATGAGTAACTGGTATGTAAGAAGAAGCCGTGAACGTTTCTGGGCAAAGGGTATGGAGCAGGATAAGATTAATGCTTATATGACTCTGTATACAGCATTGGTGACAATCTCTAAAGCAGCAGCTCCAATGGTTCCGTTCATGACAGAAGATATTTATCAGAACTTAGTAAGAAGTCTTGATAAAAATGCACCGGAAAGTATTCATTTATGTGATTTCCCAGAAGTGAAAGAAGAATGGATTGATAAAGAATTAGAGCAGAACATGGATAACCTGCTGAAAGCAGTTGTTATGGGACGTGCATGTAGAAATACAGCAAATATTAAAAACCGTCAGCCAATTGGCAAGATGTTTGTAAAAGCTCCTTTTGAGTTATCTGAATTTTATAAAGAAATCATTGCAGACGAGCTGAATGTAAAAGAAGTTGTATTTACAGATGATGTAAGAGAATTTACATCTTACAGCTTCAAACCACAGCTTAAAACAGTTGGACCAAAATATGGAAAATTCTTAGGCGGTATTAAAGAGACACTTTCCAAACTTGACGGTAATAAAGCAATGGACGAATTAAAAGAGAAAGGTGCTCTTACTTTTGAAGTAAATGGACAGGAAATTGTTCTTACAGAAGATGATCTTTTAATTGACATGGCACAGATGGAAGGATATGTTTCTGAAGCAGATAATGACGTAACAGTTGTATTGGATACAAATCTTACACCTGAGCTTATTGAAGAGGGATTTGTTCGTGAAATTATCAGCAACATCCAGACTATGCGTAAGGAAGCAGGATTTGAGGTTATGGATAAG
>ENA-OQCW01001085-OQCW01001085.1-human-gut-metagenome-genome-assembly--contig:-NODE-1085-length-11990-cov-2.144989_pt1 | contig 11990 bp, 14 predicted proteins | sample MGYA00242767_ERZ504593 | MGnify/ENA primary metagenome ERZ504593 (study PRJEB26092, sample SAMD00036307) | human gut metagenome | host: Homo sapiens | study: EMG produced TPA metagenomics assembly of... | reverse complement strand
TCGGTGGTCTGGGTATCCGGCAGGGCCGGCTCAAACTTATTGAAAGCTTCATGATACGGTCTATCTGTACGGAATTTGATTCGTGTTCATGTTCATGATTGATGATCATGTCCACATTCGCAATCGTGATGATGTGCCATATGCTTATAGATTTTTGATTGTTTATATGTCGTTCTTTATCTCGGTCTGTTTTCTTTTGGAGAGTTCTTCTCGAAAGCGGCGGTAAGATCTACTCCGGTCTGGTTGGCCAGACAGAGCAATACCCATAACACATCCGCCATTTCATCGCCTAAATCCCGGTGTTTGTCACTTTCCTTGAAAGACTGCTCACCGTAGGTACGTGCCATGATCCGGGCTAGCTCGCCCACTTCCTCGGTGAGGATGGTCATATTGGTAAGCTCATTGAAATAACGGACCCCATAGGTCTTGATCCAAGAGTCTACCATTTGCTGGGCTTGTTGTAAGGTTATATCTGCCATACTTATTCTTTATTTTGAGAGTCGATAATAATAGTAACCGGCCCGTCGTTTAAAAGTTCAATTTTCATATCAGCTCCGAATGTTCCGGTTTGTACAGGTTTTCCGAGTTGAAGCCCTACCTCTTCGCAAAAAGCTTTATACATCGGAATGGCGATATCCGGTTTAGACGCTTTTAAGTAGGAGGGGCGGTTCCCTTTTTTCGTAGAGGCGTGTAAGGTAAATTGGCTGACAACCATGATCTCGCCTCCCGCTTCGATAACCGAGCGGTTCATGACCCCGTTTTCATCGTCAAATATGCGTAGGTTGGTGATCTTTTTTGCCAACCATTCAATGTCTTCTTGCGTATCCTTGTCCTCGATACCGACTAATACCAATAGCCCCTTTCCAATTTTGGACTTAAGCTGTCCGTCTATCGTGACGGAAGCGTGCTGCACACGTTGTGTAACTGTTCTCATCTTGTTCGCTTTTTGTTCGCTTTTGTTTTATTTTTGTTCGCTTTCTGTTCGCTTTCCATCCAGTCCCTCTTGTAGTGCCTTGGCTTTCGCCTCGCCAATCACGGATTTCAGTTCCTCGAAGCTTGCTTCCTTGATTCGTTTTACGCTTTTAAAGTGACGTAAAAGTAATACTTTTGTCTTTTCACCGATACCCTTAATGGTGTCTAATTCGGATTTTGTCTGGGTCTTACTTCGTTTATCCTTGTGGAAAGTGATGGCGAAACGGTGTACCTCGTCTTGTATCCGGGTAAGCAGATGGAATAGCGGACTGTCCAAACGCATGCCAACGGTTACGGGTGGGAACCCGAATAATAACTCCGAGGTTCGGTGCTTACCATCTTTCGCTAGTCCGGCGATTGGAATGGACAAGCCTAATTCATCTTCTACCACCGAGCGAACCACTTCCATTTGCCCCTTTCCACCGTCTGTTATAATCAAGTCGGGTAGGGGAGATCGCTCCTCGATCGCCCGCCCGTAACGCCTACGGACGACTTCTTTCATGGAGGCGTAATCATCCGGACCGACTACGGTCTTTATATTGTATTTGCGATACTCCTGCTTCGACGGTTTCCCCATCTTGAATACCACGCAAGCCGCTACCGCATCGCTCCCCTGTATGTTTGAATTATCGAAACATTCGATATGAGCAGGCAATTTCTCCAAATGCAAGGCTTCTTGGATCTCTTTCAAGATACGGGTATTCCGTTGTTCCGGATTCAACTTTTCCGCTTGTTTCAAGCGGTCAACCTTAAACTGCTTGACGTTCATCTCGGATAAATCGAGCAGTTTCTTTTTATCCCCTCTTTGGGGAATGGTGAAAGTGACATTCTCTAGCTGCATGTCCAGCTTGAAGGGTACGATAATCTCCCGGGCGGTGCTTTTAAAACGATTCCGCATCTCGATAATACCGAGGCTTAACAATTCCTCCTTGGTCTCGTCCAATCGTTTTTTATACTCGAATGTATAGGCTTGTACGATCGCCCCGTTTCCGATATGCATAAAGTTCACATAAGCGGAATGGTCATTCTCTATGATCGTGAATACATCTATATTATGTAGCATCGGGGTTACGACCGTAGATTTAGAACGGTAGTTCTCGATGACTTCGTATTTTTCCTTGATCTTTTGCGCTTCCTCGAACTTGAGCTCGGCAGCGAGCGATTGCATCTCCTCATAGAGGTGTTTGCTAATTTGCGAGATGTTGCCTCGCAGAATCTCTTTGATCTCGGAAATATTTTGCTGGTATTCTTCCAATGATTGCAAGCCTTCACAAGGCCCTTTACAACGCTTGATATGGTATTCCAGACAAACCTTATAGCGTCCTTGTGCGATGGATTCGGGAGTGAGGGGATATTTGCAAGTGCGTAAAGGGTAAAGTTCCTTTAGCATCTGTAGCATCACTTTCGCCGTGAACAAAGAGGGATAAGGACCGTAATATTGTGATTCCGTCCCGAACGATGTTCCGGGTTTGGAAAACCCGGGGAAAGTACTCATTCTTTACCACGATGGAAGGGTAGGTTTTGTCGTCCTTCAATAATACGTTATAGCGGGGACGATACTGTTTGATGAGGTTGTTTTTCCAGTAGTAACGCGTCTTCTTCCGTATCGACGACTATATATTTGATATCCCGGATTTGCTTGACTAACACACGGGTCTTATTGCTGTCATGTACCTTGTTGAAATAAGAGGATACCCGTCGTTTTAGGTTCTTCGCCTTGCCGACGTATATAATCGTTCCGTTTTCATCGAAATACTGGTAGCATCCCGGCTTTTCCGGAATGACCGATAGGATCGTCTTGATATGTTCGTCTTTATCGGCTATCATACGAATAGGGAAGTAAATTGGAATGTCTCGCTATTGAACAAACCTTTGTTGCTAAGTTTCAAGGATGGGATCACCAGCAATCCCATAAAAGAAAGCGTCATTTGTAATGAATCCATCGGTGTCTTTAACCGTTTGATCTTTTCCTCGATCTCTTCGTAACGGCGGCTCGTCTCTTCCAATGATTCGTCACTCATCAATCCCGCTACCGGCAAGGGCAGGAGAGTGACTTCGTCCATACTGCTTACTGCGATTCCACCTTTAGCCTTTATTACCGCATTGATCGCTTGCATAAGCTCGAAATCGGTTACGCCTATAGCGATGATGTTATGGCTATCGTGGGAAATACTTTGAGCGATGGCACCGAGCTTGAGCCCTGTTCCTTTTATAAAGGCAATAGCGGGAGGAGCCGTTTGATAGCGATTTAGAATGACGAGTTTTAAAATGTCTCGTTCTGTATCTGATTCTACAAATCCATCGAATGTATGTACAGGATATAGTTCTTCTTTCGTGATTAATTCGCGGTCTTCGCAAACAATGACACGCATCTGTTTTCCTTTCGCTTTTACCGCTAGCTTTTCTAATGGGATCGGTTTCGTGTGGAAATTATTGCGGAGTATAGGTTTGTGGAAAGGAAGCGTGCATTTCTCTCCATCGTATACACAGGTTCCTTGTATATAGGTTGCCTGTATGGTTAGATTCTTTAAATTGTTTACTTGGATAAAATCGGCGGAGTCTCCCTCTCGTAAGAAACCTGCGGGAATTTTATAGTGCATGGCCGGATTATAGGAAGCGGCCCGTAATACATCATATAGATCATATCCTAAATCCAGCGATTTTTTTACCATCCTATTTATGTGTCCTTTGTTTAAAAACGAAGGATGTGCGTCATCCGTACAGAACATGATTTGTTCGGGATACTCTTTCAATAGCGGATGAAGTGCGTCAAAGTTTTTCGCTGCGCTTCCTTCCCGAATAAGGACATGCATCCCAAGCTCACATTTTTCACGGCCTTTTTCTAGATAGATGGTTTCATGATCGGTGGAAATGCCAGACTCGATATATGCCTTTAGCTTGGGGCCTGTTGCTAGGGGATAATGTCCGTCGATGGGTTTCCCTGCGTTTTTTGCGGCTTCTATTTTGCGCATAACTTCCGGATCTTTATTTAAGACTCCGGGGTAATTCATCATCTCTGCCAAGAAGTGTAGATCCTCTCGTTCCAACAAACGAGCGGTTTCGTCTGCGTCTATGATCGCACCGGAGGTTTCCATAATCGTAGCCGGTACGCAAGATGGGACACCGAACCATGTGTAGAAAGGAATCCCTTTCGCGTTGTCGAGCATATATTCGACTCCTTCGGTGCCCATTACATTCGCTATCTCATGAGGGTCCGCCACGGCACCGATACTGCCATGGCGTACGGCTGCGTGAATGAATGCCGCAGGGGTTACCATGCTACTCTCTATATGGACATGCGCGTCAATAAAGCCGGGGAGGAGGTAAGATCCCTCATCTTGTCCGGTAGGGATTACCTTTCCGATATGCCCGTTTAGGATTGAAATCTCTGCCCCGAAGGTGCGCCTGTTGATTATATCTACCAGATTTCCTCGTATAACCAGTGTTTTAGCTTCATTCATTTGAATATCTCCTTTAATATGTTTCACGTGGAACATTTCGTGTTTTATCTTCCGAGCAGTACCAAAAGGATGTTGATGTCGCTAGGGGAAATACCCGGGATGCGGCTCGCTTGAGCGATCGTGTCGGGGTCTATCCGGGTCAATTTCTGGCGGGCTTCCGTAGATAAAGACTGGATAGAATTGTAATCGAATTTACCCTTGATCCGGATATTCTCTAAGCGGTTTATCTTGTCCGCTATGATTTGCTCTCGTTTGATGTAGCCGCTATACTTAATCAATATCTCGGCGGCCTCGATGATCTCTTCCTTACGAGAGGCCGGGACTTTGTCCAGCTCCGCACGAAGGGCCGGAACTAGATCCGCAAGGTTCTCCAAGGTAGTCTGCGGACGGAGTACGACATCGAATAATTTGCAACCATGGGATAGGGGGGCTGTGCCCAGTTTCTCCAAACCGCTATTTATATATTGAGGCTTTACGGAGTAGGTCTCCGCAAAACGGATGATAGCGTCACGGCTCTCTTTTTTCTCTCGCAGTAAATCGTAGCGGTCTTGTTTGGCCAATCCCATTTGGTAGGATTTCTCGGTGAGTCGCATATCTGCGTCGTCTTGGCGCAGTAAGATGCGGTACTCCGCACGAGAGGTAAACATACGGTAAGGCTCGTCTACGCCTTTTGTTACCAAATCATCGATAAGGACACCGATATAAGCCTCATCCCTTCCGAGGATAAAAGGTTGTCCGCCGTGGCAATTGATGTGGGCGTTGATACCCGCTACCAAACCTTGTCCGCCGGCTTCCTCGTATCCGGTAGTCCCGTTGATCTGTCCGGCGAAGAAAAGATTTCGGATTTGTTTGGTCTCCAAATTGTGTCTTAGCTGAGTCGGGTCGAAGAATCGTATTCAATCGCATATCCGGGACGATAGATTTCGCACGTCACGAAGCGGGGATCGCTTGGAGCGCACGAAGCTGGATATCCAAGGGTAGGGAAGAGGAGAAGCCATTTAGGTAGTATTCCTGCGTGGTCTCGCCTTCCGGCTCTAGGAATAGTTGATGCTGCGTCTTGTCGGCGAACGTCACGATTTTCGTTTCGATACTAGGACAATAACGGGGACCGATACTTTTGATCTGTCCATTATAAAGAGGAGAGTCGGGGGAGACCTTCCCGTAATATATCGTGGCAAGTCTCGTTCGTAAAGGTAGTCCAGCAACTCAATTGTTTTAATTTACGATGACTGGTATCCATGTAGGAGAACTTATGGAAATCGTTCTCCCCCGGTTGTTCCTCCATTTCATCGAAGTGAACGCTCCGGCCATCGATACGGACCGGTGTTCCGGTTTTCATGCGATCTGTTTGGATACCTAAAGAGATAAGTTGCTCGGTAAGTCCGGTCGCCGCAGGCTCGGCGATACGTCCGCCCCGTATCTGGGTTCTTCCGATATGAAGCAGGCCGTTTAGGAAGGTCCCGTTCGTAAGCACCACCGCTCCGGCACGGAATACGACATTCATTCCCGTACGAACGCCGCAGACTTGTCCATGCTCGATAATCAGTTCTTGAACCATGTCCTGCCAGATGGATAGATTCGGCATATTCTCCAGTATGCCCCGCCAGCAATCGATAAAACGGGCACGGTCGCTTTGGGCACGCGGGCTCCACATGGCCGGTCCTTTGCTACGGTTTAACATACGGAATTGGATAGCGGTCTGGTCGGTCACGATTCCCATATATCCGCCTAGCGCGTCGATCTCTCGTACGATCTGTCCTTTGGCGATTCCCCCGGACTGCCGGGTTACAACTCATCTGGGCGATCTTGTTCATGTCCATCGTGATCAAAATGCGTCTTTGATCCTAGATTCGCCGCGGCGGCGGCGGCTTCACAGCCGGCATGTCCTGCGCCTACTACTATTACGTCGTAATTGAAAGTCATTTTTCATTTCCCCTTTTTATTTTTACGCGAAGATAGTGAGTGTTCGTGAAAGAATTCGTTTATATTTGTATAATAAATACATACATTGTTTTCAGGTTTAACGAACTAAAGATTTAAGCTGCTATGAATTCTATTCAATGCCGTATCCTTGTTTTCCTTGTTTTACTGACCTCTTGCTTCAGTCCGGTTTGTGGGGAAAGATAAGAAACCTCGTCAAGCGATCGAGAAGTTATCGATCGATGGTCCCTATCTATTGAAAGCGGATGATGGTAGTATGCGTGCGATATTTGTAGATGGGAAGGGCCGGTTATTGGATAAGCATTATAAAAGGTATACCTACCACCTTTTCATTCGAGGTGTTTTCCGATAACGGAGAGAGATTGTTTCCGGTAACCATACACTCCGTCTCTCGTCCGAAATGGAAAGATGTGCAACCAGAGAAGACGTTTGTTCTTTCAGATCCACATGCGAACTGGTCTTGTTTCGCCTCCTTGTTAAAGGCGGGAAAAGTGATCGATGCGGACTATAATTGGATTTTCGGGACTAACCAATTGGTAATAATCGGTGACGTCTTTGACCGGGGCGTGGATGTACTCCCTATCTATTGGTTGATCTACAAATTGGAGAAAGAAGCGGAGGATGCCGGTGGAAAAGTGACTTTCTTAATCGGAAATCATGAGACCATGGTTCTGGGAAATGATTTGCGATATACGAAGAAGAAATATACTCAATTGGCGGATACTTTAGGAATGACCTATCCGGAGCTTTGGCAGAAAAGCGAGTTGGGACATTGGTTGAAAACTCGTAACTCTATACAAGTGGTCGGAGATAACCTGTTTGTCCATGCTGGGTTGAGCAAGGAGTTTTTAGACCGGAATTACGATATCCCTACCGTGAATGAGATCGTGAGCGATGGTCTCTTCTTGACGAAAAAAGAACGTAATATAGATAAAGGCTCCGATCTTTCTTTTATGTTCGCTACGTATGGACCGATCTGGTATCGGGGTATGGTACGTAGCGCGGATAAGTATCATCCGCTAGACCGGGATGATTTGCGGAAAATATTAGAGAAATATAATGTGAACCGCATCTTTGTAGGTCATACCATTTTCGATGATATCACGACTTTCTATCATTATAAAGTGATTGCCGTGAATGTCGATAATCAAGAAACAAGGAGAAGGAACGAGGCCGTGGCGTCATGATCGAGAAAGACGGCTCTATGTTTGTCGTATATGATTCGGGAAAACAGGAACCGTTGTTGATCGAGTAATATTTGGTGCTTGAGCTGTCAAGGCTGCTACCATCATGGTGGAGGAAGAAGTGCCTCCCCTAATGTGAAGTAATGAGATAGGGAGTGCAACTTTTTATGTATCTTAAATCATCTATAAATATAGATATGTTTTTAAATGTAGGAGTTATGAAAAAAAGTTGTATTACTGTTTATCTTGTTTGTTTTTCTCTTTGTCGCGAGCCGATGCTCAAGAGTTCCATTTTATTCCTAGGATTGGCTTGAATTTGGCAAATACTTATCCCGAAAGTTTTGCGGACATGCGTCCGGGGTTAAATATTGGTGTGGCGGAGGAAATACGTTTTAGTAAACTGTTTGCTTTAGAACCGGGTGTTTATTATTCTATGCAAGGTTATCAAAAAGAAAACGCTAAAGGCGAGACAGCCCGGCTAAAGGCAGATTATTTAAATATTCCTATTTACGCTAAATTTTATTTGTATCGAGGATTCCATCTTTTCGCGGGCCCACAAGTTGGCTTTAATGTAAGGGCGAAAGCTTCGAATTATATTTTCGTCTCGGGTCCTACTCCGGTGCACCAGAGCGAGTACGATTTCTCCGGTGATAAAAAAGAAGAGATCCGGAATTGTGATTTCTCCGTTTCAATGGGGCTTGGCTATACCTTTGACATGGGATTAGTCATCTCCGCCAATTATAATTTAGGATGTACTCATTTCTTTAGGGAGCCGGAATACTCATTAGGTGGAAGCAATCATTTTAGGGGAAAAGATCATAATGGGGTTATTCAATTCAATCTAGGATGGCGTTTCTGATCTCCAGTAAATCGTGAATTAAGAGAGATCGCTTGTTCCTCGTTCAGCCTTGCGGCATGGCTACGTAGGCAATGAACTGCTTTCGGGCATTGCTCGTCCGTGGCGTAGCAATACGTGTAATCGTAAGGTATGTCTTCTGTTTTCATATTTGTGTTTTTGGGATTGATCGATGTTTTATCCCCGACATTCCTCCGGCAAGATCGCTAACGCTCTGTTCTCGTTTTCCTCCATGATCTCCCGCTCGCCGGGGCCTTTGTCGTTGATACCGCAAAGATGCAGGATGCCGTGGATGATGGTGCGGTGTAGCTCCTCGTTGTAGTCCGTGTGGAAAGTCTCCGCATTTGTCCTGACCGTATCGAGGCTGATAAACAGGTCACCCGAGATCTTATTTCCTTCCGTATAATCGAAGGTGATGATATCCGTGTAATAATCGTGTTGGAGATATTGGCGGTTTACCTCCAATATCTTCTCGTCGGAACAGAAGATATAGCTGATATCTCCCGTTTTCTTTCCGTATGTCTCGGCCACTGCCTTGACCCAGCCGCTAACCGCTCTTTTCTTGATTGCCGGAAGCTCGATATCTTCGGCGTAATATGCTATTGCCATAAGGTCTATTTATCGTATTGAAATTTCGTTACAAATGTAATCATTCGATTTTAAATAGATTCATTTCAAATCTATTGATTGCATAGAATGTTAAAAGAACAGATAAGCCATCGCTATCGCCGCTATCGCCCCGGCCAGATCCGCTAACAAGGCGCATTGTACTGTATAGCGGGTATTACGGATACCTACGCTACCGTAGTAAAGAGCAACTACATAGAATGTCGTATCGCAAGAGCCCTGAACGATGGATGACAGGCGACCGACGAAAGAGTCCGCTCCATACGTGTTCATGGCGTCCAGCATCATGCCCCTAGCCCCGCTCCCGCTTAACGGTTTCATCAACATGGTAGGCAGCGCTTCCACGAAATCCGTGTTGAGCCCTATCGAAGCAATGCCGAAACGAACGCCTTGTATGATGAAATCCATCGCTCCGGAAGCCCGGAAGACACCGATACCTACTAGGATAGCTACCAGATAAGGAATAATCGTTATAGCAGTCTGGAAACCTTCTTTCGCCCCTTCTATAAAAGCATCATATACATTGATCTTTTTACGCATGCCGCTGATGATAAATCCGCAGATAATGGTAAAAAGAAGCGTGTTGGCGAATAAAGTCGAATACAAGGAAACTTGCTCCTGTTCCATCGAGTTGAATAACCATACCAGGCCTCCGATAAATAACCCCAGTCCCCCGAAAAACAGGATTAGGTTCCGTTGGAGGATATTGATCTTCTGCCGTACGCAAACCGCTAAAATAGCGACTAAGGTTGATGTGAATGTAGCGAGCATGATCGGCAGGAATACGTCTGATGGATTCGCCGCTCCTAACTGCGCCCGGTACATCATGATGGTGATCGGGATCAAGGTCAGTCCCGAGGCATTGATGCATAAGAACATCACCATGGAGTTGCTGGCGGATTCTTTATTCGGGTTTAATTCCTGTAACTGTTGCATGGCTTTCAATCCCATTGGCGTGGCGGCATTATCCAGTCCCAGTAAATTTGCCGATAGGTTCATGAAGATAGAACCGGTCACGGGATGGTCTCTTGGGATATCCGGGAAAAGCTTGCTGAATACGGGAGCCGCCAATCGTGCGAACGCTTGTATCACCCCCCCCTTCTCGCCGATCTTCATGATGCCCAGCCAAAGCGACAAGATCCCCGTTAATCCTAACGAAATCTCGAAACCCGTCTTAGCCGAGGCGAAAGAAGCGTTGATAATCTCGGTAAAAACAGCGGTATCCCCAACCTATGACCAATTTACCGATAGCCACTACAAAAGCGATTAAGAAAAAAGCGATCCAAATATAGTTTAGTACCATAATAAATATATATTGGTCACAAATTTAGGAATTAATTGCCAATTGATTTGTATTTTTGCTTTTTGAATAACAAATAGATCCAAGATGAAGATATTAGTGACATACGACATGTTCCGCGAGGGATTTACCGAGTTGGAAAGTAAGTACGAGGTAACCTTTCCCGAAGGAAGAGATTTTACGTATGAGGAGGTTTTCGAGATGATACCGGAGTACGATGTGCTCTGCTTCCATGTTCGATTTTCCCCGGTAAACAAAGAGTTGATCGACCATGCGTCGAAATTGCGGCTGATCGCTAACTACGCCGTTGGTTATAATAATATCGATGTGGTCTACGCCCTCGAGAAAGGCTTGACGGTGGCGAATACGCCTGATCCTGTCACGGCCCCTACCGCCAATATCGCTTTAGGCTTGATGCTGGATACCGCCCGGCGTATCACGGAATGTGATCGTAAGCTGCGTACGCTTGGTAAGGATATGAAGGTCGGTGTACTGGAGAACCTCGGTATGCCGGTTACCGGACAGACCTTGGGCATTATCGGTATGGGACGTATCGGCAAGGCTTTAGCGAAACGGGCGAATGCTTTGGGCATGGATGTGATCTACCACAATCGCCGTCAGCTTTGCATCGAGGACGAGACCAAATTGAATGTTACCTACGTCTCCAAGGAAGAGCTTCTGGCGAAAGCTGATTTCGTATCCTTGAACGCCCCTTACACCCCCGATACCTATCATATCCTCGGCGAGGAAGAGTTCAAGCAGATGAAGCCTTCCGCCATCCTGATCAACACGGCCCGTGGCCCGTTGGTGGACGAGCATGCCTTGGTAAAAGCCTTGCGAGAAGGTACGATTCATGGTGCCGGTTTGGATGTATTCGAGTTTGGAGACTATCCTCTTCCTGAGTTGTTGGAAATGGACAACGTGGTATTAACCCCGCATATCGGTACCCAGACGACGGAAACCCGTATCATTATGGCACGCACGGTATGCAACAACGTGATCGGGTTCTTGGAGGGCGATCGTCCCGTATCACGGGTACTCCGGCCATGACGGCGGCGTTTATCCTATCCGAGCTACAGTCGGTCGGTACACCCGAGAAGGCGGTTCATTTGAGCCGCTTTTTCAAGACTGGTCCCGGTCAATATGGCGAGGGCGATCAGTTTCTCGGGGTGGTTGTCCCGCAAACCCGCAGCATAGCGAAGGCTAATAAGGCGACTCCTTTCGATGAGCTGCAGCTGTTGCTGGATAGTCCGTGGCATGAGGCACGTCTATGTGCCTTGCTGATTTTGGTCTATCGTTTCCAGGATCGGAAAGCGATGCCGGAAGAGCGGGAAGCCATCTTCCGATTCTATCTGAAGAATATGCGGCGTTGCAATAACTGGGATTTGGTAGACTTAACCTGTCGGGATATCGTCGGCGAGTATTTGGTGGACAAAGATCGTTCCCTCCTCTACCGTTTGGCGGAAAGCGAGAATTTATGGGAACAACGGATCTCGATCGTCTCTACGTGGGCATTTATCCGTCGGAATGATTTTGGGGATACCTTGGAGTTATCCGAACGGTTGATCGGTCATAAACACGATTTGATGCATAAGGCGGTTGGGTGGATGCTGCGTGAGGTCGGCAAAAAGGAGCGGCAGACGCTTACC
>ENA-OQCW01001084-OQCW01001084.1-human-gut-metagenome-genome-assembly--contig:-NODE-1084-length-12000-cov-3.042786_pt1 | contig 12000 bp, 10 predicted proteins | sample MGYA00242767_ERZ504593 | MGnify/ENA primary metagenome ERZ504593 (study PRJEB26092, sample SAMD00036307) | human gut metagenome | host: Homo sapiens | study: EMG produced TPA metagenomics assembly of... | reverse complement strand
TGATCTGGATTTTAATGTCCACCATCACCCGCGGTATCGATGGTATGTCGCTGGCGCTGTTCACTGAAATGACGCCGCCGCCAAATACGGAAGGCGGTGGTCTGGCGAACGCCCTGGCGGGTAGCGGGCTGTTAATTTTGTGGGCCACGGTATTCGGTACGCCGCTGGGCATTATGGCGGGGATTTGACCTGGCTGAATATGGTCGTAAATCCTGGCTGGCAGAAGTGATTCGCTTCATTAACGACATTCTGCTCTCCGCACCGTCGATTGTGGTTGGTCTGTTTGTTTACACCATTGTGGTGGCGCAGATGGAGCACTTCTCCGGCTGGGCGGGCGTGATTGCGCTGGCGCTGTTGCAGGTGCCGATTGTTATCCGCACCACCGAGAACATGCTGAAACTGGTGCCGGACAGCCTGCGTGAAGCGGCTTATGCGCTGGGTACACCGAAGTGGAAGATGATCTCTGCTATTACGCTGAAAGCGTCGGTGTCCGGGATTATGACCGGTATCCTGCTGGCGATTGCCCGTATTGCCGGTGAAACCGCGCCGCTGCTGTTTACCGCGCTCTCCAACCAGTTCTGGAGCACGGACATGATGCAGCCGATCGCCAACCTGCCGGTGACGATCTTTAAGTTTGCGATGAGCCCGTTTGCGGAATGGCAGCAACTGGCCTGGGCCGGGGTGTTGATCATTACCCTGTGCGTACTGCTGCTGAACATTCTGGCGCGCGTTGTTTTTGCGAAGAATAAACACGGTTAACACTTTGCCGGATGCGGCGTGAACGCCTGATCCGGCCTACGGTAAGCCTGATTCGCGAAGTGCATCAGGCACGATGAGGAAAAGATTGCAATGAGTATGGTTGAAACTGCCCCGAGTAAAATTCAGGTTCGTAATTTGAACTTCTACTACGGCAAATTCCATGCCCTGAAAAACATCAACCTGGATATCGCTAAAAACCAGGTTACGGCGTTTATCGGGCCGTCCGGCTGCGGTAAATCGACGCTGCTGCGTACCTTCAACAAAATGTTTGAACTGTACCCGGAACAGCGTGCGGAAGGTGAAATTCTGCTCGATGGCGACAACATCCTGACCAACTCTCAGGATATTGCCCTGTTGCGTGCGAAAGTGGGCATGGTGTTCCAGAAACCGACGCCGTTCCCGATGTCCATCTACGACAACATCGCCTTTGGCGTTCGTCTGTTTGAGAAGCTCTCCCGTGCCGACATGGACGAGCGCGTGCAGTGGGCATTGACCAAAGCCGCATTGTGGAACGAAACCAAAGATAAATTGCACCAGAGCGGTTACTCTCTCTCTGGTGGTCAGCAACAGCGTCTGTGCATTGCGCGTGGTATCGCCATTCGCCCGGAAGTGCTGCTGCTCGACGAACCGTGTTCGGCGCTCGACCCTATCTCTACCGGGCGTATTGAAGAGCTGATCACCGAACTGAAGCAGGATTACACCGTAGTGATCGTCACCCACAACATGCAGCAGGCTGCGCGTTGTTCCGACCACACGGCGTTTATGTACCTGGGCGAATTGATTGAGTTCAGCAACACGGACGATCTGTTCACCAAGCCAGCGAAGAAACAAACAGAAGACTACATCACCGGTCGTTACGGTTGATTCAGGAGTGCGTTATGGACAGTCTCAATCTTAATAAACATATTTCCGGCCAGTTCAATGCCGAACTGGAAAGCATCCGCACGCAGGTGATGACCATGGGCGGCATGGTGGAGCAGCAGCTTTCTGATGCGATCACTGCAATGCACAACCAGGACAGCGATCTGGCGAAGCGCGTCATCGAAGGCGACAAGAACGTCAACATGATGGAAGTGGCGATCGATGAAGCCTGCGTGCGCATTATTGCCAAACGCCAGCCGACGGCTAGCGACCTGCGTCTGGTTATGGTGATCAGTAAAACCATTGCCGAACTGGAGCGTATTGGCGATGTGGCGGACAAAATCTGTCGTACTGCGCTGGAGAAATTCTCCCAGCAGCATCAGCCATTGCTGGTGAGTCTGGAGTCGCTGGGCCGTCATACCATCCAGATGCTGCACGACGTGCTGGACGCGTTTGCGCGGATGGACATTGACGAAGCGGTACGTATTTATCGTGAAGATAAAAAAGTCGATCAGGAGTACGAAGGTATTGTTCGTCAACTGATGACCTACATGATGGAAGATTCGCGTACCATTCCGAGCGTACTTACCGCGCTGTTCTGTGCGCGTTCAATCGAACGTATCGGCGACCGCTGCCAGAATATTTGTGAGTTTATCTTCTACTACGTGAAAGGTCAGGATTTCCGTCACGTAGGCGGTGATGAGCTGGATAAACTGCTGGCCGGAAAAGACCCGAAAGAGTAACGCTAACTGTAGGTCAGATAAGGCTTTTACGCCGCATCTGGCAATCAGCCCGGTCATACATAGTTACCGGGCTGATACACATTCTCCCTGAAATATTGCCACACAAACTCACCTCGAAACTCTCCCAGTACATTGCATATACATTATTTCATTTGAATTATTTTGCTTTTAATGTAGTACCCCGCTATAAAAACATTTTTGTTATTCCTTTCATTTATATCGCTGCCTGCACAGAGAATGGAAAGAAAACAAAAACCAGGGTAAAAGCCCTATATCGAAACATAAAAAATGAGCGATTTTTTTACAGTATTCATTGGTGGTTTAGTCATAATCGTAGCAAACCAACACCCAAGTATGCTTTTTTAAGACAAATCGGCAATGTGTTGTGCTCGGGCGAATAAATATTGTGTTCAGGAGAAATGATTATGGCTATATCATCATATAATACAGTTACAGATAAATTTGCTACTCTGACTAAAATGCCAGATGAAAATAATAGATTACAAAAAAAGTCAGAAAAAATTTATTTGTCTGTTGCGAATGTGGGTAAGTATTCAGTAACCCATAAAGATATAACAAACATTATAGCTGGTGATAGTCAATCTTTCCTTAAACTCACTCTTTGGGAATTTATACTCGATCTCTTTCCCATGTATCATATTAAGGAGGCTAAAGAAACAATTGTGGATTTTGTGACGAAAACTGAGGACAAAGTTAAGAGGTTTGAGAGAATTAAATATCTCGCCATTCCAGAAGAAAAATGGCGCTTTAGTGCGACTACAGAATTTACAGTAGATGAGAATAAAGATATTATTGTTAGTAGAGTATTTAAAATAAATATTAACTCGAAAGATCATCATAATGAAGCTGAAGAAAATAAAATGCATTCTGTATTTTCAGAAGTACTCAGCTTGGATATTTATAAGCATGATATACAATTTGACGAGAAGGCTTTACAAATCAGGGATATTGAAAATGCAGTTCCCTAATGATAATGAAAAGCTAAGCGTATATTTAAAAAATCAAATCCCCCTTGAAAATATGACAATCGATTTATCTGTACTGGAAAAAGATGCTCTGTCATCGCTAAAACAATGTTACTTTAAAGAAGTGACATTCACTGGTGATATATCTTATGAAAATCTTAATGGCCCAGTATTCGAAAATTGTTTTTTTGAGGGGTGTAATTTCGAGAATGTGTCCCTTGTTGGCTTTGATAAAGTGACCTGTAAAGACTATGCCTATGTGTGTAGAGTAAAACCAAATAATAAAATACCGATTTACGGTATGTTTAAAGGGTGTTTTTTGTATCAATGCGAAATGAAAAATTTCAAAATAGAGACATCACAAATATACTCTGTAAATCAAGATCCCAAAGAGGGTAAGAAAGTCGGTGCATATCTGTTTATGCAGTCATTTGTATATGAAAGCAATCTTCAAGATGGAGACTGTAAAGAAGCAAGTGTTATTGCAAGTGGATTATTATCTTGCAAGGTAGCAAAGCTTAATGGTGTTGGAATGGATTTCATAGAAACTTCGTTTTATAGAAAACTAGAGATCGTTGTAGAAATAGTAATAATTTTTATGATTGTGATTTTCGTTATATTAATATGACATGCAAACGAGATGGAATTCGTGAAGATTTACGAGATTATGATCCTAGAAAATATTTCGGAAAAAGTGAAAATAAACTTAATCTGGATAAACATCTTTTAGATGTAATCCAAGAAAATATTTTCCAAAATATGAAGACTCATTATAATATAAATGACGATATAGATAATCATCTAAAACTTAATAATTGCTGTTTATATGCTGCTTGTTTGGGCGAGTTAACCGGTGGAAATCCTTTGCATGATTGTGAAATTGATACTTATACCACCAGGTTAAGTGGTAATCTTGCTGCAAACACTCAGGTTAAAATTCCTGTTTATATGTCCTATAGAGGAGCTATAGCTAAAAATGATATTTTACCTTTCATGAAAAAGTTAACGGAAATTGATTCACGAATAAAAGATATTAATGAACATAGCGATAATTTGAAGAATAATTACAAAAAGGCACTAGCCGATTTACAATCCTTATTAGTTAATCTGCATAACATCATGCCTGGTGATGATGTAAAAGATTTTCAACTTAATGATGAAACTATAAAATATATTATAGACAATGTTTTGTACAATAGAAAAAAAGATATAGCTAGTGAAATAGATATTGATAAAGTGAATTTCATGCACAAAGTCTATAATAACCTTTGTTGGTATAAACGTTACGATGAAAATGGAAATAAAAAAACATATCGTTCTGCCATTCCAAATGGCAATAGATTTTACTTTGATTTTGCTGATTTGCAAGTTCTTTACTACGATCATGAGAAGGAGAATAATCCTAAAAAGGAGAATTTTTTGGAAATGCAAAATCTTTTTTCAACGGTGAAAAACTTTAAGGCAGAAGAAAAAATAAACCAAGAGAAGTATATAGAAAAACCAGCAGATGTAGCCCGTGAAATTGCGTCATTCTTTGACATTGAACAATATTTACTGGGGGTCATTGATGACTATTATAATTATATAAATGAAGTGTTTACTTATAAAATGAAAGATTTAGCCAATCTTTCTGATGCAAGAAATACTCAACTCAAAATAAAGCTTGATTTGGACGGAAAGAAGATTAATTTAAATGATAATGATATAAAAGGAAAAGACAAAATCCAAAATGAGATAGAGGAAATAGATGAAGAAATAAAAAAAATAGATGAGGCGATCCGGGTTCTTAATAATGAAATAGAGAGCTTTAAGTTAAACTATGAACCAGGAAATATACTTAATGATGTAATTACAGGTATCAGTCGTTGGCTAAAAGAAAATAAAAATATGGTGGAGGCTATTAAGGGAATTTTTCCAGAGGTAATAAATAAAAATATAGAAAATATAGATAAAACGGTTTGAATTCTTAATGATGTAATTTAATGTATCAGTCGTTCCTGTGACAATGATGTTATACGAAAAAGACGCTTACGCATTAGAAATCTGGTGTGCTTTAATTAAACCAGTGTAGCTGATGTGTAAGCGTTGACGTTAGGAGACGATAAAATTGTTATATCACTGCTACGCCCTTTCCAGACGGCGTATAATAGTGCAATATGTTGAGTTTTCCGAGTGAATGGTGCATTTTACTAACCGGGTCAGTTGAATGATTCAACGCAATAAAACAGACTGGAATAATAAGTCTGTATTTATTATTCATCGCAATCGCACTCTACGGTTTTATCCTGCTGAAATGAGACTGCTTCCAGCGGTTGTGGATTATCCCTGGGCGACAGTCATAGTCTGGTGTCAGGATTCACAAATGACCTGTTTCCTGACATGGATATAAACCCAACATAGAGTGCGGTAGTTAATCTGAATAATCTATAGTCGGCTACTCAGCACAAAACATCATTATTGATTCTTTATAAGAAGAATCTCGCCATCATTTTTATATAAATCATTATTAAGAAAATCCAGAAGCTCTTGCCTTACACTATAAATATTAGCTTTTTGGTCAACCAATGACAATAATATATCCTTGACACCTTTTAATTTTATATCTCTATCAGAGATTGTATTAAAGGTGAAGATAATATTACGTTTATTAGAACTGGAGAACCAATATTTTAGAATATTATTCGACCACTTTGTTGGTGTCTTAATTAGTTGCGCTGTTGTTGTTTTAACATTATTAAATGTAGAACCGCTAAAATTTGTCCCGACACATGAAATGAAATTCATTTCTGAATTGTTAAAATTGCAATTCTTTATCTCACACATATCAAGATTAACATCATGAAATGCCGAATATTTCATGTTTGCATGTGAAAATAAACATGCAATAAACGTTATATATTGCAACCTAGTATTACAAAAAGATTTATTTTTAAAATCAAAACAACAGGTTTTTTTGATTTTGAAGTTGTTATTGTATCTGCAATATAAAGAAATCATTTTTTTTATTAACTGACCCCACTGTGATGATTTTGGTAATTCATTGGGATATAAATGGAAGTTTTCATTGAGTATAACCTGTGCATTATGACTGTTTATTGAAGATATATGGAAGCTATCATTTGTTAAAGCTATGGTTGTGCTAAAATTATGGTAGTGATCAGCACTTATGAAATCAAATGTAACAATGTCATTATCTCTTTTCTTCTCGATGTGATATGCGTTTAAAAAAGAAATATTTTCGATCTGTTCGTCAGTTAATGTAAATGGCATTTCGTCATCAAAGATGGCGTAATCGGCATTTGGGGCTGGAATACTCTCAATTGAGTATAGTTTTAATAAAAAAACATGAAAGCAATGAAACTTATTTTTATGCAAAAGAGAACTTAATCTCTGTTGTATCTTCTGTAGTTCTCCTTTGGGGAATAAATGCTGTAAATTTGAAAATGAGCTATCTAAAATATATTTGTACGTAAAAAGGTCCTCTCTCTGACCAGTTATCAAAAAATCGTCAGGTAGTTTAGAAAAACGATTGAGATGACATAAATATTCCATTTGCTCCATATCCATATACTTATGGGGAACTACGTAGTTTGGTGGTGTGCCAATAAGATTATCCATAAATCACCTTGATAAAAGTTAATGAAATCTATTTATTTTAACCTCGACAATAAAAGCGGCTATAAAAAAACGCTCATTTTCTGATGCTGCGGTTAACCCGTGGAATGTACCGTTAACCCCCTAAAAATTGCAAATCCAGGGTGAACACCCTGGGTTAAAATGGAAATAATGAGCTATTTTTTACAGTATTCACCGGTAATATAAGTAACACTTGTTGCTAACCTTACTAGCAGTACAGTTAATTACAACATAGAAGTTATTGTTTTTCAAACAACTCAATATTGCACGCCGGAGGATTTATGGCCGTTAAATTAAAACCAGATTTTTTTGTTAATACTAATCCTTTTTTAGAAGCAATGAATAAGGAGAGACTTAATCATAAAGGATATTGTGATAAAATTGCTGTAAGTATTAATAATAAGAAATATAATATAAACTCTAAGGATATTGAAAATATTCTTGATGGCAAAGGGGATTTATTTAAAAAACGTACGCTGTGGGAGTTTGTCCGCGATCTTTTTCCCGGCTCTCATATTAAAGAAGTTAAAGGCTTAATTTACGAATTTGTCACGAAAGTTGATAATAAAGCTGAGGTGTTCGATAAGATTAAATCTCTGGCAAAAATAGAACAACAATGGCGATTTAGTACTAAGACAGACTTCACCACAAATGAAAATAATGAAGTTATTGTGAGTAGATCCTTTAATCTCTACACGGGGGCTACTCCGAATGATGACGAAAAGAAACAGGTTTCTTCAGAGAGATTAACTCTTGATAATTATCTCGATGATTCACATTTTGATAATTCTCCCTTGAAGAGATTAACGTTTGATGATTATTCTGTAAAACTTAAGACGCTGATTAAAAATAGAATCCCTATTATTAATACAACAATCGATTTATCATCGTTGTCTAAGGATGTTTTAAATTCATTAAATATTGTAGTTTTAAAAATGTAATTTTTTCAGGAGTGATAAACAGTCCTAACTTGAAGGTCCGGTTTTTGAAAATTGCTATTTTGAGGGTTGTAAATTCAAGAATATACAGCTTTATGAGACTGTTAATAATACTGTGGGTCCGAAAACAATAAACCAATAATAGGTATGTTTAAAGGTTGTTTTATTTCTAAATGCGAAATTGAAAATTATAGATGTGAGACGTCTAAAGTCTACAACGTTACACAACCTGTAAGTATTAATGAAAAATTAGGTTCTTATCTTTTATGCAGTCTTTTGTTCATGATTGCATAATTCATGGGGGGATATTGTCCAGATTCGAGTATACTGTTAAGTCATTTTTATAACTGTAATATAGCAGGACTTGATGCTCATGGAATGGATTTTTTAGCAAATTCGTTCAACAAGTCTAACTATGATGATACCAGGGAGCAGGATACCGGAACTGTCTTTTATAATTGTAATTTGAACCATGTTAAAATAAACAGTGGTCTTAGTGAAGATGGTTCAGATAAATATATGTTTAACCCCGATGAGTATTTTTCTGATTATATTGAAAGAAGATCGAGAAATCTTAGGTTAGATGATAATTTTTCGAAATGTATAGATAATATAAAGAAAGGAATTAACTCTTCATTTAGCAAGAACAATACAGAGAACAATAATGTTTTCTTTAAAAATAGTAATTTGATTGGGGCAAGTTTAGGCGGTTATTACAGTGGAGATAGGTGCAAAGACTGTGCTATTGATACAAATACAAATTATTCAATAAATGGTCTTACAGCGCGAAAATACACTTATATGGATCTGGACGGAGCTATAAGTAAAGAACAGATACCTGATTTCTTAAAAAAGGTAAGTGCTATCAATATCGATATAATAAATTTTTACAATTCCGAGTCAAAGGCTAATAAAAAATATAGAAACGCATTTTTAGAGTTAGAGTCGTTTTTGTCTACACTTTATGGTGAAAATAAATCGTACGAGGGAAAATATCATTTTGATAATAGTAGGGTTGATTTTTTTATTTTTAAAGATATGCAGGAAAATGCACAAAATATCATTAACAATATGATAGAAAGTGACCGGATTAAGTTTATTGAATCTATAATAAATAAAATGATTCTGTCGCCAGATGGAACAATACTTACTGAGAATCTAAAAGAATATGTCCAAAAGCAAATAAAGGCGTCTCATAAAGAATCTGCTACAAATGTAACATTTGATTATAAGGAACTTGCATCCATTTTTGAAGGTGTTGAAGAAAAACAAATTGAAGCGCTATCAAACCAACTGGAACATATAAAATCTTTTAAGACAGATTACGACTCAAGGCTAAATAAGTTTGCTCGCGATTTTCAATATTTATCCAGTGCATTTGCAATTAACAGACAGGATTTATTAAAAAACTATCAGGAAATAAATGCTTCCATTAAAGATTACGATGACTTATTGCGAAAAATTAAAGATTTAACCATAAGTCGTGATAAATTAGTAGATGATAAAAGGACTTTATTTGATAACAAAAGGGACAATTGGAATACTAAAGAAGTACAGGATGAAGTAGAGGCGTTAAATAAGAAGATTGCTGACTGTGACAATGAGATACGTTCTAAGCTTACTATTGTTCGAAATAATAGACTTGAGAATCAATATAAAGACGATAAAAACATCAGTGACGCGATGCGTAATATTCTGGATTGGTTCGAACGGTATCCCGATATTGTACAAAATATAACCAAGGCTTAACTATGCAGAGGGTGGATGACAGGACGAATAACGACATAAATTATTCATAGGGAATAGACGCTTACTCATCAGACACCTGGTGTTCTTTATCTCAAACCAGCGTGACTGATGTGTAAGCGTTGAAGTAAGGAGGCGATTATCGCGTTATATTCCAGCCGCGTGCCTTCCAGAGCGCAGGCAGCTGCCCCAGCTCGGTAAAGGTGGTGACTTTCGGATGAACGATCGGCTTATTGTGCGGGTCAGCGCAGAAGTAAAACACTTCCATACCGGCATCGATTCCTGATTGCGCACCGGCGCTGGAGTCATCGACCAGAATGCAGTTTTCAACGTTCACATTCATCGCTTTTGCCGCATGGAACATTAACGCCGGGTCGGGCTTCCAACGCTGAATATCGTAGCCGCTGAACAGTTTTTCCGGGAAGTAGTGCAGCATATTGAGCTTACCAAGCGAATGCTCCATTTTGCTGACCGGACCGTTAGAGACGACGCACATCGGCACGTTAATGCTCGCCAGCAATTCGTTCGCTCCTGCGATGTCCGCAAGTTCGGTATCAAACAGACGTGCTACTTCTGCGCGGTAAACGTGCTCGGCATCGGCCTGGACCATCGTCACGCCCTGTTCTTTACTGATGATGTCGATGATTTCGTAGAGTTTTACGCCTTTAAAACGGGTAAAAATCTCTTCCAGGTCAACGTGAATGCCAAATTCCCTGAACATCGTGACATAGGCGCGAGAGCAAATGACCTCGCTATCGACCAGCGTACCGTCGCAGTCGAAAAATACCGCTTCTATCTGGGTCATGTCTTTCCTTTATCGTTAGTTTAACGTTTTCGTCATGCCAATTCGCATGACGCAATCGTTGCCGTATAAGCAAATACAATGAAAAAAAGTTAACTTCAGCCGTCCATATTGTCTCATTTTGGTATACGATAGCGACGGATTTTCCCTCCTTGTTCGGAAATAGATAATGAGTCAACAACACACAACCCAGGCTTCTGGCCAGGGGATGCTGGAACGCGTGTTTAAACTGCGCGAACATGGCACGACGGCACGGACCGAAGTGATCGCCGGTTTTACCACCTTCCTGACGATGGTTTACATCGTTTTTGTTAACCCGCAAATTCTTGGCGTTGCTGGCATGGATACCAGCGCCGTCTTCGTTACTACCTGTCTGATTGCTGCATTCGGCAGTATTATGATGGGACTGTTTGCTAACCTGCCAGTTGCACTGGCACCCGCTATGGGCCTGAATGCGTTCTTCGCTTTTGTGGTTGTACAGGCGATGGGCTTGCCGTGGCAAGTCGGGATGGGCGCAATCTTCTGGGGCGCGATTGGTCTGCTGTTACTGACGATTTTCCGCGTTCGCTACTGGATGATAGCCAACATTCCGGTGAGTCTGCGTGTTGGCATCACCAGCGGTATCGGTCTGTTCATTGGCATGATGGGGCTGAAAAACGCAGGTGTGATTGTCGCTAACCCGGAAACGCTGGTCAGCATCGGTAATCTGACTTCTCACAGCGTGCTGCTGGGGATCCTCGGTTTCTTCATCATTGCCATTCTGGCCTCGCGCAACATTCACGCGGCGGTGCTGGTTTCCATCGTGGTGACGACGCTGCTGGGCTGGATGCTGGGTGATGTCCACTACAATGGCATCGTTTCTGCGCCGCCGAGCGTAATGACTGTCGTGGGTCATGTAGATTTAGCCGGGTCGTTTAACCTCGGGCTGGCAGGGGTGATTTTCTCTTTCATGCTGGTCAACCTGTTTGACTCCTCCGGTACGCTGATTGGCGTGACCGATAAAGCAGGTCTGGCGGATGAGAAAGGTAAATTCCCGCGCATGAAGCAGGCGCTGTATGTCGACAGTATCTCTTCGGTGACCGGTTCGTTTATCGGTACTTCTTCTGTTACGGCGTATATTGAGTCCTCTTCCGGCGTTTCCGTTGGCGGTCGTACCGGTCTGACGGCAGTGGTTGTTGGTCTGCTGTTCCTGCTGGTTATCTTCCTGTCGCCGCTGGCGGGAATGGTGCCGGGATATGCCGCAGCTGGCGCGCTGATTTACGTTGGCGTGTTGATGACTTCCAGTCTGGCACGCGTGAACTGGCAGGATCTTACTGAATCTGTTCCGGCGTTTATTACCGCCGTGATGATGCCGTTCAGCTTCTCGATTACCGAAGGTATCGCGCTGGGCTTTATCTCCTACTGCGTGATGAAAATCGGTACCGGACGTCTGCGTGATCTAAGCCCGTGCGTAATCATCGTTGCGCTGCTGTTTATCCTGAAGATTGTCTTTATCGACGCCCATTAAAAATCGAACAGCGCGTTAAAAA
>ENA-OQCW01001078-OQCW01001078.1-human-gut-metagenome-genome-assembly--contig:-NODE-1078-length-12066-cov-2.035598_pt1 | contig 12066 bp, 12 predicted proteins | sample MGYA00242767_ERZ504593 | MGnify/ENA primary metagenome ERZ504593 (study PRJEB26092, sample SAMD00036307) | human gut metagenome | host: Homo sapiens | study: EMG produced TPA metagenomics assembly of... | reverse complement strand
GAATACAAGCTGGTGTCCGAACATTTACTGCTCCGGCTCCCCGGAGAGGAGGCTGGGAAAACTAAATGCCGCAGAGTCCGAAGGATGCCCTGAGACAGTTTATCTGCTCCTTGACTGCACGGTAAAGCGTGTGGGCCTGGAAGCCGGGGACGGCCTCCACTACTTCTGGTCTTGAACCTTCTGAAGGAGTTATCAGAGGAATTTCGAGGACAGCTTGAATTCTGTGACGGAACCAGGGCAATTCAGAGGGCGAGGATGATCAAGACAGACTGGGAGACAGAGCGGATCCGGACAGCGGGCTATGTGACAGAGCGGGCTATAGTGGATGCGTTCCGGGAGATAAGGGCAGGCATTACAACGGAGAAGGAGATTGCCAGGAGCATTGCATCGAAAATGGCTGCTGGGGGAGTTGACCGGATTTCCTATCTGACGGTCAATTCAGGAACAGACAAGTACAGTACCTTTAACAGCTACGCCACAGACCGGGTGTGAGAGAGGGGGCAGATTGTGCTTGTGGATATCAGCGGGCACATCGACGGCTATGCCTCGGATCTGACGAGAAGCCATGTTTTTGGGGAAAACGGCCTCCTGAAGTCTACCGGGAGATGGCAGAAATTGCCAGAGAGTGTGTCCATGAGGGATTCCGTGCTCTGAGGCCGGGAAGGCCGGTGAGGGAGGTCAGTGATGCGGTGGAGGAGTATCTGAGAAATGCCAGGTATGGAAGAGAAGTGCTGCACACAAGCGGCCATGCCATTGGGCTGAATGTGACAGAATATCCCAATATTACAGGCTCTGAGGAGGAGACTGTACAGCCGGGAATGGTATTTGCCATCGAAAACGGTGTGTACCCCTATGACAGGGAGCAGGGAGCCTCCTCGATCTGGATCTCATTCCGGATGGAGGACGAGGCCCTGGCCACAGAGGGGGAGGCGAAATGGCTCTCCGGCCCCGGGCATGCCCTGTATACATATGAGGACTTTGTGTAGCAAGAAAAGCCGCGGAAAAACAAAGAGAGGGAGGGTTACTGGATGATTATTATTAAGGCGCTGCTGCTGGCTGTCACGGCCAATCTGGCCAGCGGAAGGGTTTGGAGCCCGATTACATGGCCGTTTTGTTACCCGTTAATTAATGGAACTGTAGTGGGATTTATTTTGGGCGATCCGCTCTTGGGACTTATGGCCGGAGCCACCATCAACCTGGCCTATATCGGCTGGATCTCTGCAGGGGGAACGATGCCGTCCAACATCGGAATCGCAGGCGTGTACGGGACAGCTATCACGGTGCTTGCCAAGGCGTCGCCGGAGCTGGGCATCACACTGGCCATCCCCATCGGCCTTCTGGGAGTCCTTCTGTGGAATCTCCAGATGACGCTCAACGTGTTCTGGGTGCACAGACTTGACAGCAATGCAGAAAAGGGAGAGATAAACAAGATTTTCTTTAACGCCTGGCTGTTTCCGCAGCTTACCTGTCTGGCAATCAACGGATTTCCGGCCTTTATCCTGATGTTCTTAGGCGGAGACTTTTTTACAGAGCTTCTGGGAAGGATTCCGGAGTCCTTTGTCAATGCCCTCAGTGTGACGGGAAATATTCTCCCGGCGGTGGGAGTGGCCATGCTGCTTAACTATCTGGGAAAGAAAAAAGTGTTTCCGTTTTTTGTCATCGGCTTTTTCCTTGCAACCTATCTGAATCTGCAGATTATGCCGATCGCTATTTTCGGAGCCTGCCTGGCACTCTTAAGCTACTATGGAGGCCAGGGAAATGAGAATTTTGGAACAGAGACGAGCTGGGCGGCGGAAGAGACAGATGCGGAGGGAGACAGCAAAGAAAAATCAGGAAAAGAGGGACTGTCGGTACGCCTCAGGCGTTCGGATCTCATCAAGCACTGGCTTATCGGACTGGGAGCTGAGGTAGGATATAACTATGAGAGGATGCAGGCGTCGGGAAACGTTCTGGCCATGGTTCCCATTATCAGGAGGCTGTATAAAGATCCCAAGGATATCAGCGATGCCCTGAAGCGTTACCTCGTATTTTTCAATACAGAGCCGTCTTTCATCGGCAACGTGATTCCCGGCATCTGCGCTTCTCTGGAGGAGGAAAGGGCGAACGGAGCTGAAATTTCAGATGAGATGATCAATGGGCTGAGGACAGGACTGATGGGACTTCTGGCAGGCGTCGGAGACAGTCTGGCAGGCGGCGTGATTTACCCCATTGCAGTGTCCATGGGCTGTTCCATGGCTTTAAACGGAAACTTTGCCGGCCCGGTGCTGTTTTTCGTAATTTTTACAGGGATTATGCTTGTGGTGGGTTATAATCTGTATTTTATGGGATACAGGAAGGGAAGTCAGGCCGTGATGGCTCTTCTGGGAGAAGGAGGAAATTCCATCACAAGGCTGACAGACGCCTTCGGTATTTTGGGACTTATGGTAATAGGAGCCATGGGAGCACAGAAGGTTCTGGTGTATGTGCCGGCTGTATTTTCTGTGGGACAGACCTCCGTTGTCATCCAGGATGTGCTGAACGGGGTAGTCATGAATATTCTTCCCTTTGGAATTATCATCGGAGCCTGGATGCTTCTGAGAAGGAAGGTATCCCCGATCCTTGTGGTTCTGCTTTTGATGGCAGTGGGATTGTGGGCTATTATCTGGGAATCCTGGGACTGGCCGTGTAGAAAGCACAGAGGGCAGCTTTGCTATTCCAGCCAGGGGAGATCTACAAGCGTATACTCGTGCCCCAGAGCGGGAAGGATTTTATCCAGCAGATCACAGGTTCTGATTTTCAGGCTGGAAGTGTTGATACAGGGGTGACAGCCGAAGTATTCATCCTTCAGCACATCTCTGTCAATCGCCAGCCTGACACGGTTTTCTGTATCGTTCATCAGCCCCAGAACACTGACGGAACCGGGGGTGATGTCGAGAAACTGTTCCATAAATTCAGCAGATGCAAAGGACAGTCTGGAGCAGCCCATCTGTTTGGAGAAAATGGCTGTTTTGAACTTTTTTTCACCGGGCGTCAGCAGAAGGTAAAAGTTTGTCTTCTGGGCATTGCACAGGAACAGGTTTTTACAGATACGGATCTGCAGCAGAGCCTCGACTTCATGGCAGACCTCGATGGTATCTGTGGGATCGTGATCCATCCTCTGGTAGGAAACGCCGAGGCTGTCTAAGAAGTCATAGGCGCGAAGTTCTTTGGGAAGGCGGCCCTCCTCAAAGGAGGGCCGGCCGGTGTATATGGTTTTATCGATGAAAAGGTTGGTCATTAGTTAGAGCTCCTTTGTCAGTATAGTTGGTAATTGGACTTTGGGATACAGAGGGGGAACGGCGGCTCGAATATGCAGGCAAAGGCCAGCGAAGCAATATTAATTTCAATCCGCGCTCCCGGGCAGGGAGCGACAGGTGATGAGGCGCCGTATATTGCAGTCGGATACATTTCAATCCACGCCCCCGCGCAGGGAGCGACGGGACATTTGATAAATTCAAGCAGACGTGGGAGGTATTTCAATCCACGCCCCCGCGCAGGGAGCGACAGCAATTTTTCATAAATAATTTCGCCGCTCTTTTAGAACTATTATACAATTATACTTGATGGATTTTGTCAGTGCAAGATTACATTCTGTTTTACCCATGAAATACAAAAATGGTATCGGTATACAGGTGCGAATCTTCCAGGGAGGGAGTATCCCCAAAAGTGGACCTGTTGACAAACTCACTTTTCTAGGTTTGGGATACTTCCGCAGAACTCAAAAAGTGGCTCTGCCCAAAGTAACTATTAACATATCTTACATTAGCTTTTTTCACTTTACACAAAACTTGAAATGGTCTCGGCTTCTCTTTTACTTGCTAAAAATTCTAACTTCCTCTATAGATAATTTAGAAATTTCAGCTATATCCTCGAAAGACATTCCACCCATTTTTTAAGAGTCTGCATGTTGTATCTTTTCTATCATCCATGACAGCCTCTGTTCTCGTATCTTCCATAGCCTTACACATAGCAGCCACTCCTTCCTCATCTTCCTTAAAATATCCTACTCGTTCTACAAGCATTTCATATGTGATATCATTTGAATCCGTACAGGAGAAGTCATGCATCAGGATCCCCAGCGGTGATTTATCCCGGTATGCTCCATTCACATATATGATATGTGCTTCATCCTGGAATTTCTTTCCAGTCTCTTCTACCATTCTGTTGATATGGTAAATGGGAAGCGAATCACCCATTACGTCCCGTTCTGTAATGAATATCACATAAGTCTCTGACAAGTTCTCCAGCCTGTTTCAGGGTTCCGTGATATTGGCAGCGATCAGGCTGCTGTGGTACCTCGCTCTTTTCGCACCGGTGTCACGATCTGCCCTTTGTATCTCAATATTGTACCAAGTCGCTAACGCGACGGCTAACCACAGGTACGTGTTTTCCGCCACTTTTTTCCAAAAAAAGTAGCAGTTTTTGTATATATGTTGTATTGTTAAGTTACCACACCAAACAATCGCATATTCACAAAAACTGCTATGCTTATTTTACCATGGATTTTTAAACTCAACAACTACATATCCAAAAATTTTTACCGTCCCCCTCCTCTTGTGGGTGTTTATTGGCTGCTTCTTATTATTTTGGGTTCTTATTATTTCACCACTCAGGAGGTTTTTATGGACTACTTATCTGTTTTTATTGAAATGCTTCAGGCAAAAAATCTTGCCCCCAATACCATTCGCGGCTATCAGACTTATCTCAAACCTTATCTCTCTTATCTGCTGGAACGAAATATCTCCCCGGAGCACGCCTCCTGGGAAATGGTTCGTGATTTCCTGAAAACGCTTCAGACTTCCCGGCATCTTTCCGACCGCACGATGAATATGGTCATTTCTCATCTCCAGTTCTTTTGGATTTATGTCCTGCATCAGCCATGGGATCCTTCCCAGATCCCTTTCCGCAAGTTCCGTACTTATCTGCCCTTTGTCCCGGACAGGAACCAGGTTGCTCTCTTTCTAAATTCCCTTGACGATCCTAAGGCACGCCTCGCCTGCTCGATCCTTTATGCTGCCGGCTTGAGACTGGATGAACTCTGTCATCTGGAATGCCGCTATATTTTTCTTTCTTCTCACCGGCTTTATATCCCGGTATCTAAAAACCGTTCAGACCGTTATGTCCCCATCCCGGAGAGCATCTGCAGGGATATCCGGGAGTACTGGTATTCCTGCCCCGCACACATGAAGCCGAAAACCTGGCTGTTTACCCAGCAGACCAACCGTTCCAGGCCTATGGATAAGCAATGGCTCCAGCGGATCATTCTGGACCGCAGGAACGCCCTTGGCATGGACTCCCGCTTCTGCGCCCATTCCCTGCGCCACGCTTACGCTACCCACAGCTATGAGAACGGCCTGGATCTCCTTTCCCTGAAATCCAGGCTTGGGCATCGCTCCCTCAACAGTACCGCAATCTACGTCCACCTGGCTTCTTCTGCCTCAAATACAGTCACAAACCCTTTTGACCAGTTGGGAGGTACCTTCTATGCCTGATTTCAGAATACAGGATATTTTCCGCGCTTCCTTTCATGCCTTCAGGGCTTCCCACAATCTGTCTGACGTACAGAGGGATGCCGCCCTCGCCATCATCCGCTGCAAATCTGAAAAGTGCGGCTGCAACATCAGCGTCTGCACAGAGTGCGGACATACTGAACTACACTATAATTCCTGCAGGAACCGCATTTGCCCCAACTGCCAGGCCGTCAACACACTGGTCTGGGTGGATCAGCGCCGCGCGGAGGTTATCGATGCCCCTTATTTCCATGTGGTCTTTACCCTCCCCCATGACCTGAACCCGCTTCTGTACTGCAACCAGAAGCTTCTCTACGGTCTCCTGCATACATGCTGTGCGCAGACGCTCCTGGAGCTTTCTTCTAACCCCGAATATCTCGGCGCTGTGCCCGGCATTATCCAGATCCTCCATACCTGGAACCAGGAGCTGGATTACCATGTGCATATGCATTGTATTATTTCCGGCGGCGGCCTGACTCCGGATCTGAAAATCAGGAAATCAAAGAAATCCTTTTTTATTCCTGTCGCAGTGCTCCGGGATAAATTCAAAGGAAAATATCTTGCCATGCTGGATTCCCTCTACAAAAAGGGACAGCTTGTGTTTTCCGCTTCCTGCAGCTGCCTTCGTAATTCCTACGAATGGCAGGAGTTTAAAAACAGGCTCTATTCCAAAGACTGGTGCCCCTATATAAAGGAGACCTTCCGTGGATTTGGCAGCGCTGTGGAATATCTTGGGAAGTATACACACAAGGTCGCCATTTCAAACAGCCGCATCCTCTCCGTAACCGACAAAGAGACAACTTTCTCAGCCAGGGGCAGGAAACCGGGGGACCCCAGAAGGACCCTCACTCTTTCCAACACGGAGTTCATCCGACGTTTCCTGCTGCATGTGCTGCCGCGCGGATTCCAGAAAATCCGCTACTGCGGCTTTCTCAATAACCGGATGAAATCGAAAAACCTGAAACTGATTTTCAAGCTTCAGGGGCATCAGCGTTTCCAGCGCAGGTATGCCGGCATGTCAATGGCAGAATTGCTGAAAGCGGTATGGGATTTTGATCTTTCCGTCTGCCCGGCATGCGGGTGCGCCGCTTTAAAACCGGCAGGGAGGACCTATGCCCTTTTGCTGTAACCAGTGCCTGAATTCCACAATTTTTTTCACAGGCCTCCCACAGGAAGGCCTGCGAAGCATGCCCAAAACTCCGGTACAGGCAGTAAATTTCCTTATCCGCGTCCCGGTTTCCCGTAAAATCCGCCGTTTTTCGGGAAACCGGAAGGATACAATCCCCATATATGTTGTCGGCTAACCGACCGCGAATTGGTACAATTGGAAATCATCAGATTCAGAGCAGCTTAATTGGCTGCTCTATTTTTTGCCTGAATCAGATGCTTTCCTTAAGAATTATACCGCTTCCCGATATGATCAGTAGCGTAAATGTCAAGGATGATCGATCTTCCCTAAAGGTTCTTCATAAAGTGCTGAGTCTCTACTTTAAGGTCATCCCGTCCCAGTACAATATGTAACACCAGTTCTGTACATTCAATATTATTTTCAAAGCACTTTGACATAAAGTCATCATCCATCAGGCGTAATCCGCGAAGTCGCTGCAGATCCTACTGATCATATTTGCCGTTCCATTCTTTTTTCACCTCGATTTTTATGCAGGAAAGCCACTATATATTGTACCTTATCCTTGCATCTTCGCCTTATCACCACAATACATCATCAGAATCACCGTATCAACATGAGTACTGTTGTCCAAACCAATACTTAAATCATTTTCAATAATCGGCAGCTTAAACCGAATAAATTTAAGCCATTGACAATTAACTATTTCTGTTCTCTATTTGTGCAACGACCGTTGCCTTTTTCTATCAATTTTGCTGTTATTCCAATTCTCTTTCTATTTCTTCAATAGAAGGCAAACTACTCTGAAACTCTTCTGGCAAAGATTTCGTAAGTTGATTTTGCCATTCTGCAACACCAATCGGGTTCTGATAACCAGATAAAGAATATTCCACTACAGTTTTATTCTTACCCTTAACCAACAAAAGCCCTATTGTAGGTTTATCATCCGGATGGCGCAAAATATCATTTACTATATTCTGATACATATTTAACTGACTGATAAATCCCGGCTCAAAATCACAGGCTTTCAATTCTATCACGACATAGCAACGTAATTTCAAGTGATAAAACAGAAGATCTAGATAAAAATCCTGTCCTCCACCTCTAAATGAACTTGCCGCCCAACAAATGCAAATCCCTGTCCTAATTCTAATAGAAAACTTTGAATATGTTCTGTTAGTTTCTGTTCTATTTCTACCTCACGTCTTGGCATATCGGTTCCCAAAAAGTCAAACAAATAAGGATCTTTAAATATCTGATTCGCCATATCAGAATCAAGAGGTGGCAGTGACACAGGAAAATTGTTGACCGTTTTTCCAGTACGTTCCATTAATTTGCTTTGTATCTGTAACTCAAGTATCGTTTTACTCCAACCATTTTCTATTGTTTTACCAGCATACCATATACGTTCCTCCTGTGTTTTTAATTTGTCCATCAAAGTAATATTTGTACGCCATGGTATTTGTGACATGACCCGTTGCACAATTTCATAATCCACCCAACACTGAGCAAATTTGCGCATATACTTAATATTACGTGGAGAAAAACCAGACATTTCTGGGAAAGCACTTTTCAAATCCTTTGACATACGATCAATAACCTTTGTGCCCCATCCTTCTTTCTGCTGTTTTTCCAAAATTGCCCTGCCAATATTCCAGTAAAGGCAAATCATACTAGTATTGGCGTTCATTACAATTGAAACTCTCTGCTTCAGAATCTCTTTCTTGATTTCTTCTATAAATTGCAAATAACTATCACCCATTTCGGAAAGATTAGGAGCAACCGGAAAAATCACCCCGTCTTTATCTTTTCCCATGTGCTTTCGCTTATCCATAAGTATTCTCCTTTATCTATTCTTTATTATGGACGACGGTATTAACTTTCTCTTCAAGCTGCTTACACTTTGTTGAATTTTTAAAAATATTGGCAGGATAAGAATCAGGGAAAAGTTCATCCATAAATTGTGTTATTTGAACCACAAGTACATCAACCAAGGAGATTACACTATTTCGGATACTGTCTTTATCTATAACGGACATGTTAAAATTCTCATTTTTACCTTTATCCATTAAAATAAAATGCAAAATAAACCTATTGGCATGAATGCAGACCAAACGTTCTCTATTATTCTTTACATGCTCTTTCTTATCTTGCAAATAGTGCTCGACTTCTCTCATATATAAAACAGAATTTAAAAGTACATATGAATTTGTCGATCGATTCATTAATGCTTTATATGGTGTTTTGGTAATATCCTCAGATAATGCTCCAACATTTCCTTTAGCAATTACAGTATAAGATATATCAGCATTTAAACATGCTAACGCCACAATTGCTTCATCAAAAGAAATTTGCTTCTCTAAATTTGTAATCTTATCACCACTCTTATAGAGATACGAGTAATGAGCAAACGTCAACTCTGTCCGCAGTCTATCCTGTTCAGGATCAAGTGCTGCAAAATCTTTATTCTCGATTCTATTTTGTGTATTAGATAATCTTGTAATTTGTGTAGTTGTTTCTGTGTCAACATTACTCAAATCAATTATTTGAATCATGACTATTGCTTTTGAAACTTGCTCTGGATTATCCAAAAACAAGGAACCTATTGTACCTGTTGTCTGCGCTCCATTAACAAGAGAAACTCCCTCCAAAGCAAATAATCCTGTTGCATTAGTTGTACTATCCTTTGCTTTTCGTTTAATAGATTTACATAACAATTTAATCCCGTTATTGTAATAGTAAAATTTTTCTGGTTCTTGCAAAAGGACTTTTTTCATACCTTCATTTACATCTGTATTTCCCTTATAAAATCGAATGTTTTTTGCAAACAAAGCATTTCCAAAATTTTTATACCATTCACCTACCGTTGCTGCTGAAATAGTTCCGTAATAAGAAACAAAAGGAACATCCACTTTCCCCCAAATTGGATAAAATAACATCATCAATATTAATGCCCAGTTGCTCCTGCCCGTTCGCTAGAAAAGTATATATATCCTTAAAATTAAGCTCATCAAATAATAAGATCGTACTTATCTCATCATTTGTTTTTCCATCAGCTTTGAAATAGGGCGTAATACATATTCATTTGCATTTTGATTTCCCGTATGTATAAATATGGCATGTATTTGATAGCCCATTTGCGTTAAGGCCACATCTATATCAATACTCTTTGCCATTATTTTAGCATTTGAACCCGCCAAATCTTCTTCCAACACTCTCTGAATTCCTTGAACAAAATTAGACATTTCATCTTGAGTAATGGAACCAATTCCATCTGACCGCCATTTACTTTGAACAATAAATAATTTTTTCCTGAATTTCATCCAAATATATCGCATCAATCCCCATATCATGATAACCATCTGTAACATGAACGCTCGCCTGCGACACTTCGAGACCAGATGTCATAATTAATGCAACTGCTGCTAAAGCTCTCGTTTCAAAATGTCCATTTGTATCATTAGGAATATCTGACATGTCGATTTTACCTTGGAACATTTCCTGAATCCGTACCTGCACTCGACGCATATTAATATTATTTGCCATCTTTCGTTTACACCTTCCTTACTATATCATCTTAAAATGCTCCAATGCTCTCCTTATCGCCGTTTCTTTCTCCGGCGGGCATTGCGACTGCTTAGCGTCCTCAAACTTCGGTTTATTATAGTTCTCACGTTCAATGATACCACATTTCTGCTTTACCTGTGCAATATACAAGTTGCTGACTTTCAATCCGCTTTGCTCCAGAACATACTCCTTGATTTCCTCATAAGTTGCTTTACTCTTCGCAGCAGTCAAATCAAGCTCGTCCATATCGATATGTTTATCCGATTTAAGTTTGGAAAGCAAACACACAGTCTCGGAACTACTATCCTTTAACCCAAAAATCTCCTTATTCTCTTTCATCAACTCTATTTGCTCTCCTGTAAAGTTCAGCGTCATTGATACTGGAATCACCTTACCATTTTCATCATAACCGAGTTTAACTTCCTTGACAAGGCTCTGAACCAATCTTTTCCTGAGTTCCTTGGAAGCCGCCCAGTAAACATCATTAAATTTTACAAGCAGTTCTTTTATCATTTCAAAATCCATTTTGTTCAGCTTTACCGCTTCAACCTGAGCCTGCTTATTTTCTAGCTGTGCCAGCATCTCTTCTCTTTGAGTATTGATTTTATCAAGATTTTCTTCTATTTTTTCTGGACGTATATTATTATATTTTATACCGATATTGCTTAAAATCTCATACTGCTTATTCTCAGCTTTATCCAGATCCTTCAGCTTTGACTCAATCTCTGCAATCTCAGAGTCCAGTTTCGTTGTATCCATTTCCCTATCCATGTACTGTGCAATCTCCTGTACGATATTAGGTCTTTTTACATATTCCAAGATTGCGTCAACAACTGTCCCCTCCAAGAACTCTGCCTTAATCGGATTCTTACTGCATTTCCCCCTTTTTATGATTGTTCCAATACCCACAGATATATTGATAATAAATTCTTTGCTTCCCTCCAACTGTTTTATAACTGCTTGAAGCAGAAACCATATTGCCTCCGCACTGCGGACATTTTGCTATACGATTAAATACATTATTGACAGTTTTCCAGAGTGCTATCAGTCCTTCCCTTGGGCTTCTTTACCTTTGCACGCTTTTCCTGCACCTTATTCCAAAGCTCCTCTGAAATAATTGCCTCATGCTTTCCGTCTACAATGGTCGGATTATCTGAATACTCTCTTTTGGTCTTGCCATCCGCAGTATCTTTTATCTTATAATAGCCGTATCTCAGCTTGCCGCAGTAAACAGGGCTATCCAAAATCTTTTTGACACTGGTGGTGTACCAATCTTCCATAACAGGCAGATATATCTTTTCATCCGTCCCTGACCTTTCCATAGTCTTTCTGTCCAGCCTAAGTTTTTGTCTGGGCTTTATGCCAGCCTCATTTAATTTTGCTGTCACGGTAGAATACCCAGCATCCTCACTCTCCATAAACCACGCATATATTTTTCTGACGATGTCTGCTTCCTCTTCATTGATGACTAAACGGCCATTTTCCAAAGTATATCCATATGGAGCCTGTCCACCATTCCAGTTTCCGGCAAGTGCATTATATTTTTTTCCATTAGCTGTCTGCTCCCTGATATTCTCTCTTTCCATTTCTGCCAATGCAGACATCAAAGTAAAGAACAGCCTCCCCATTTGGTTAGAGGTATCTATATGATCCTCCACCGTAATCAAATTCACATTGTTTTTCTGGAGCAGTTTCAACGCATTTAAGCTGTCGCAGGCATTCCTTCCAAATCGTGACATCTTCCATGCAACGATATATCGAACTTCCCGCTTTTCTTCCACATCCCTCAGCATCCTCTGAAACTCTGGCCTGCCAGCGATAGACTTCCCTGATTTTCCACCATCG
>ENA-OQCW01001077-OQCW01001077.1-human-gut-metagenome-genome-assembly--contig:-NODE-1077-length-12074-cov-2.276555_pt1 | contig 12074 bp, 14 predicted proteins | sample MGYA00242767_ERZ504593 | MGnify/ENA primary metagenome ERZ504593 (study PRJEB26092, sample SAMD00036307) | human gut metagenome | host: Homo sapiens | study: EMG produced TPA metagenomics assembly of... | reverse complement strand
CCCAGAGGTAATGTGTCTATGTTATCAGTATGAAGTTAAAAGAAGTGACTACTAATATCAGTATTTACTTTATAAACTACTGTCTACTGATTACGTTTATAAACAAAAAAAGTGTCTAGATAAATCAGGAAAAGACAGTTTCTCGTAGGGAAACAATGGTTTCTCCTGTAGGAAACTTTAGTTTCTTCCTAGGGAAACAAAAGTTTTACAGTTATAAAACAAAAGTTTCATAAGCGGAAAACTTTTGTTTTTGCTTAGAAAAACTGTAAACTATTATACGTTAATGCTTTATAGGTATCAAGAAGACTGCTGAAGTGATGAAATACGGCGAGTGTAAGAAGATCGTTCTGTTTTGTGGTGAAAAAGCGTAAGTGATTGTAGATAGGACCGGATTATTGTAGATGTTTTTTTATCTGCAATCATGGGTTAAATATCATATAACCAGATGTCTATATGCGAAGTTGTAGATGTTGTAGATGTTTTTGATTATTTATAGGAAAGGATAGGGTGGTAAATTAATAGTGAGTGGGACGAGAGCGTTTTTAAGCAGATAGCCTTAGGGCAATTTATATAAAGGTATTTGCACGATACGATGTGCAATTTTTATACAAAATTGCACATCGTATCGTGCAATTTTGTATATTTGTCCTTTAAACATGAATCGATATGGAGACCTTATTTCGTTCCTTTAGAACTCAATTAGAGCATACTTCGACAGAAGTCGTGCGTTTTCTTCACGATCAGATCGCATGGGATAGCCGATTGGTTGCGATTTTAGGTGCTCGTGGTGTTGGGAAGACTACCCTATTGTTGCAGCATATCAAATTGTATGATCGTGAGGATGAGTCTTTGTATGTTACGGCAGATGATTTCTATTTTACCAAGTATCGGTTATTCGACATGGCTTATCAATTTTATAATCTGGGTGGGAAAAAACTTTATATTGACGAGATTCATAAATACAAGGATTGGTCTAGGGAGGTGAAGAATATATACGATCAAATTCCTGGTCTTCAAGTTATCTATACAGGTTCGTCTATTCTTGATCTGGAGAAAGGTGGTGCGGATTTAAGTCGCAGGAAGGTAGAGTATAGATTACCCGGACTTTCTTTTCGGGAATATTTGAATATATCGCAGGGGTGGCAGCTTCCATCGTATTCGTTGGAAGAGATTCTTGCTGGGAAGGTTGAGTTCCCTTATAAGGAAGCTCGTCCACTCAAATTATTTAATGATTATTTATCGACAGGTTATTATCCATTTTTTCAAGATACGGAATATCTCTTGCGTCTGCGTAGCGTGATTAACCAAATGGTGGAATCTGATATTCCGATTTTTGCGGATATGACGGTGGCTTCTGCCGTAAAGTTGAAGAAATTATTATATGTATTAGCTCAAAGTGTCCCTTTCAAACCAAATTATACGAAGTTGGCGAGAGATTTGGATATCAGCCGGAATGTGTTGCCCGACTACATGAGTTATTTGGAGAAGGCAGGTCTGGTTAATTTACTGCGAGAAAAAGCGCAGGGCTTGAAATTATTGGAGAAAGTAGAGAAGATCTATCTGAATAATACGAATCTGGCTTATGCGTTGTCGGAGCAGGTACCGGATATCGGTTCCGTGCGTGAGACGGTTTTTCTATCTTGGATGCGAGTCGTATGCTTCGTTACTTCTTCTGCGATTTCAGACTTTGAGATAGATGGCCGAACCTTTGAGATTGGGGGAAAGAATAAGACGCGGCAACAGATCAAGCAAGCGGCGGATGGGTATGTGGTGAAAGATGACATAGAGTATGCTTTCCGCAATATGATTCCTTTATGGATGTTTGGCTTTATCTATTGAATATCTATTAGGAAATCCACTGGAATAAGGCTTGTCTGTGCTTGCTGTAATATGCTGATATAAAGTGTTTGTTTATCTCCGGTCGTATCGAGAAACTAGATCGAAACGAATAAAACTTAATATATCGTCGTTGAAATCGGGGTTCATGAAATGGCTGTTACATATGTAAAGGCCATCGGGTAAAACTAATAATTGTCTTGAATTGTACGTGTAATTAGGGAAAAGAGTCTCTCCTAGCTTGTTTAACTCTTTGTCAAGGATTATGATTGAAAAGGTCTTTCGTCCATATTCTATAAGTTCCATAGCTTTAACCCCTTTCTCGATCGTAGTGGATGGATAAGCGATCCGATAAAAAATCCTCTCGGTAAGGATCGTATATCAAGTCTCCATACATCGCGTTTTGACAGAAATCGATCGCTTGGGCGGTTAGCTCGTCTGGCAATTGCACTTGGTCGATATACTCGCTTTTCACGGATACCTTGCGGATGGAGTCATGTGCGATATTCGCCACATAGACAGATTCATCGTAAATGAAAGAATATACAAATCGCTGCCCATCAAAAGAACGGCTATAGCTACCCTCTAGCCCGTATCGTTTCAATTTGACCGAAGAGCCGGGATAGTCCGGATAAACAAAAGGTAATGCTCTGATCTCCTTCGTGTCGAGATTGATAGTAGCGGAGACATAATCTTTCTCTATCAAACGGTTGGGATCTGAATAGATATATAGATCCCTCCCTATCAGGGTGGCGGTTCTGAAACTTAGGAAACTACTGTTGTAAAGTCTTGTGCCATCATTTGCTTCCTCATAATTTATTTTTTTCCTAGTATTTGGCAATCCTTATTGATGCGTATGATCTCTGGTTCAAATAAGCTGGTGAGATATAGGCTGTCCCAATCCTGTATATAGCATCCTAATACACGGCCTACTCCATTTGAACCCTCGATCTCCGGTTCTATCTTGAACGCTAGTTCTTGACTATCCTTATCATAAAAAATAGAATTTATTGCTACGGGACTGCATGGAGTAAGATTGTAACACAATATATTCCTTTCCCTTTTTGTCACGATAGTACGATAAGAAAGGGGTTACGTTTTTTGTCTTATCATCCAAGGTGAAAGCCAAGGTCTGATCGGATCTTACTAATTGATAAGACCTACTTTTCTCTGCTTGCTCACAAGAAGAGAGGATAAAGAGCAAGAGTGATAGGAATAAGAAAAATGGTTGTAGTTTCATTCGTTTATTGTATTATCTGTCACATATCTATCAAGGTCTTGCCACGATCATTACATAATCCCTCTCGAACACTTTAGGATCGTCTAAGAATTTGATTAGGTCTTTTTGGCGGGAGGAGCCTGTGCGTTTAACGGTCTCACGCATTTCGGTGACGGTACGAATCATATAAACACAGTCATCGGTTTGTCCGTCTGGCCAGAACGGAAGTCCATCATCTATATCATTGATAAATCCTCCGGAGCTTTTGGGTAAGGCGTATGTTTTCTTCTCTTTCTTGAGATAGACTACTCGATGGGTGATAACCGGTTTGTAATCGTCCAGCCATCCCAGCCAATTATAGATGGCGGGAGAACCTTTTTGAAAGACTCCCATAAATAGCCCATTCGGATTCTCCAAGAAAGAACGAAGACCGGTCGGTTTATCTTGATTGTCTTTATGAAGCGCATATAAAGGGGTGATCGAGTGAGAACTTGAAAGCTGGTATACCGTATCGCGATAAGGAATCAAGAAATTCATTCGGTCTTGATCCGTATTCCAATAAAAGGTTTGAAACCGGGTGATCGTATCCGGAGAGACGTTAATATCCTTGGTATCCGCAAGGATGAATTTGCAAAGCGTATCTCCTCGAAGGTTGAATGTCGTTATTCCTTTCGGGATTTTAGAGCCTTCCGCATAATCACAAAGCATATATCCCGAGGAGGAGAAGCCTACTATTTGACTGGCATCCGCATTTATCGAATATTTGGTAGTCAGGTTTTCGGGGAATATATAATTCTGAATGGTCAGCATCGTATCTAATGTGGGTAATTCCCCGATACATGGCCTTATATCGTTGAATGTGGTCGAATCTTTTTTATTGTCTTGGTCGAGGCCGCTCAAGGCGCAGTACATACGGGTTGTTTTCTTGTCGTAAAATAGATTAAGGCTGTTCATCCCATGGTTCCATTTATAATCCAAGGCCTTAAATCCATATCGTTTGCTGGGAATGCCTTGCTTACGATAATAAATGCGTGGGTTATTGAATGTGATGAAAGCGTCGCTATCCGGAATAGCGATCGCTTGTGTTACCGTGTAACGAGCGTCTCCAACATTATAATATTCCAGCTTAGAGGCTATTTGACTCAGTTTCAACATCGCCGGATGGTCCAGCGCCTTTTCTATATCAATGAGGGCCGGAGTCGTCGAACGATTATACTCCGCTTCATATTGGGGAGAGGTGGGTTGATTCCTTTGCTGACAACTATTTAGGAGCAAGGCAAGGAACAATAAGCATGTTGAGAACTTGGTGATCATGATTGGATACGTATTGTTTATCGCAAACATATGTAAAATAATTGATTGTAACAAATGATTTTACGAATTTATCATAGATTTGCGATGGCCCCGTAAATAGTATCTGGATAGAAATGATACCTATTGTGATTTATGATTTAGCGTTCTTTTTCTTAAGCGGAAGCCTTGGGAAAAGCTTTCGAAAACGAACTAGGTGGCTTGTTACGTTACTTCCTGCGATAATGAGGGTAACGGCTAGGATGATCAGGATGATTCCGCAACACAATCGTAACGTTAATGATTCACCGAAGACAGTCACTCCGAAGAATACGGCGGTCAACGGTTCCAAGGCTCCGAGGATCGCCGTCGGGGTGGAGCCGATATATTGGACCGCCAGTGTCGTGCAAAGGAAAGAGATAGCGGTTGGGAATATGGCTAGAGCGATCAGGTTACCCCATAAATACCAATCATGGACAATGTGAAGGCTCCTGCCGAAATCTATACGGACTAAAAACAAGGTCATTCCGAAAAGCAAGACATAGAACGTAAGTTTCAACGTAGCGATATTCTTTAATAGCGGACGATTCGCGCCTACGATATAAATAGCATAGGAAAGAGCGGAAGCCATGACCAACAGGACACCGGTTAAACTAAGAGTCGTTCCGTCGCCACTTTTATAAAGTAAGCCGATACCGCCTAATGCCAGCAAGATACAAAAGAAGGTTTGCAACGTTAATTTCTCCTTGAAGACAAACGCCATGATCAGCGCCACTAAGATCGGATAGACAAACAGCAAAGTCGAGGCGATGCCTGCTTCCATATAATTATAGCTTTGGAATAACGCTAGGGAAGAGAAGGAAACCAACAGCCCCATGAGGATTAAAGGAACGATCTCGTTGGGTTTCAACTTAAAGTTCCGCCCTCTCGCTTTGATCATGATACCTAATACCGGGATCGCGAATAAATATCTGAAAAACAGGACTGAATCCGGATTCATACCGGCTTTATACAAGGGTAGGGCGAACAAGGGGTTCATTCCATAAGTCGCGGCGGCGATAGCCCCTAGAACATATCCTTTTGCTTTTGCATTCATGATTAAAAATATTAGCGCGCAAAAGTAGTATATTCATGATAAATATTATATATTTGTAGATCATCATTTCAATAAATCGTTAACTAAAAAGTAATAAATATGCCTCCAGCAGCAAGATTGACAGATATGCATACATGTCCTATGCAAACCCCGGCTTGGCCATCACCGATACCCCATGTAGGCGGTCCTATTGTAGGGCCGGGAGCGGCGACTGTTCTAATCGGCAAGCTACCGGCGGCGGTAATGGGAGATAATTGCGTTTGTGTAGGCCCTCCGGATACGATCATTAAAGGATCTTCCACCGTGATGATCTGCGGTAAACCTGCCGCCAGAATGGGAGATACGACAGCTCACGGAGGGCAAATCGTATTGGGATGTCCCACCGTTATAATAGGTGGTTAGGAGGATCTGCGGCATATAATATATGTATATTGTGAGAATATTACTATCTTTGCCGCCACTTGAAAACTAAAAATAACAAGACATGGAAACAGTAGTAAGTGGAATCAGACCAACAGGAAATCTGCATCTAGGCAATTACTTTGGCGCGGTAAAGAGTTTCTTGCGGATGCAAGATGAGTATAATTGCTTCTTCTTTATCGCTGATTGGCATTCGTTGACTACTCACCCGCATCCTGACAATATACGAAATAGCGTAAAGACGATCCTCTCGGAATATCTGGCTTGTGGTATCGATCCGGAAAAAGCTACCATTTATATTCAGAGCGATGTGCCGGAGGTGGTAGAGTTGTATCTATATTTGAATATGAACGCCGGTATCGGCGAGTTGATGCGTACGGCTTCCTTTAAGGATAAGGCCCGTCAGCAGTTGCATATCAGCCGGGAAGGATGTGAAGGCGATGTAGAGAAAGAGATTTTTAATGAAGGTAATAAACATAGCGTAAGCGCTGGTTTGTTGACTTACCCGACCTTGATGGCCGCCGATATTATTATCCATAAGGCGTTGAAGGTTCCTGTAGGTAAGGATCAGGAGCAGAATATGGAAATGGCTCGTCGTTTCGCCCGCCGTTTCAATTCTACCTATGGAGTAGATTTCTTCCCGGAACCAGCTTCGTTCCATTTGGGCGATAAGTCCGTGAAAGTACCGGGCTTGGATGGTTCCGGTAAGATGGGCAAGAGTGAGGGTAACGCGATCTACTTGATCGATGATGAGAAAACAATCAAGAAGAAGGTTATGAAAGCGGTTTCCGATGCGGGACCAACCGAGCCGAATAGCGTGAAGCCCGAGCCGATCGCCAATTTATTCACGATGATGGAAATTGTCTCCGAGAAAGAGACCTATGATTTCTTTAATGAGAAATACAACAATTGCGAGATCCGTTACGGCGATATGAAAAAGCAGTTGGCCGAGGATATCAATAAGTTCTGCGCTCCGATCCGTGAGCGTATCTTGGATATGGCCGCCAATACGGAATATCTGGATAAGGTAGCCCGTATGGGTGCGGAGAAAGCTCGTGAGAGCGCTTCTAAGACTTTAAATGAGGTACGCCAGATTATCGGTTTTCGTCCATATTGATGCTTATTAATTAAAAATAAGAAAAAGCGTTTAGGGATAAGTCCTTAAACGCTTTCTTTTTATTAAAACCATTATAAAGAACCTGAAAAGCGATTTGTTAAAAAGAAAAGGTTGTTACTTTGCGGTGAATAGTTACAGATAACAAACGTATGGCTGCTATTACCACCCAAGAATTTGAACATCATTTCAAGAGTTTATATAAGCCCTTGTGTTTGTTTGCGCTTCGTTATACCGATCAGGTAGACGATGCCGAGGATATCGTGCAACAGGCCTTCGCGGATGTATGGGATAAGAACCGGGCTGGTAATGTGATCGGGAATCTCAAGGCTTATTTATATCAAGCGGTGAGGAACCGTTCTCTTTCATTTACCTCACAACCCGTAAACGCTGAGGCCACCGAGCAGTTACCCGACGTAGAAGATACCTCGGAAGAGGAAGACATCCTGCGATCGGAGCGTGACGCCCGCCTGTGGGATGCTATCGATCGGTTACCTCCCGAACGGAAGAAGATTTTCTTGTTATCCAAACGGGATGGCTTGAAATACCAAGAGATCGCGGAGGAATTGAATTTATCGGTAAAAACGGTTGAGAACCAGATGAGCAAGGCATTGAAAGCTTTGCGAGAGACCGCTATCCGTGTTTATATGTTCTTTTTCGGATAAATTTTATAGAAAGGAATGGGGGTTTTTCATATTTCTCTGTCTTAGAGATAAAGGTTACTTGTTTATTTCATTAAAGCATGGAGAGTATATGAGGAAGTTGGTGGTATTTGTGATGTTGATGACGTGCGTGATCTCGGCCCAAGCGCAATGGAAAGTGACGCCGGAAGCCGGTATGAACGTGACAAAGTATAAGGGAGATGCCGCTAAGGTAGGCTTTAAGGCTGGGGCCGCAGTCTCTTATACATTCGGATCGGGCTGGTTCTCGCTTCAATCCGGTTTGTATTATGTGCGACTGGGGGAAGGGGCTGTCTTCTTATAGTGAGATTTATGGAACTAGTGAGGTCCATATTGGGGGACGGGAAGGTACGAGTATATTTCTCTATCCCGTTTCCAGTGATTATTTGAATCTGTGGGGATACGGTTATGGTAATGGTTACGGCTTTACGGGCTTCTATTATGATACCTATGGAATTAAGGATTTTGATGTAGAAGGTATAAGGCATCGCAGTCAGAAGGAGCATCGTGAATATATCCCAATTACCGATCTTGGCTCGTTTCGATTGGCAGGTAAGTAAGGATGTTCGGTTACATTTGGCGGTCGGTCCCTATTTGGCGGTTGGCTTGGGAGGAAAAGTGACGTATGAGGAAAGTGATTATTCTTTAAAAGGAAAGCTGCCCTATAATAAGGAAATATCATATAACCCGTTTAATCCCGGCCAAGGATATGCGGTAGCGCCTCGTTTTGACTGGGGAGCTACCATAGAGGCTGGTATAGAGGTGAAACGGGTCGCTTTTAAGGTTGGCTATGATCTGGGTATAGATAAGCAATACAAGGGATATGCTTATAACATAGGTCTGAACTATCATACGGCTAGTTTTACCTTGGGATACACATTTTAAAGAGAAAATAGGATGAAAGCGATGGTTTGTATAAAGTGGGTATTTATATTTGCGGTGTCGATGATGATTTTCTCATCTTGCGTATCGTCTAGGATCTCGCCGAGTATGAGCGTGGGAGTTCCATTGAAGAAGGGGCAGGCCCCAAATGTCGGATTCCAATGGTATGAGACTGGAAGGACTTATTAAATAGAAGGAATAGTTATGAATAATAACGAGCATGACAATAAATTGGAACAACGCATCCGTTTCGTAGCGAAACGCTATCGGGAAGGAAGCCTTGACCCGGATAAGGCATGGCAGAAGTTCGCTTCTGAGCATGTGATTAGCCGGAAGGTCTCGTTTCGCCGGTATTGGATCGGGGCGGCCGCTGTCGTGTTAGTGCTCGTAGGTCTGGGGACATGGTTTACGGTAGAGAGAAACGCCCCGGATTGGGTTGCGATTACTACCGCCCCCGGACAAATGAAAGATGTTTACCTTCCGGATAGTACCTTGGTCGCTTTGGCCGGCGATTCATGGATCCGGTATGACGCGAAGAGATATGATAAAGAGAGGCGTGCCGTGGAGATGAATGGAAAGGCCTTTTTCCAAGTGACGAGGAACGAGGCACGCCCTTTCTCAGTGAAAACGAGCCAAACGGAAGTTACGGTGCTGGGAACAAGTTTCCAGATAGATGAGAAGCCTACCGTTACGGAAGTCAATGTAGTTACCGGCAAGGTATGTTTTACCGCCGGGGAGGAAAAGGAGAATGTGATACTTACCGCTGGAATGTCGGCTCAGTATTCTATGGAGAACAAGGAGATAACGGTAGTGACGGAAGAAGACGTGAACAAGTTAGCTTGGAGGACAGGGCAACTTCGTTTTATGGAGACACCGCTGGATAAGGTGATTGAGGACTTGAGTGATTATTATCAAGTCAAGATTGCGAACCAGACAAAGAATGAGGGAGCGAGATTGACCGCTACTTTTAATAATCTGCCTTTGGAGGATGTCTTGCAGGTTGTTAACCAGACATTGGACGCACGTTTGGTTTCCACTTCGAAGAAATAAAATCAGATCATTTATGAGATCTATTGTTGTATGGCTGATAGGGATTCTTTTGCTTCCCGGTTGGATGGGACATCTATATGCGCAGATGCCCGAACCTACGCCGACGGTTACGTTGGATATGCGGCAGGTTCCCCTGTTGGATATATTGATGGAGCTTGAGAAACAAACCGGATTGTTCTTCTCGTACGAGTCTTCTCTGCTGAAAGAGCTGCCAGAGGTTTCCCTGTCGGTCCGGGATGAATCCTTGTCGTACTGCTTGAAGCGCTTATTTTCCCCATTACCGATTATCTATCGGGTTACGGGGGCAATCATATCATTTAAAGCGAAAGCCCCGTCAATATACGATCAGTGGATTCGTCAGGGATTCAGCCTCGTATGAGAGTTTGTTGGGGGCTTCGGTTCTGGTGAAAAGTTCGAGGGGAGGGACGATGTCTAATAATTACGGCTTTTACAGCTTGATACTTCCACCCGGTAAGGTTCGCCTTAGGGCCTCGTATGTGGGCTTTAAGGCGATGGAGATAGAGATCGATTTGCAAAGGGATACGATGATCGACTTCCCGTTGAGGTCATTGGCCTCGTTAGGCGAGGTCGTTATTCGGGGGACCCGGCCTCGCTACGAGATATTGAGTAGCCGTGCGGGGGTGATCGACGTACCTGCCGAGCGGGTGAAGTCGATACCCGCTTTGCTGGGGGAGGCGGATCTGGTGAAGACCTTACAGCAGTTGCCGGGCGTGGCGGTAGGCACCGAGGGAATGACCGGCTTGTATGTGCGTGGGGGCGGGGCCGATGAGAATTTGTATCTGCTGGATGGAAATCCGGTCTATCATGTGAACCATTTGTTGGGGTTTTTCTCGGCGTTCAACCCGGACGCGATAAAGAATACCCGGTTTTATAAAGGGAGCTTTCCGGCGGAATACGGCGGAAGGCTCTCGTCGGTTGTAGATGTCCGTATGAATGACGGTAACCGGCAGGAGTATCACGGGAATATCTCCGTGGGTTTGCTTTCCGCACGGGCGAATCTGGAGGGGCCGATTGTTAAGGATCGCTCCTCGTTTAATGTCTCGGTACGTCGTACGTGGTTGGATTTGATAACAGGGACGGCTTTGGCGATCATTAATAAGAACAGTGATACCAAGGAGAGTTTCGGTTATCACTTTTTTGATATAAACGCGAAGGTGAACCATTCTTTCTCGGAACGTAGCCGGGCCTATTTGAGCTTTTATATGGGGCAAGATGCTTTTCGGCAGGGAAGCAAGGAGAAGCATGAGGATTCGGATGATATGTTTCTCTGGCGTTGGGGAAACTTGATCGGCTCCGCAGGGTGGAACTACGTGTTCGGGCAAAAGCTGTTTGGTAATCTAATGGTGGGCTACAGCCGTTTTCGCTCGCATATCCGGCAAGAGGCGAAGGGGTTATGAAATCGAAGGAAATAGGGCAGAGCGGCAATCAATTAAGCGGGATAGCCGTTATAAATCGGAGATGGAGGATCTGAGCGTACGGCTGTCAGTGGATTACAGTCCTTCAATGAATCACCGGATACGAATGGGCACGGATTACCTGTATCATAATTTTCGCCCGGAGAATAGCCAGCAACGGTCTTGGGTGAACGATTCGTTAGTAAATCCCGTATATGAGCTTTTGTATGATTATTCCTTGATAAAAGGGCATGAGTTCTCTTTGTTTAGCCGAGGATGAGATGCGGGTCACGGATCGCTTGCGGGTGAATGCCGGATTGCGGTATACCTTGTTTCATGTAGAGAATGAGATCTATCATTCTTTTCAGCCTCGTTTGTCGGCACGTTATTTACTTCGTCCGGATCTATCGGCGAAGATATCCTACAGTAAGATGAACCAATATGTCCACTTATTATCGAATACCTATGTGAACCAGCCTACGGATATTTGGGTCCGGTGACGGAGCAAGTCCCTCCGATGAGCTTCTCACCAGATTACCGCCGGGCTTTATTATAATCTGAAACGGATGGTATGATTTCTCGATCGAGGGGTATTATAAACGGTTGAAGTAACTTGATTGATTATAAGGATCATTGGCCGGTTGAGACACATTTCTCCGGTTGGGAAGACCGGGTCGGTTTGGGAAAGGGTAAGACCTATGGTGTGGAGTTTATGGCGCGAAAAGACAAATGGGAAGACAACCGGATGGATCGGGTATACGCTCTCTTGGTCGGATCGGTGGTTTCCGGATGGTTCCGTGAATAAAGGGGCGTCATTTCCCGTTTCGCTTCGACAACCGGCATAAGGTGAATGTGGTCGTTTCTCGTAAGTTATCCCGGAAGGTGGAGTTAACGGGAGCTTGGGTGTTCGCCTCAGGAAACCATATTAGCTTGCCGGAGTATAAATATCTGTCTCCGATTTATCAGAAAGAGAACGGGTATGCCGGAGTAGATTCATACAGACCGATGAATTCAGGTTTGAGCGCTCGTAATAATTATCAATTGTCTCCTTATCACCGTTTGGATCTGGGCG
>ENA-OQCW01001076-OQCW01001076.1-human-gut-metagenome-genome-assembly--contig:-NODE-1076-length-12075-cov-2.217610_pt1 | contig 12075 bp, 13 predicted proteins | sample MGYA00242767_ERZ504593 | MGnify/ENA primary metagenome ERZ504593 (study PRJEB26092, sample SAMD00036307) | human gut metagenome | host: Homo sapiens | study: EMG produced TPA metagenomics assembly of... | reverse complement strand
CGCGGCGCCGACTCTGAAGGAGTCGTAATCTCCACCTTCTTTGACGAGGCGGAACCGGCTAACGACGAGGCTGCGGCCTTCATCAAGGGCTTCAAGGAATATCTGGTAAAGGAAAAGCAGGAAGACATTATCCCGGCTGTCTCCGCCCTGGGTTACGATTCCTACCTGGCTGCCATCAAGGCCATAGAGGACGCAGGATCCACCGATACCACCGCCATCCGCGACGCCCTTAAGAATGTAGAGATTGACGGCGTAACAGGAAACATCACATTTAATGAGATCGGCGATGCCAACAAAGATATCGCGTTCATTAAGACCATCAAGGACGGCAGGTTCCAGTTCCTGACCACCACTACTGTGGAATAGGGCATCTGGCTAATTACATATGGATACAGGGCTGCAGGCGGCAAACGCTGCTGCCTTTAGTCTTAACCAGCCTTGGACGTTCCAGGGCTGGTTGCATGTTTTAACGGATTTCTGGATACGGACCTTACTATAAAAAACACAGGAGGCAGACTCATATGAGTTTAACAACATTTCTTCAGCAATGCCTGACCGGCATCTCCCTTGGCGGGGCCTATGCGCTCATTGCCATAGGCTATACCCTGGTCTACGGCATCCTCCGCCTCATCAATTTCGCTCACGGCGATATCTTCATGATGGCCGGATACTTTATGATTTTTGCAATGGCAAGCCTGCCATGGTTCATTGCCATTCCCGTCACCCTGATTGTGACCATTCTTCTGGGCGTCACCATAGAGCGGGTGGCCTACCGCCCCTTGCGATCCGCACCCAGAATGTCTGTTATGATTTCAGCCATCGGCGTTTCCTACCTTTTGCAGAATCTGGCCACCTACCTCTTTACCGCCCTGCCCAAAGGGTATCCGGAGATTCCTTTCTTAAAGAAAATCTTCCGGATAGGCGGACTGTCCGCCTCCTTTGTCACCTTCCTGACCCCTGTCCTGACCCTGGTGCTGGTCTATCTTCTCATTCTGCTGATTAACCACACCAAAATAGGCATGGCCATGAGGGCGGTTTCCAAGGATTACGAGACAGCCTCCCTTATGGGCATTAAAATCAATAAGACCATCACCTTTACCTTCGCAGTGGGGTCCCTGCTGGCCGGTATCGGATCCATTTTATATTTTACGGACCGTATGACCGTATTCCCCTTCTCCGGCGCCCTTCCGGGCTTAAAATGCTTTGTGGCTGCCGTGTTCGGAGGAATCGGCAGCATTCCCGGAGCTGTCATCGGAGGCTTTATCCTGGGGCTTGGAGAGACAGCCCTGGTGGCCATGGGACAGTCTACCTTCAGCGATGCATTTACGTTTATCCTGTTGATTGTCATGCTTCTCATCCGTCCCACAGGACTCTTTGGTGAGAAGACGACCGATAAAGTGTGAGGTGGCGGACATGAAGAATATGACAAAGAACAAGAACAAACTATATACCCTCATTGCCCTGGTAATAATCATCGGTTTCCTTGCATTCCTGCAGTCTGACACTGCCGAATACAGCTACCAGATATCCATTCTGGAGAGAAGCGCCATCTATGCGGTGGTGGCTGTTTCCATGAACCTGCTGACCGGCTTTACGGGCCTGTTCTCCCTGGGCCAGGCAGGATTTATGGCCATCGGCGCCTACGTGGTTGCCATCTTTACCATCCCGGTGGGATCCAGGGCCAGCGTATACTATGTAAGCGGCATATCACCGGTCATTGCCAATATCCAGCTGCCCATCCCCGTGGCCCTGCTCCTTGGCGGACTGGCGGCAGCAGCCATGGCTGCCCTTATCGGAATCCCGGTACTGCGCTTAAAGAGCGATTATCTTGCCATCGCAACCCTTGGCTTTTCGGAAATTATCCGGGCGTTCATTGCAGCCCCCATGTTTGACACCATTACCAACGGTTCCTACGGTCTTAAGAGTATACCGGGCTTTCCCAATATCTTTGCGGTATTCGGCCTGGCCGCCCTGTGTATTGCCCTGATGGTGCTTCTCATTAACTCCTCCTACGGCAGGGCATTTAAATCCATCCGGGAGGACGAGGTAGCTGCCCAGTCCATGGGAATCAACCTCTTTCATTACAAGGAGCTTTCCTTTGTGATTTCCTCCTTCTTCACAGGAGTGGGAGGCGGAATGCTGGCCATGTTTATGCGATCCATTGACTCCAAAACCTTCCAGGTAGCCCTTACATATGATATCCTGCTGATTGTGGTCTTAGGCGGCATCGGCAGCGTTACAGGCAGCGTGGCAGGCGCATTCCTGGTCACCGCAGGCAGGGAGCTGCTGCGCTTCTTCGACGATCCACTGACCATTGCCGGGGTAAGTGTTCCCCTGTTCCGCTCCGGATTCCGTATGGTCATTTTCTCCATCCTTTTGATGGCGGTTGTGCTCTTCTACAGCCGCGGTATCATGGGAAACCACGAATTCTCCTGGGACGGACTGTTCCGGCTCATACGGGGCATTCCCGGCAAGTTTAAGAGAGGCAGGAAAAAGCCCTCTTCCGCCAAGAAGGGAGGCATCCACTGATGAACAACATGGAAAACAGCGTAAAAAATGTACTGCATATGGAGAGCATCACCATGCAGTTCGGCGGCGTCGTGGCAGTGAACGGACTGACCCTGGATGTAAATGAACACGAAATCGTGGCCCTCATCGGGCCCAACGGGGCAGGCAAAACCACTGCTTTCAACTGTGTCACAGGTATTTACCAGCCCACCTTTGGTTCCGTATCCTTTAACGGTGAGGTCATACTGGCCGATACGCCCCAGGGCAAAATGCGGCGCCTCTATGAGGGCGATATAACCCCCACGGACCTGACTCCCGTGCGCAAGACACCGGACCAGGTTACCAAGCTGGGCATTGCCAGGACCTTCCAGAACATCCGTCTCTTCGGCGCCCTGACTGTCTTTGAAAACGTCCTGATTGCCAAACATATGCGGGCAAAGCAGAATGTGTTTTCAGCCACACTGCGCCTCAACCATGCTGAGGAAAAACGCATGCGGGAAGAGTCCATGGAGCTTCTGGAAATGCAGGGACTGGCCCATTTAAAGAACGAAATCGCCTCCTCCCTGCCCTACGGACTCCAGCGCCGTCTGGAGATTGCCAGAGCCCTGGCCACCAGTCCCAGCCTGCTCCTTCTGGATGAACCGGCGGCCGGCATGAATCCACAGGAAACCCAGGACCTGACTGATTTTATCCACAAAATCAGGGACGATTACCACCTGACCATCTTCATGATAGAGCACCACATGGATTTGGTCATGCAGATATCAGACCGCATTTACGTGCTGGATTTCGGCAAGCTCATAGCCCACGGCACGCCCGACCAGGTCCAGAACAATCCAAAAGTAATAGAAGCATATCTGGGGGGTGAGTGAAGATGCTGAAGATTAATGATTTAAGAGTAAATTACGGCGGTATCGAGGCTGTAAAGGGAATCAGCTTTGAGGTACCGGAGAAATCCATTGTCACCCTCATAGGCGCCAATGGAGCAGGCAAAAGCACCACCCTGCGGGCCATCGCAGGACTTGTAAAAGCCTCGGCAGGCTCCATCCAGTTTGACGGTACAGAGCTGTTAGGCATGGATACCCCTGATATTGTGTCAAAGGGCATTACCCTTGTCCCTGAGGGCAGGCGGGTGTTCCCGGACATGACCGTTATCGAGAACATAAAAATCGGAGCCTATTTGAGAACCGATTCCCTGGACCAGGATATAGAATGGGTCTACAGCCTGTTCCCCAGGTTAAAGGAGCGCAGCTGGCAGTTAGCCGGCACTCTGTCAGGAGGGGAGCAGCAGATGCTGGCCGTGGCCAGGGCCCTTATGAGCCATCCAAAGCTGATGATGATGGATGAGCCGTCCCTTGGCCTGGCCCCTCTCATTGTCCAGGATATATTCAACATCATAAAGGAAATCAACAAACAGGGCGTGACCATTCTTCTGATTGAGCAGAACGCCAACATGGCCCTGCGTATTGCTGACCAGGGTTATGTGCTGGAAACAGGCCGGATTTCCCTGTCAGGCACCGGCAGGGAGCTGCTGGCAGATGAGTCTGTGAAGGCGGCTTATCTGGGGAAGAAAAAGAAATAAGACGTGTAAAGGCCGGGAAGCGATGCTCCCCGGCCTTTGATCTATAGTTCTATCACTTATATCACAGAGTTTCACTACAAACTGGTATACCCATAAGCATTCACCAACGCATCCAGCTTCCTTCCCTGTTTACACAGAGGGCAGTCCCTGTAGTCATAATACGTATAATCCGGCAAATCCTTCCTTCCGAAAATAGATGTAATCCTGAATCCGTTGAGCTCCTCCAATGCGCTAAAAATAGCGGTAATGGCTCTCAGATTGCCGCCGTAATACCGGATGGACTCGATTCCCTTGTTCAGTGCCAGGCCTGTGGTCACGGACGCGGTCAGGATGATGACATTCTTATCCCGAATCATGGGAAGTATGTTCTCCTTGAATATCATCTGGCTGTTGCTGTTGAACTCCGGAGTCACGATGTAGATAGTCTTATGGGCATTCATGGAGAGAACACCGGCGCTGGTCAGTTCCTCAGCCAGGAAACTGCCCACGACCTGGGTTCCCTCAAGACACACAATGGTATCTACCACCGTGTCATAGAGGAACAGCCCCGACAAGCTCCTTGCTATCTCCTGGGCCTCGCTGAGCCTGGTCTTTAAGGTGGTCATATCCAGATAATAATTGATATGGGCATGGTTGGTGGCAAAGTGTCCCGGTGTAACCTTAAGCGGTGCATTACAGCCGGTGGTATGTATCTTAACATACTTATTATCCATAAAAACGCCCCCTTTTACCTAATGGTACGGACATCGGTTTCTATATGTATTATTATACTAATAATCCTCCCGGTACCAAGGGTTATCCGGGCTGTCTTATCCATTTTTCCTGCTAAAAAATTTACGAACATCCTGCGATGTTCCCGCCCTTCCCTTCACCCTATAAAACAGGCGCCGGGGCTGCTTCCCCGCAGCCCCGGCGCCTGTTGCTTTTATGATTCAATGCTACAGGTTTCTGTCATTTCCAGGATGACTCCACACTGTATCCTCTGTTTTCTTCTCCGGCTCATTGCCTCTGTCTGAAACCTCCGGTCCTGACTGGTTTCCCGGATTTGACTGTGTCTGCGGATTGGCCTGTTCCTCTGGGTTTACCTGCTCCTGCGGATTGGCCTGTTCTGCCTGATTCTCCCGCTCTCCCCGGTCAGCCTTGGGTTTCCGGGTTTGCATGAAGCTCCTGCGAAGCCGTGCCTTTGTCATCATCCTCATTTTGGTTCCTCCGGCTCAGGAATACCCTTAACCCTGCGGAATATCTTCATGAATTCCTTGCCGGTAATTGTCTCCTTGTCAATGAGGAATGCGGCGATCTGGTCCATGGCATCCTTGTTATCGCTCAGGAGGCGAATGGCCTCATCGTAGGAATCCTTCAGTATCTTCATGACCTCCTGGTCAATCTCGGCTGCCGTTGCATCACCGCAGTTTAATACGGCCCGGCCTGTCAGGTACTGGTTCTCCTGGGATTCAAGTCCCATAAGGCCGAATTTATCAGACATACCGTACTGGGTAACCATGGCCCTGGCCAGGTTGGTGGCCTGCTGGATATCGTTGGCCGCTCCCGTGGTAACTGTCTCAAATACGATTTCCTCGGCGGCACGGCCGGCCATCAGCTCTACCAGCCTGGCCTCCAGCTCCTTCTTCGTGTTGAGGTACTTCTCCTCCTCAGGCACATTCATAACATATCCGAGAGCGCCCATGGTCCTCGGCACAATGGTAATCTTCTGCACCGGCTCCGAATGCTTCTGGAGCGCGCTTACAAGAGCGTGGCCCACCTCATGATAGGATACAATGCGGCGCTCTTCCTTGCTCATGATACGGTCCTTCTTTTCTTTACCCACAAGAACCACTTCCACCGCCTCAAACAAATCCTTCTGGGACACTGCGTTGCGCCCGTGTTTAACCGCATTGATGGCTGCCTCGTTCATCATGTTGGCAAGGTCGGCGCCCACTGCGCCTGATGTGGCCAGGGCTATCTCCTTAAAGTCTACGGATTCGTCCAGAAGCACATCCTTGGAATGTACCTTCAGTATATTGATACGGCCGTTCAGGTCCGGCTTATCCACCACCACGCGGCGGTCAAAACGTCCGGGACGAAGAAGGGCCGGATCCAGGACCTCAGGACGGTTGGTGGCGCCCAGCACCAGAAGTCCCTTGGTGGAATCAAATCCGTCCATCTCGGAAAGAAGCTGGTTCAGGGTCTGTTCACGCTCGTCGTTGCCGCCCATACGGCTGTCACGGCTGCGTCCAATGGCGTCAATCTCATCAATAAAGATAATACATGGGGCATTCTCAGTGGCGTTCTTAAACAAATCACGGACACGGGACGCGCCCACGCCCACGAACATTTCCACAAAGTCAGAACCGGAAAGGGAATAAAAAGGCACATGGGCTTCGCCTGCCACTGCCTTGGCAAGCAGGGTCTTACCAGTTCCGGGAGGGCCCACTAGGAGGGCGCCCTTGGGCAGCTTGGCACCAATCTTTGTGTATTTGCCCGGATTGTGGAGGAAATCCACGATTTCTGTCAGCGACTCCTTGGCCTCGTCCTCACCGGCCACATCCTTGAAGGTGATGCCGGTTTCCTTCTGGACGTACATCTTGGCATTGGACTTGCCCACGCCCATGATTCGCCGCCGCCCATGCGCTTCATGGTGAAGTTCATAAGGAACAGCAGGAACAGGAATGGGACAGCGTAATTCAGCAGGACCAGAAGAAGGGTGCTGCTGTCGCTCTTCTCACGGTTGGTAACCACGTTATTATCCAGTATCCTGTTGACGAAATCATAATCCCCTTCCAGTCTCACCACATAATAATCCAGATTCTGGGAATACTTAGTATTACCCTTCTTAGGGATGACCGTGATTTCCGTGCTGCCCACCTTGATGGAGTCCACCTCGCCGGCTTCCACCATCTGGACGAACTCATTATAGGACAACTCCTGACGTTTCTTGGAATTCAGATAGTTGTTCATACTGCTGACCACGATAAATGTAAGTATGGCAGCAACCACCAGCATGGTTATGGTCTGCCAGTTACTTTTCATATTCGGGTCCTGTTTGTTATTATTATCCATATTGTACAAATTCTCCCTCTGAATGGGTCATCTATCAATTTCCAGCAAAAACCCATTCTCTACCATTATAGTGTCAGTCTCCCCATAAATCAAGAAAAGAACAATTAATTTTCTTAAATTTTTACAAAAAGTCCTAGATTTATTCTCAATGAGGATGTATAATGTTTCAGTTATTTTTTTGATACTATATCAAACAAGTCACACACTATCCACAACAAGAAAAGGAGGTATCCCCATCATGCCAGTCAAATACGTATTCGTAACCGGCGGCGTAGTCTCCGGCCTGGGAAAAGGCATCACTGCGGCATCGCTCGGCCGCCTGTTAAAGGCCAGAGGCTACAAAGTGACCATGCAGAAGTTCGACCCCTACATCAACATCGACCCCGGCACCATGAACCCGGTCCAGCACGGAGAAGTCTTCGTGACGGATGACGGCGCCGAGACAGACCTGGACTTAGGCCACTATGAGCGTTTTATCGACGAAAGCCTCACCAGGAATTCCAACGTCACCACGGGCAAGGTCTACTGGACGGTCCTGCAGAAGGAACGCCGCGGAGACTTCGGCGGCGGAACCGTACAGGTAATCCCCCATATTACCAACGAAATCAAAAGCCGTTTCCACCGCAACTACACGGAAAACGAGACGGAAATCGCCATCATCGAGGTCGGCGGCACGGTCGGCGACATCGAAAGCCAGCCATTCTTAGAGGCCATCCGCCAGTTCCAGCATGAGGCAGGCCCAGGCAACACCTGCATCATCCATGTCACTCTCATACCTTACCTGAAAGCCTCAGAGGAGCTTAAGACCAAGCCGACTCAGGCCAGTGTAAAAGACCTTCAGGGAATGGGCATTCAGCCCGATATCCTAGTCTGCCGCAGCGAACTCCCCCTGGACGACGGCATCAAGACGAAAATCGCCCAATTCTGCAATGTTCCCAAACATCACGTACTCCAGAACCTGGATGTGGACGTGCTCTATGAAGTACCCCTTGTAATGGAGGAAGAGCATCTGGCCCAGTCCGCCTGTGAATGCCTGGATCTGCCCTGTCCGGAGCCTGAGCTGGCAGACTGGAGGGCCATGATAGAGGCCTGGAAGCATCCAAAGCAGGATGTGACCGTGGCCCTGGTAGGCAAATACATCCAGCTTCACGACGCCTACATTTCCGTGGTGGAAGCCCTGAAGCACGCCGGGGTGGCCAACCGTGCCGCGGTCCACATCAAATGGGTGGATTCCGAGACAGTCACGCCGGAAAATGCCCCCGAAATCTTCAAAGATGTGAGCGGTATCCTGGTTCCCGGCGGCTTTGGCGACCGCGGCATTGACGGAAAGATTCACGCCATCCAGTATGCCCGGGAACACCGCATACCATTCCTTGGACTTTGTCTGGGAATGCAGCTGTCCATTGTGGAGTTTGCCAGAAATGCGGCCGGATACGCGGATGCCCACAGCGTGGAGCTGAATCCTGCCACCACCCATCCTGTCATCCATCTGATGCCGGAACAAAACGGAGTGGAGGACATCGGCGGCACTTTAAGGCTGGGTTCCTACCCCTGCGTCCTGGACAAGACCTCCAAAGCTTATGGCCTGTACGGCGAAGCCACTATTTATGAGCGCCACAGGCACCGGTACGAGGTCAACAACGACTACCGCGCCGTGCTTACAAAATGCGGCATGATGCTCTCCGGCCTGTCCCCCGACGGACGGATTGTGGAAATGATAGAGCTCCCCAGCCATCCCTGGTTCATTGCCACCCAGGCCCACCCGGAGCTTAAATCCAGGCCCAACCGGCCCCATCCGCTGTTTAAAGGTTTCGTAGAAGCCGCTTTAAAAGAAAAAACAAAAAATAACGTATGACAAAAATGGCTGCCCTGCTTTTGATCTGCCAGTATGAATCATCCGCCTTTGCGCAAACTATGGTTAAGATTCAATCATAAGCGCATCACAAGGAGGTGAATCCCAAATGGATCACAAGGAAAAAGACGATTTTGACGTTGACATACAAGCCTGCTCCACCATGGACTGTACCGGCCTGATTCCTTCCCTGCCCCAGGACGAGGCAGAGAAGGAGGCCTATGAGGACCTCTATCCATATGTCACCAAGGCTGTTTCATCGGACAGGGAATAATGACAGGGCAGCCCAAGTCAAGACCACCGGCTTAGCCGGTGGCTTGTTCTGCCCCTATAAGGAGCTGTTATCTGCTTGCGCCCGGAAGGCGCACTGAAAAGTCTGCCAGCTGCACCACATTCTCAGCCGCCCTTAAAAGGGCATATTCAGCGCTTCCTTACTCCGGCTTTGCCCCAAAGGGGGCTTGCTGGTTTGCTTTGGCTCCCTACTGACTCTTATGAGTCTTACTTCTTGTTTTTCTTCACCGGCTCACCCGTAAACGGGTCAATGTACTCTACTAACGACATCTGATCATATTCCAAATCTTCCTTTATCTGATTTTGTATATATGCCTTTATGGCCGCTGTATTTTTCCCTACTGTGTCCACGTAATATCCACGGCACCAGAAATGACGATTTCCGTACTTATACTTTAGGTTCGCATGCTTCTCGAATATCATGAGTGAACTTTTTCCCTTGAGATAACCCACCACCTCTGATACTGAATATTTGGGTGGAATGCTTACCAGCATATGAATATGATCTGGCATGCATTGTGCCTCGATTATCTCTATCCCTTTTCTTCGGCATAATGTCCCAAGGATTTGTCCTACATCTGCCTTGATATCTTTATAGATTACCTGTCTACGATATTTTGGTGCAAAAATCCAGATGATACTTGCAATCCCAATTTTTATGAGCTAAACTATTATTGTCCATTTTGGACCTCCTGTGCTTTTTTGATTTGTTGGTTTGCAGACCTACATCTAGTTTAGCACAGGAGTTTGCTTTTATCTGGTAGATATTCCCTCCACCTGCAGAGCAGGTGGTTTATTTTTACTGTGACAGAACAAAGTGCCTTCGGCACTTCAACTCCCCTAGCCCTCATTCATGAGGGAATTAGGGGTTTCTTTTTGTCATGTTTTCCTTCATAATAGTCTTATGAATATACTACAAAAGATTTTTACTGACCATTTTGAAGAAATGATTTATCTCCAACACCCTCGTGACTCTGTCATCGAGAATGTAGAAAAAAATGATTAACTGCGGCAATCCTGCCTTTGGTGGTGCCATGTATACCTGTCCTTGCTGTGGAATTTTCAAATTTGTTCCTTTCCGCTGTCATTCCCGCTTCTGTCCTACCTGCGGCAACATGTACTCCATTGACAGGACTACTTCTATGTCTTTTAAACTCCTCGATGTCCAGCACCGCCACTGCTGTCTTTACAATTGCAAGAGAACTACGTCCTTTTTTTCTACAGGACCGTTCTCTTTTAAACTGCCTTTTTTCTTCTGTCCACAGCGTTATTATACGCATGTTCCATAAGGAGAATCAGTCGGAACTGTTTACTCCTGGTTTCATTTGTGTCCTTCACACCTTTGGCAGAGATTTAAAATGGAATCCTCATATCCATTGTTTAATCTCCGAAGGCGGCATTGGTAAATCCCTTCGCTGGCGGCACAAAAAGCATTTCAACTACAAACTTTTGCGGGATTCCTTCCAAACTGCTCTTTTAAATGAATTACACAAACGATTAGGTGATTCCTTTAAAAAAGTAAAATCCTCCATCTATGCGGACCACAAAAATGGGTTCTATGTCAGGGCTATGCCCAATAAATGCAATCCCAATCATGTCATTAAGTATATCGGGCGTTACCTGGGCAGACCTGTCATTGCCACTTCACGGATTGATTCTTATGACGGCGATTCCGTCACGTTTCATTACAACAGGCATGAAGATAACAAACTCATTACAGAAACCATTCCGGCTCTTGACTTTATCTCCCGGTTAACCCAACATATCCCGGAAAAACATTTCAAAATGATCCGTTACTACGGGATTTATGCCAGACACCGTGAATCCGACCAGCGGCTGCGCAGAGCTGTCTCTAAAGAAAAACATACTATTTTTCTTTCCTTCAACCGTTGGAGAGAATCCATTCTGCATTCTTTTGGATATGATCCTTTAAAATGCCACAACTGTGGCACTACTATGCTCTTTTTAGAACTCTATTTTAACCACAAACCGGTTCCTTTGCATGAATTATATGAAAAAGTTATGCGTAAATACCGCTGTCGTTCCCCCGCTTGTGTACTTTCACATCCGGCCTTCTCATGATACAATTAGTGTATCTGATATGAAATGGAGGCGGTTACAATCAAACGTATAACGGAAGAAGAACTTGCAAAGGAACTGCGGATACAATATATCCAAAACCCACCGGAAGGGATGACCTCTGATGAAGTCCGCGACATGAGTGATGAGGACCTTTTGGATATGGATTACTTTTTACATGAATTTGATGATATCGACGATGACGATTTTGGAGAAGAAGGTTTTTATATCTTCTAATCTTAATCGTCTGTTTTCTGTGCCCTGCTTTTGCAGGGCTATTTGTTTACATAATTCATGATTTAAAAGGAATTTCCTATAAAGTAAAAAAATGGTTCACTGTAGAGTGAACCACTTTCGAATATAAAAATATAGAAAATCGGACATGAAATTTATTAAAAATGCATAATGGTTTATCAATCAGGTACCAGTTAAGATTAAGAGACAAAAGACTTGCGTATTATACTACTGTGTGATACTGCATATATGAAAATTGCGATTTATCTGTTTTGTAGTAACACTTAAAATATTCAATAGGAAAAACCATATCATTTAAGATTCCCCATGTTACAGACTCAAACAAAAGCACCGGAAAGTTTTCCGTCGTTTCTAAAATATCAGCAACTTCTTTTGATAACAGAACAGGCTGGATATTATGTATTGTATGTTTTGGTAAGACGTGGTATTGATTTTTCAAAATATCAGTAAT
>ENA-OQCW01001073-OQCW01001073.1-human-gut-metagenome-genome-assembly--contig:-NODE-1073-length-12125-cov-7.797633_pt1 | contig 12125 bp, 10 predicted proteins | sample MGYA00242767_ERZ504593 | MGnify/ENA primary metagenome ERZ504593 (study PRJEB26092, sample SAMD00036307) | human gut metagenome | host: Homo sapiens | study: EMG produced TPA metagenomics assembly of... | reverse complement strand
CAAGAAGAATGTAGTTATTGAAAATGGAGTAGCAAAAGCTCCTTGGGCTGCAGCTTATGGCATTGATGCTGCTGACGCTATTACTTATGCAATTGATGAATATAGTGCTACTGTAAATGAGGGCACCTATACTATTGATTCGTCAACAGGTGTGATTACATGTAACAACACAGCGATTGTTCAGTCATTGGATATCTATGTGAAAGTAACTGTAAAACATAACTGGGGTACAGAAACTATTAATAAGATCACTGTGAAAGCTTCTTTGAAATAGTCCTATTTTAAATAAGAAAGAAAGGGTAACTCTTTTCCTCTGTGTAGAGTTACCCTTTTATTGATAATATAATTGTCCGATATGGTGGTATCGGATATTATTTGTCGAATTATTCATCTTTGTGAAAAGATGGATATATTATTTCCCACTAAGGATTTTTGACATCCTTAATTTATTAGATGAAAAAAGGTAAGGACTGCACTTGTGAAAGACCGGTCTAATAATAAACCTTTATTTCGAAGGGCGTTCCAATTTTCCCTTATTTCCCAGGAACGCCCTTTCTTATTCTGTAAGACTTATCAAAACTAATATAGTTGGAGAAACTCAATCTCTTTTTATAATGATTCCAACGGAGAATAGAAAACTTAGAGATAGAGGCTTAAAGGGACTTTTCCAGTGCCCTCTTCCGAGTTCGAGTCCGTCTTTTTTATGAAACCGTCTGAATATAGTCTTCTGAATGTAACTTTTGGCGGATAATTCTTTAGGTGATATAGTCGTTTTAAACAACAATAAGCTCAATACCCATTTCTTCAATCGCTTGCGCCATTGACTGGGAAATGCCGGAGTCTGTGATTATCACATCGATACAGTCTAAACTACAGATTTTACCGAATCCACGTCGCCCGAATTTGGAAGAATCTGCCAGGATGATAGTACGCAATGACGCCTCTATCATTTTCTTGTTGAGGACAGCTTCTTCAATATTAGAGTTTGTGATTCCGTACTCCAGGTCAATACCGTCTACTCCTAAAAAGAGTTTTGAACAAGTGATTTGTTCAAAAAACAAAGAAGTGTAGTCGCCAATGACGGAAAAAGAATTCTTCCGTACGATTCCCCCGAGCTGGATTACTTCGATATTATTAATGGTATTTAATAATAAGGAGGTTTTCAGAGAAGCTGTAACTACAGTTAAGTGGTTGATGGGAGTGATATGCTCGGCAAACGTATGTACGGTAGAACCGGAAGCGATGATAATAGAATCGTTTTCTTCTATTAATTTAGCTGCGGCAGTAGCGATTCTTTTCTTTTCTTCTTTCGAAGCTTTTCATTTTTCGTGCACATCAATATCTGATGTTAATGGGTTGACCGGACTTGCACTTCCATGAGTACGGTAGAGAAGATTTTTTTTCTTCCAGATGTTTTAAATCTTTTCGGATCGTTACAGGAGTAACTTCCAGTTCTTTAGCGATTTCGTTTACTTTGATGAAACCGTTTTTCGCTAAACTTTCAAGAATATACTTATGTCTTTCAGCAATACTTGTCATAATTCCCAATTTTTATCACAAAGATAAACTAAATATTAATATGTGGCAAATAAAAAGATGAAAAGTTTCATTCTATGATATAAAGCTTCCGTTTTATGTATAAAATGGTCTGCTAACGAAAAATAATTTGCTTTTTATATTGGATGATATTTCTTTTTGTGTATTTTTGCAGTGTTGATTTATAAATAAAGAAAGAAAACGAAATATTTATAAGGAATGAAACGAAGTGATTTGCTTGAGAGGATGCTCAATTGGAAATGTGAATGTGATATCCTGGTGATCGGTGGTGGGGCTACCGGATTAGGGGCTGCAGTGGACGCAGCCTCCAGAGGGTACAGAGTTATTCTATTGGAACAGCATGATTTTGCTAAGGGTACTTCTTGCCGCAGTACGAAGCTGGTACATGGAGGAGTTCGGTATCTGGCGCAGGGGGATGTCTCTATGGTGGTTGAAGCATTACATGAACGTGGGCGTATGAGACTCAATGCTCCTCATTTGGTGAAAGATATGCGTTTTATAATAGGTAATTACCGCTGGTGGGAAAAGCCTTTTTATGCGGTGGGGCTGACTTGTTATGATTTACTGGCAGGACGCAAAGCATTGGGACGTTCGTTACCGATGTTAAAACGTTCTGTATTAAAAGAAATACCTTCTTTAAAGCATGAAGGATTGAGAGGTGGAGTGGTGTATCATGACGGACAGTTTGATGATTCGCGCATGGCCATAACGCTGGCACTGACCGCTATTGATAAAGGTGGAGTGTGCTTGAATTATATGAAGGTGAATTGTTTGCTGAAAGATGCCGCCGGGAAAATAAATGGGGTGCATGCTGTCGACACACTTGACGGGAAAGAATATCAGATCAAATCGAAAGTAGTAGTGAATGCTACCGGAGTCTTTGTGGACGATGTGATGAAGATGGATGAATGTGATACGCGAAGGAAGGTACGTCCCAGTCAGGGGGTACATTTGGTGGTTGATAGTAAATTCTTAGGTGGCCGTTCGGCACTAATGATACCTAAAACGAAAGATGGACGTGTCCTTTTTGGAGTGCCCTGGCACGGCAAGGTGGTGCTTGGCACCACGGATACTCCTCTGAATGAGGCTTCTTTGGAACCGAGAGCATTGGAAGAAGAGGTTGATTTCATTTTAGATCAGGCCGGACAATATCTCGACCGGAAACCGACCCGTGCCGATGTGCTTTCGATTTTTGCCGGTTTGCGCCCTTTGGCTGCACCAACGCATGCTGATTCGAAGAAAACGAAAGAGATTTCACGGAATCATAAAATCTATCGTTCGAAATCGGGGCTTTTGACAATTACCGGAGGGAAGTGGACTACTTATCGTGCAATGGCTGAAGATGTCATCAATCAGGCCATCGTGATAGGAGGATTGTCTCCTGCGGAATGTGTGACAAAGAATTTGCGGGTTCATGGATATACAAAAGAGCAATTTGATGAGAATGATTGGAATTATGTGTATGGCAGCGACGCGAGCAAAATACAAAAGATGATAGAAAAAGAGCCTTCTTTTGCTGAAAAGTTGTATGAAGGTTATACTTTTACAGCGGCGCATGTTGTGTGGGCGGCTCGTGAGGAGTTTGCGCAGAATATAGAAGATGTGTTGGCCCGCCGGGTGAGGATGCTATTTCTGGATGCCCGTGCTGCTCTTAAAATAGCTCCGAAAGTGGCATCGGTATTAGCGGCGGAACTGGGAAAGGACAAAACCTGGGAGCAGGCGCAGATAGCCGACTTTAATCGGTTGGCAAGAGGATATATCTTGAATTAGAAGAAAAAATTACTTTAATTGTTGTTTGTAAATTAATGCTTATGAAAAGTTGTATGGTTTTGCGGAGAGGGCTCGTAGCCTCATTGATGTTTCTTCTGTTGTCAGGGATACAGTCTGTGTCGGCGCAGGGAAAACTACATCTGTTAAAGTTTGACGATGTCACACAATTGAGAGACTTCTTTAAATATACGGGAAATGGCTCAATCATTGTAAGCGGACATCGCGGTGGGTACGAAGAAGGATATTCGGAAAATTGCATCGAAGGTTTGGGAAATGTGCTGAAGCAGATGCCGGCTTTCTTCGAAATCGATCCTCGTCTGACAAAAGATAGCGTGATTGTATTGATGCATGATGCTACTTTGGATCGTACAACAACAGGAACGGGAAAAGTTTGCGATCATACCTGGAAAGAGTTGCAGAAGCTTCGTCTGAAAGACCATTCGGGAAAAGTGACCAACTGCAAGATTCCTACTTTGGAGGAAGTAATCAAATGGAGCAGAGGTAAAACGATTATCAACCTGGATAAGAAAGATGTGCCGATGGCTATGATTGCGGCTTTAATCAAAAAGCATAAGGCGGAGGAACATGTGATGCTGACTGTGCATACCGGTGCCCAAGCCAGATATTATTATGACCGTTTCCCGACGATTATGATGTCCGCTTTCGCCCGTAATATGAAAGAGTTTGAGGACTTGTCGATATCAGGTGTGCCATGGGAAAATATGATCGCTTATGTAGGGCATAGTATAACACCCGAAAATAAGAAAATCGTTGAATGCTGCATGCTCGTGGCGTACGTTGTATGATTAGTGTGGCACCTACGCACGACAAATTGCCTTTGAAAGAAGAACGGGCTTTGAAATATAAAGAAGAGATAGATAAGAGACCGGATATTATAGAATCTGATATACCGACAGAAGTATGGACAGTTTTGCAATCTCGATAGATTGTTGCCCTGATATGGTGCAACGTCTGTTTACTATCGTAAAGGAAAATCCGGTTAGTGAACTAACAATTAATACTGTGAAAATGTCAAAAGTAGAACAAGCATTGAAAGCTGCGAATGAGACACGTGCTCTTCGTATAGGAAGCGGAATATTAAATGAAGTAGCCGGACTGTTTAAGGAACAGTTTGCAGGAAGAAAGGCTGTAGTGGTAGCTGATGTAACTACCTATCGTGTTGCCGGCGAAAGAGTAGAGAAAGAGTTGCGTAATGCGAATATAGAATTATTACCATCTTTTATTTTCACTGATTCCGACCTGTATGCGGAATATTTGTATGTTGACCGTCTGGTCGAATCGTTGAAGGTGCATGATGCTATTCCGGTAGCTGTCGGCTCCGGTACGATTAATGATTTAACGAAGTTAGCTTCTCATCTGGTCGGAAGAAGATATATGTGTGTGGCCACTGCCGCTTCCATGGATGGATATACTGCATTCGGCGCTTCCATTACTGCCAATGGCGCTAAACAGACTTTAGCTGTCCGGCACCGCAAGCTGTATTGGCTGATATTGAAATCATAAAGAAAGCTCCCAAGCCGATGACGGCATCAGGATATGCCGACTTGTTTGCAAAAGTGACGGCTGGTGCCGATTGGATTCTGGCCGATTGGATGGGCGTGGAAGATATTGATGAAAAGGCATGGTCGATTGTGCAGGATGGATTGCATGATGCGCTTTCGAATCCTGAAGGCGCGGTGGCCGGAGACGAAAAAGCGGTGTCACAACTTATTGAAGGATTGATGCTGGGCGGTTTTGCCATGCAATGGTCTAAATCGAGTCGTCCGGCTTCGGGAGCGGAACATCAGTTCAGCCATCTTTGGAATATGGAACATCATTTAAATCAAGGTGAGCATGTTTCCCATGGCTTTCAGGTGAGTATAGGTATGTTGGCTGTAACGGCATTTTATGAACAAGTGTTGAACACCCCATTAGAGAAACTGGACGTGGAAGCGTGCTGTGCGGCATGGCCCGAACCGGAAATAGCCGATAAGGTAGCTCTTGATATGTTTGTCGGTACTGATTTTCCTACTATCGGTCTGCAGGAGACGAAAGCGAAATATGTGACACGGGAGCAATTGGCTATTCAGTTGCGGCAGTTGAAAGAATACTGGCCTGAAATTCGTGAACGTTTGTCCAAACAGTTGATTCCTTACAAAGAAGTGAAACAATCCCTGCGGCAGGTAGGTGCTCCTGTAGAACCGGAACAAATCGGTATTACACGGAAACGTCTGCGTGAAACGTTTGTTCGTGCACAATTTATCCGCCGTCGTTTTACTGTCCTCGATTTAGCTGTACGGACAGGATATATGGAACAGTGGCTGGATGGATTGTTTGGTAAAGGTAAAATATGGGAAATAACAGATTAATCACGATAGGAATGGAACTACAAGGAATGGCGCCCGAAGTGGCAAAGAAATTTAAATACTGGCAGACACGGACGATCATAGCAAGTATGATAGGCTATGCTCTATTCTATTTTGTTCGTAAAAACTTGAGTATTGCAATGCCTGCTATGCAGGATGATTTGGGAATAACCAAGGGAGACTTGGGATTATTTCTGACCTTACACGGATTACTGTACGGAGTTTCCAAGTTTGCCAACGGTTTTGTTGGCGACCGGGTGAATGCCCGCTATTTTATGGTGACAGGTTTGGTGCTCTCTGCAGCATGTAATATTTGGTTTGGGTTTAGTTCTGCTGTGGTGATGTTTGGCATTGTGTGGATGTTGAACGGATGGTTTCAGGGAATGGGATTTCCCCCTTGTGCCCGTTTATTGACGCATTGGATACCTCCTACACAGTTGGCTACAAAGATGTCGGTGTGGAATACCTCACATTCTGTTGGCGCAGGTTTAGTGGTGATTGTTTGTGGATATATTGTCAGTCTCGGATGGCGCTGGTGCTTCTGGTTTCCTTCTATTATAGCCTTGGTGGGTGCAGTCGGTTTGTGGTTTGCTTTGCGCGATACGCCTCGCTCGGTAGGTCTTCCGGAGCTCAACTCAAAAACGGGCGCAGAAGAAAAAGAAGATACTTCTGCCGAATTTAAGCAGTTTGTGCGTAAGAATGTCTTTGGAAATCCGGCGATTTGGGTACTGGCTATTGCCAACTTTTTTGTGTATATCGTGCGCTATGCTGTACTTGACTGGGGACCGACTCTTTTGGGAGAATGGAAGGGAGTTTCTATTCATCATGCAGGTTGGATGGTGGCAGCCTTTGAAATATCCGGAATTGTAGGTATGCTGGTAGCCGGTTGGGCAACCGATCGTTTCTTTGGTGGGCGTGGTCCACGCGTTTGTGTGATTTGCATGGCACTGGCTACGGTGTTCGTTGCTTTATTCTGGGGAATATCCCAACCTCCCATGTGGCTTGCTACGCTTTTATTGGGAGCCGCAGGATTCTGTATTTATGGTCCGCAAGCTTTGGTAGGTATTGCTGCGGCTAATATAGCCACAAAGAAAGCAGCCGCTACGGCAGTCGGATTCACAGGATTGTTCGGATATGCCAGTACGTTGGTCTCCGGTTGGGGATTAGGATTGTTAGCTCAACATTATGGTTGGAATATTGCAGTGGGTGCATTAATCCTGATTGCTATAATGGGAACTTTGATATTTATGGCCGCATGGTCGGCAAAAGCTAATGGGTATGATAATGATTAATGAGGTAGAACATAAACTGAACGCGGAACTTATGGATCGTATTCGTCGGATCAAGCATATTGCTTTGGATATGGATGGAACGATTTATAACGGAAACACGTTATTTCCTTTTACGATTGCTTTTCTGGATAAAATGAAAGAATTGGGAATTAGTTACTCGTTTCTGACGAATAATCCTTCCAAAAGCACGAATGATTATCTTCGACACCTATCCGGCATGGGGATTAAAGCAGTGAAAGATGAATTTTATACATCGGCCCAGGCGACCATAGATTACATACGTGTACATCATCCGGAGTGTAAACGGCTTTTCTTGTTGGGCACTCCCAGCATGATAAAAGAGTTTGAGGAAGCCGGATTCGAGTCTACTGACGACAATGCTGATGATGAACCGGACGCAGTGGTTGTCAGCTTCGACATGTCGCTTGTTTACTCGCGTTTATGTCGTGCTGCGTGGTGGATTAATCAGAAGAAACTCTATATTGCCACTAATCCGGATCGTGTGTGTCCTACGGATAAGCCTTTAGTATTGGTGGATTGTGGCTCTATTTGCTCCAGTTTGGAGTATGCTACGGGGCGGGAACCGGATGTTGTGATTGGAAAGCCCGATCCGCGAATGTTGAACGGAATAATGGAACGCCATAACTTGCGTGCGGATCAGGTAGCTATGGTGGGCGATCGTATTTATACCGATATATTGATGGCGCAGAAAGCAAATGCTTTGGGAGTGCTGGTACTTTCCGGCGAAACAACGTATGAAACAGCTATTGCTGTCCATCCTAATCCGGACTTGATCCTGCGTGACTTGGCAGAGCTTCAGCAAATGCTTTTATTAGCTCATGAAATAGATTAGATTGGTGCATGAAAATGCAATAGTATATTTATTTTTAGTGTTTTTGATAGGTATGATGTTACGGACAGTTCTACTGTCCGTAACATTTTTTTTGATAAAGAAGATTGCATTTTGTAGTAAGAAAGCTATTATCAGGGAAGTCCATTTTCTCAACTATACTCACTCCTATGAGAAAAAATACTCATTGCTATGAGAACTTTTTCTCATTACAATGAGTATTTTTTCTCGTTACGGTGAGAATAACTCTTTGCCAGAATAGGATAAAACTGCGTTTTTCTGTTTAAATCGTACAGATCTAAGTCGGATAATTCTGTCAGCGAATTAAATCATTTACTCTTATAATGGGTTGCGCAATTCAGACCATAAAATTGCCATCTTTTGAATTGATATTGAAGCCTGTCTAAATAGTCTTCCCAATTTTTGTGCTCTGGGCTACTCCAGCCTATTTCGGCAACAGCATTGGCGCGGGGGTATGCCATGTATTCCACTTGCTCCGGAGTTTTTATGTATTCTGTCCATACATTGGCTTGTACTCCTTTTATATGTTTTGCTTCTTGTTCCGTCAATTCCTTGGGAATCGGGTTGTACCCGTATGTCCATTCGAGTGCGCAGATTCGTCCGTTTGCTAAAGGAGATATATCCATGCTTGCCTGGTAGTGGTCAAGATATACATAAGTGTTAGGAGTCATGATGACCGGATGACCTGATTTTGCCGCGGTAATTCCTCCGGCAACACCTCTCCATGACATCAACGCTGCATTAGGGGCTATTCCGCCTTCTAATATTTCATCCCATCCAATCAGCTTCTTCCCATTCTTATTCAAGAATTTTTCAACTCTTCTGATGACATAGCTCTGAAGTTCATGTTCGTCTTTCAATTTCAGTTCTTTTATTTTCGATTGGCATTTCGGACAGGATTTCCAACGTGTTTTCGGACATTCGTCTCCTCCTATATGTACATATTCTCCGGGAAATAACTTGAATACCTCCAGCAGGACATCTTCAATGAAAGGATAGATGTTTTCATTACCGGCACAAAGTACATCGTCGTAGATTCCCCATCTTGTACCTACCTCATAAGGTCCTCCCGTGCATCCTAATTCGGGATAAGTAGCCAGTGCGGCGAGCATGTGTCCCGGGAGATCAACTTCGGGGATGATGGTAATATAACGTTCTTTGGCATACGCCACTATCTCTTTGATTTCTTCTTGTGTGTAAAATCCTCCATAAGGTGTACCGTCGTATATTCCCGGAATTGCGGCAGAATATCGGTTGATGATTGTTTCTTTGCGCATGGAACCGATTTCGGTCAGCTTCGGATGCTTCTTGATTTCTATCCTCCATCCTTGATCTTCTGTCAGATGCCAATGAAAACGATTCATTTTTTGCATAGACATTAAGTCAATGTATTTTTTGATAAAAGAAACAGGATATAAATGTCGGCCTACGTCTAAGTGTAATCCCCGGTATTCAAATTGTGGTATATCCGTAATGTTCGCTGCAGGGATACTCCATTCGTTTGTGTATGCTGTTGTGTTGGAGTAGATTTCCGGTGGAAGCAGTTGCAATAAAGACTGTATGGCATAGAAGAATCCGGCTTCTTTGTCTGCCAGTACCTGTATCTGTTCGGGAGAAATATTGATTTTATAACCTTCATTTCCTAATGTAGGATCGTTGGCACGGCTGAAAATCACATAGTTACCGGAAATGTTTTTAGTGCTATTCTGTATTTTTAGAGGCAATTGTGCTATCCGTGTTAATCTGTCCGTCAGGAATCGTAAAGGCGCTTCGGCATTTTTATCTTTTAGTATAATGCGGGTTTCTTTATTAAAGATGAATTTGCCTTGCTTCTCTTCGAGAGAGCGTGGGGCAGGGATGATGTTATACATGTTTTGAGATTCTGTTCCTACCATATAATCCATACCACGAAGGCGGAAAGTATACTCTAGTGGCTTTTTCTCTGTATTGAACGCATTTTTGATGCTTGCACGCAATGTGTATTGAGGAGATTTGATATCGTCACCATTCAAAAACAAAGTAGTTTGGCTCATTGGAGACAGGGTCACTTCTTTTTGTTCCGGTTTTAAATGATCGCATTGGGTTATATGAATGTGATAAGGGATACTGCTTTTGTTGGTGACATCAACTACCATACGGGTATTATTATTGATAAGACGGGTGCGTATATCCAAAGAAGAGTTTATTAGCTTCTTTAGCCATCTTTCCTTGCCGGAAATTGTGTCGTTTAATAATTCTACAAAGCAGTGATCTAACAAAGCATTGCGGAGATATCCGTCACTCCTTTCACGTGCAAACACTAGAGTAGTTTTGTTTTTGTCTTTTATATTATCTAGTATGGTTTGACATTTTGACATCGTATATTTGCTGACAGCTACCATTCCTTTGTTTGTAGCATAGCTCGCCAATTCTTTGTTGTTGATGAAAATACCGTTTAATCCTTTCTTGAAGGCTCCGTCTATTGCATCTTTGCTTTCGACGGGAGAGCTCAAATCGCATTTTAACAATACGAAGTCAAATAATTCCGGAGTAGATAAACTTTCTTCTTTGTTTTGTGAAAATGTAGTTAATGTGGTGAAAAGACAACACATTATACATAATAGTTTCTTGCTCATACAGGAGTCGTTTTTAAAGGGTTATATAGATTTAATACTTAATTAGGTTTTTACTTCGTTTTCTTTAGTGGCTTATTTGAAGCAAAGATAATTATAAAAGGTTGTAAAACGAAACTAATTAAGAGATATTTTCTTTTTAATTGCTTTTTCTTGTTGTTTGCTTTTGAATATTATACTTTTGTGTTTCCTTTGTTTCTCTGTTTGCTTTTTATTATTAATGCTAATCTTTAAAACCATGACTCAAAAGAAACTAATTGTAAGTGTGTATGTGTTCGTTTGCTGCGTTGTTACTGCAATGGGGCAGAGTTTGAAATATTATAATGCAGATGATTTTCCGCTTATTGGTAAGATGTCTGACGATACGGAAGGGCGTTATGCCCGTTTACCTCTTTCCTGTAAGGGGGAAAGTAAAAAGTGGGTATGGATATTGGGGCAGGATACACCCGGACTGGCTGTACGCTTTGCGACCAATTCAACAGCGATTGCTGCCAAATGGGTAACAAAAAGGAATAACAGTATGTCACACATGGCCATGGTAGGCGTAAAGGGACTTGATCTTTATGTGCTAAAAAGTGGCAAATGGCGTTATGTGCGTTGTGCTCGTCCAAAAGGCAAGGAGAACGAGGGAGTTATCATTTCTGATATGAAAGGTGAAATGAATGAGTATATGCTTTACCTGCCCCTTTATGATGGTATTGAAACACTTGAAATAGGAATAGAAGAAAAGGCTGTGATTCGCCAACCGCAAGTGGAATCACCCGTAACAGAACGTCCTGTTATCTGTTATGGAACAAGTATCACTCAAGGCGGTTGTGCAACGCGTCCGGGGATGGCCTATACAAATATCCTTTCCCGTATGCTAAACAGGGAAGTTGTGAATTTGGGTTTTAGCGGACATGGACATTTGGAATATGAAATAGCAGAATTGATGACACATCGAAATCCTTCTGTTATTGTGATGGATTTTATTCCCAATGTGAGTGCTTCTATGTTGAATGAGCGTATTGAACGATTTATGAGTATTATTGAAGATAAAATACCGGGAGTACAGATTTTGTTTATAGAACACGTTCCTTTTCCATTGGCAGAGTTTAATTTGAAAAAAGGGGAGTGGGTGGAAGAGAGTAATGAGGCATTACGAAAAGCATTTAGGGAGTTAAAGAAGAAAGGTTATCAGAATCTGCACTATTTAAAATCGGAACGTTTATTGGGCGAGGATGGAGAGAGTACGGTTGATGGCGAGCATTTTACAGATTTAGGATTTGATAGGTTTGCAAAAGGAATTTATCCGGTGGTGAAAAAGCTTATAAGGCATGCGGAAAGATGAGAGGAAAGCCTCTTCGACTACCGTTAAGGTAGAAGAAGAGGCTTCTTTTTAATAAATCCGGACTGGGGGTATGCCCTATTTATTATAACGAATAGCAAAATAATTCATGGCACTGGTTGCATCACCCTTTACCGAAATCGTAGCTCCCTTATCAACCCAGGAAGCACCGTTGCTGGCTTTGTTGTTCTCGGGCATTAAACGGATATACACATTCTCTTTACCCAGCAAGGTCAATGGCAGCTCCACATCAATGGCTTTATAGCCCGGACACTGTGATAACAACGTGTTGGCCCATACTACCATATCAGGTACGGTATAGGAGGTGAT
>ENA-OQCW01001070-OQCW01001070.1-human-gut-metagenome-genome-assembly--contig:-NODE-1070-length-12150-cov-4.079597_pt1 | contig 12150 bp, 13 predicted proteins | sample MGYA00242767_ERZ504593 | MGnify/ENA primary metagenome ERZ504593 (study PRJEB26092, sample SAMD00036307) | human gut metagenome | host: Homo sapiens | study: EMG produced TPA metagenomics assembly of... | reverse complement strand
CGACCACATCCCACTTCTTTGCCAGAACCTTTGTCACTGCCTCACTCGGCAGAATATAGCCGTCACCAAGCTTTTCTTTCAGTTCATCAGATGCCTGATTCACTTCTTCTGTTTTCGATGCTGCCGGTGTATCCCCTGTCTTATCCCCCTGGCATCCTGTCATCATGATCGCAGCTGACAAAAGCAGCGCTATTGCTAATTTTTTCATGGTAATTTTCTCCTGTTTCTGTTCGTTTTTCATCTACGAATAAGGATACCATAAGCACAGCTTTTTTTCCACTTTTTATCTATCCATCCCACACGCACTGGCTTTTTCAACCAGACAACGATCTTGCATGACTGCTTCGTAAAACCGAAAGCCACCGGAAAAATTATAGGCATCATAACCGTTTCCTGTTAAAATTCTGGCAGCAACATAGCTGCGAAGCCCGCTCTGGCAAATGACGTACACTGGTTTTCTCTTCTCAATCTCATCCAGATGTTCACGTAAGACGTCTACCGGAATATTCCGAAATCCTTCCAAATGACCTCCTGCATATTCCCCTTCTGTCCGGACATCCAACAGTGTCACACTTCCATCACGCGGAAGTTTTTCGATGTCTTCCAAAAACCACTGCTTCAAATATCTATTTTCCTATATTTTCGATCATATACCCTGCCATATTAACCGGATCTTTGGCTGAAGAATATGGAGGTGCATATGCCAGATCCAGTTCTTTGAGATCCGTCGCCTTCATCCCCGCATGTATGGCCGTTGCCAGCACATCAATTCGTTTGTCTACCCCCTCATATCCCACGACCTGAGCTCCCAGCAAACGATTGGTCTCTTTTTCAAAAAGTACCTTCATTGTCATGACTTTTCCACCAGGATAATAACCGGCATGGCTCATAGGAGAAAGAATGACTTTATCTGTATCGATCCCCAGTTTTTTTGCTCTCTTCTCATTTAAACCAGTTGTTGCAGCTGTCATATCAAACACTTTGATCACAGAACTTCCCTGAGCTCCCGAATAAGAACTGTTTCCACCACAAATATTGTCAGCGGCAATGCGTCCCTGTTTGTTCGCAGGGCCTGCCAGAGAAATCAGATCCTCTTCACCCGATACTGCATTTTTAATCTGCACGGCATCTCCAACTGCATAAATATCTGGAATGGATGTCTCCATACGTTCATTGACAACAATACTTCCTTTGATTCCCAGTTTGATTCCTGCCTCTCCTGCCAGTTTTGCATCCGGCGCAACACCAATTGCCAGTATTCCCATATCTGCATGGATCGGATCTTCTCCTTTTAAAAGGACATCAATGCCGCCTTCTTTTTCCACGAATCCTTCCACCGTATGACCAAGTGCCAGTGTCACGCCGTGTCTCCTCATTTCACTATGAATAAAAGATGCCATATCCGGATCAAATGGATTCATCAGTTGTTTTGCTCTTTGAACAATCGTAACATCCATCCCGGACTCTCGAAGATTCTCCGCTAACTCCAGCCCGATGAATCCTCCGCCTGCAAGCACCACTGATTTTGGCTGATGAGTTTCTATATATGCTTTGATTCGCATCGTATCTTCCACTGTACGCAATGTAAACAAATTTTCCAGTCCCACCCCGGGGATCTCCGGCTGTACCGGTCTTGCTCCCGGTGAAAGAAGTAGTTTATCGTAATGTTCTTCAAATTCTTCCCCTGTCTCCAGATTTCTGACCGAAACTGTCTTACGCTCCGGATGAATGGAAAGCACTTCATGACGTACCTTCATGTCTACATGGAATCGTGAGAAAAAGCTCTCCGGTGTCTGTAATGTCAATTCTTCGGAATCTGTGATCACATCTCCGATATAGTATGGAAGCCCGCAGTTTGCATAAGAAATATACCCGGAACGTTCAAATACAACTACTTCTGCTTCTTCATTTAATCTTCGGATCCTGGCTGCCGCCGTTGCCCCGCCTGCTACTCCTCCTACAATTACAACCTTCATTTAACGTTCCACCTTTCCTGTATATGAGGCAATCCCGCCTATATTTTTTACATTCTCATATCCCATCTTCTGCAGAGCACCAACTGCCTGACGACTTCTTGCACCACTGTGGCAATATACAAAAACAGGACTGTTTTTACTCTTTACAACGGAAAGAGCCTTCTCAATGCTTTGTAATGGAACATTTTTACTTTTGGGGATGTGTCCTTCCCTATACTCCTGAGGCATACGCACATCCAATAAAACTGCTCCTGGTATTGCTTTATATTCCTGTACTCCCTGATTAATATCCGGGGTTTTAAAAAAAAATCGAAAAAGGCTTTCTGAATATCTATCACTGACATATCGTTTTCCTCCTCTATCTCTGTTTGATAAATATAGAATAACCCGTTTATGAAAAAATTTTCCGTGATAATATCACTAAAAATCCGTGTTAAACATCCACACACTTATCTGTGTGTATTATTACGCGAATTTTTTATTTCTTTTCATCCTATAACTTTTCTCTAGTAAAAGTTATATTATGAAATTCTACATTACAATCCTGAGCAAACACACCTATTCTAAATGGCATCTTGCGATATGTTCGATAAGAAAATGCAATCATTTCACCTATAAAAATTTCAATCATGGAATCTGTCAAAATACATTTGACATTAATAATGTCACCATCTTTAAACGGAAACGATTTTTCACATACTCTTGGTCCATCCACTTCTCCTGCAATAATTTCTTTTCCAGAAAGTGTTGCCCAGAATGGATCTAACGGAGCTGGAAGCTTATTAATAGAGACTGCTTGCGTTGCACGATTGAATGCCAAAAGATAGCCATTATCAATATCCTCATCTGTATTAATCGTTAATCCAAAATAATCTGCACAATCAGATGCCTTAATGTTACATTCCATCATAAAATTATTTTGTTCTACCTCGAAAAATCCATATGACAAGGTTCCAACAGACAATATTTCAAGAGCCTTTTCTCCATACATTTTAATATTTCCCAACTTTTTATTGAAAGAATGTTTCAATTTTTGTGCTTGAAAATATTTTTCAATTTCTTCCGGCATGACTATTTTAAGGTTCCCGTCTCCCATCGGAATGGCCTGATGAGGAATTGCGAAATCTCCCCCTGTCTGCCATAATTCATCATCCGACTGTTTTTCTCTTTCCGGAGTCCACGCAAAATAAATTCTTCTTCCCCTATTATCTATAAGAGATTTTGCTGCATAAAATCTTCTATTATCAATTCCATCAAATTTAGGTGTTCTCCAAGGTCCATAAGGTGATTTTGAATATCGATAGATTGTTTGTGCCCGCTCTGAAAAACGTGAATATACCAAATACCAATACTCTCCCATTTTATACATTTCCGGACATTCTGGACAATTTGTATGCCATGGTTCATAAATCACACCCCAATGTTCAAATTCTTGCAAATCTTTTGATTTATAAAGAACCACGACACCTCTTCTGTTTGATGGTCCACTATTCTTTCTTGCTGCAATAAGCATCCAGTATTCCATTTCCTCTTCATTATAAAAAATATAAGGATCACGCCAGTCTATATTCTCATAATATCTTATATCCGGAACAATGATCGGATTGTTCAAATCTTTTTCAAATGTAACACAATCATCGCTTACCGCATGACAGATTGTTTGAGGAAATTCCGGAATCCAAATATGATATCCCCGTATAAAAAAATATGATATTTCCCCTCTGCATAAATTACTGATCCCGTCCAACATCCATCCTGATCAAGCTTTGTTCCATCCCCAGGAAGAAGTACTGGTTGCATTTCTTCCCCATTCCAACAATGATTTTTACTCACAACATGTTGCCATGTATTTCTAACTCTCTCAGGATATCGTACAGTGTTTTCTGGTACAGATAAGAAAAACAAGTGATACATGCCATCATGATAAAATGGAATAGAATCTCCACACGACAATCCATTTGACAATCTTCTAAATATACTCATTTTATTTCCTCCATTATCTGTTTTGTATTTTTATAAATTTCATGATATATTTCAAAATACTTTCTATATATTTTTGTATGTTCAGAAATGGGAACTATAATCTTTTCATCAAAAGTCACATAATTCTCAACCGCATCCTCTATCGTAAAACTTTGAGTACCTGCTCCTGCTAAAATACATGCTCCAAGACACGCCTGCTCCTTCACATTACATACTTTAATCTCTTTTTCAAAAATATCTGCTTGCAATTGAAGAAACAACTCGCTGCTCGCGCCACCTCCTGATGCAATAACTTGATCACTATCAATTCCTAATTCCTGTAAAATCAGAAGACAATCCTTCAAGCTATAAATGATTCCTTCCATCGTAGCGCGAATTAAATGTCTCCTGTCGTGCTGTAACTTTAATCCAAAATAAACCCCCTTTGCCTTTGAATCCATCACAGGTGTCCGTTCTCCTGAAAGATATGGTAAATAAACTACCCCCTCACTTCCCGCCTCTATTTCTTCTGCCATTTTGTGTATTTTTCAAACTGATTTTCTTCACCTAAAACTTTGTTGCACAACCAATTTAGGGAATTACCACTGTTTAATGTAGCTCCAAATACAGAATAACCTTTTCCAACAGCATGGCAAAATGTATTTGTTCTAAGCCTCCTATCAGACACAAACTCATTTGAATACGCAGATACCTGACCTCCTGTCCCAATATTTGAAATCAATTTTCCTTCCTGATAAACACCATTTCCAATACTTTGTGCCATTTGGTCTCCACATCCATATAGCACAGGAATTCCCTCCTTAAGCCCTGTCAGTTCTGCACATTTCATAGTAACATATCCGGCAATTTCACCTGATTCATAACAATCCGGGAAATTATCTCCAGATAACCCAACTCTCCTTATCAACTCTTTTGCCCATCTCCGATTTTTTACATCATAAATTCCTGAAGCTGAGGCATCTGTCACTTCTGTCGCAATCTCCCCAGTCATTTTGAATCTGATATAGTCCTTAGGTTGAAATACTTTCCAAATTTTTTTATAATTTTCAGGCTCATTTTTCTTGATCCACAACAGGGAAGGACATGAAAAGCCAACACAAATACGATTCCCCAAAACAGTATTAATTTCTTCTTCACTTAGTTTTCCCAAAATTTCATCTACTTCTTGTACAGAACGCTGATCAAGCCAAATAATTGCTGGTCTTACTGGTTTTCCATATTCATCTATACTCACTAATCCATGCATTTGTCCTGAAAAGCTGATTCCCACCACAGATTCAAATGCTTTCCTGCATCTTGAATCGGAACGAAACTCTTGAAAAATTTCCACTAAATTTTCCCACCACAATTCAGGATTCTGCTCGGCACAATTTGGTGCTGGTATACTAACAGAATATCTTCTTTTTTTTACATATATTTTCCCTGATGCAATATCCAACATCATCGCTTTTATACTTGATGTTCCAATATCAATTCCTAATAATGTACGCATCTTTTATTTTTTACTCTTCTCCTTCTTAATATAATCAATATACACTGCCAACAACACCACAATTCCCTTTACCACATATTGCCATGAAGAATCTATTCCCATCAGATTCATTCCATTATTTAAAATACCTATCACGAGACATCCTATCAATGTCCCACTAATTCTTCCCACACCTCCTGTCATACTTGTTCCACCAAGCACTACCGCAGAAATAGCGTCCATTTCCGCTCCATCTCCTACATTAAATTGTCCTGAAAATGTTCTTGCCGCGCTCAATATTCCTGCACAAGCCGCAAATAAACCCGAAAGTGTAAACACCAAAAAAATAACTTTTTTGAATTAATCCCACTATAAACTGCCGCTTGCTGGTTATCACCGACTGCATAAATATTTCTTCCAAATTTGGTTTTATTCAAAATCAAACCTGTAATTATGACCACAACAACCATAAACAGTAATTGAACAGGTATTTCTCCAAATATTTTTCCACTTCCAATCCAAATAAACAACTCATCATTAACCAATATTGTTGTAGCATTTGTATAAATTCTTGCAAATCCTCTGCCAATATTCATCATCGCCAATGTTACGATAAATGGTGGGATTTTTGTATTCGCTATAATCAATCCGTTAACTGCTCCCACTAAGGTTCCTATTATAATTGCCAAAATAATTGCCAAGCCTGACGGGATACCATTATTTGTAATCAATCCCGCACACAAGCATCCCGAAATTGCAATCACTGATCCAACGGATAAATCAATCCCTCCTATCAGAATTACCATTGTCATTCCACATGCTAAAAATACATTAACTGAAATTTGTCTCAAAACGTTAAAAATATTTGTTGAAGTTGCAAATGAATCTGATATAAAAGTAAGGCCAATGCACATGATAAGAAGTCCTATCAAAATTCCCAAGTTGGACCGGACAATTTTTATAATCCCATTCTCTCTCCATAAGCTTTCTTTTTTCTTTGCTGATTGATCCATAATATCCTCCTGATTCTTATCGTTCCGTTGCCATTGTCATTATTCTTTCCTGACTGAATTCATTTCTGCTCAATTCACCCGTTGTATATCCTGATGAAAATGCAACAATTCTATCACTCATATTTATAAGTTCGGGAAGCTCCGATGAAACCATGATAATCGCTAATCCTTTTTTCGCCAATTCATTTATTAATGAATAAATTTCTGCTTTTGTCTTTACATCAACCCCTCTTGTCGGCTCATCTAAAATTAAAATTTTCTTAGCTGACAATAACCATTTCCCAATTAACACCTTCTGTTGGTTTCCACCACTCAAATCATTAACAATCTGTTCCTGCCCCGTTACCTTAATCTGAATATCCTGAATCATTTTATTCACAATATCTTTTTCTTTTTTTGAATCATGTCTAAGAAGCTTAAAAATCTGATGTAAAATCGTAATTGTCGTATTAAACCGAACATCTTGTTGCAAAAACAATCCTGCATTTTTTCTATCTTCCGGAACAAATCCTATCCCGCTTTTCATCGCTTCCGTAGGTGATTTAAAACAGACCTTATTTCCTTCTATCCACACTTGCCCTCCTGTCCTCTTAGTAAGTCCAAAAATGCATTCCATTGTTTCACTTCTCCCTGCCCCTACAAGACCTGCAATTCCTAATATTTCTCCCCTCCTCACAAAAAAATCTACTTTTTTTACCATCTTTCCATCTGATAAATTTTCCACTTTTAATATTACATCCGACGATGGCACATTATCTTTCATATAATATCTTGTTAATTCGCGTCCCACCATCGTATTTACTAATTTACTGCGTTCTACAGTCGCTGTACTAAAAGTCCCTACATCCATTCCATCACGCAATACTTCTATCCTGTCTGTAATCTCAAACAACTCATCTAATCGGTGAGAAATGTAGATGATTCCAACACCTTGTTTTTTTAACATTCGTATCATCTGAAACAAGATTTGAACTTCCTTTTCAGATAATGAGGAAGTAGGCTCATCCATTACAATAATCTTACTTCCAAATGAAATTGCACGGATTATTTCCACCATCTGTTGCTGCGCAATCGTTAAATTCTCCAGTATTTCTCCCGCATCCAATTCGAGTTCAAACTGATTTATAATAGATTGTGCCTTCTCTTTTTGCATTTTTAGAGAAACAATTCCTTTTTTTATGACAAATTTCATTTCCCATAAAAATATTTTCCGCCACTGAAATATGACTACATAGCATTAATTCCTGATGAATAATACTAATACCATAGGTTCTTGCATCTGAAATATTATTAATCTCTGCCAAATTGATCTTTCACATAAATTTGCCCTGAATCCTTCTTATAAATGCCGCCTAAAATTTTGATAAGAGTGGATTTTCCTGCTCCATTTTCTCCTAGTAATGCAAGAACTTCCCCTGAATACAATGAAACATTTACATTTTCCAAAACTCTATTACTACCAAAACTCTTATTAATATTTTTCATCTCCATCAAAGCATTCATATCTTTTCTCCCATTCCGCCGAATGACTACTGCCAATCAGAATCTGAATATTCTGAAACATTTGATGCATCAATTGCAAATGTTGAAATTAATGTCTCCTTTTCAAAATCTTTTCCTTCCAAAATTTTATATGCAACTTCTGCACTTTTTTGTCCAACTGTAAATGGTGACTGGGCAGCTGTGCATTTCCAGATTCCTTCTGCTCCATCCTTCTTTATTGCCGCTTTCGCTTCTGGACCACCATTCGCACTATAAATTCCAATATTTTTTCCAGATGCTGTAATCGCAGAATATGCACCCTGTGCACACTCGTCATTAATACAATAAATTGCTACAAGATCCGGATTTGCCTGCAAAATATCTTCCGTAATTGAAAGTCCTGTCTCTGGTTTTCCCCCTCCATCTAATCTTGATACAACCTCAAATTTCTCTCCTACCGTATCCAATAATCCCTCAATTCGTTGTGAAGCTGCATTATCATTTGTTCTATCAAGAATTGCAATCTTTCCGCCTTCCGGATAATCTTTTATCATATGCTCTCCTGCCACTACCCCTGCTGAATAATGATCCGTAGCTACAAATGCATCAACATCATCTGTATTGGCTACTGCAAGATCAAAATTTACGACTGGAATCCCTGCTTCTTTAAGTAACATTAATGCTGGTCCAGAAGCTTCCGCATCTACTGGATTATAAAATACACAATCGACATCCTGCGCAATAAAATCTTCAATAATCCCCAACTGAATATTGCTGTCTGACTGCGCTTCAACTCTGATAACCTCTCCCCCTTTTTCTTCCACAACAGACATGACCCCATCATAACACGCGTCAAAAAATGATCCCGCCGCCCATTCTGTAAATCCAAACTTATATCCTTCTTTTGTTGATTTTTCTTTACTTGTATCTCCCTCTCCACTTTCCTTACTACATCCCAGCATCCCTACAACCAACATCATTGCTACAATCACGCTCATCATTTTTTTCTTTTTCATTTTTCCCTCTCCTTTGTTTAATCGTTTTATTAGTTTATTCATTAAACTATTTACTTGTTGAATTAACTTTAGCAAATTATAAATCCATTGTCAACATATGAATATTACTTTTTATTTTTTTGTTACTGTTATACAAAAAAATGAGTCTGCTTTTTATGCAAACTCCTTTTCATTAATTACTATTACTCTAAAAAAATATTGAATAATTATCGAATACTTTTTTTGTGCACATTGCTCCTATTCCATGCAATACTGAATCTTTTACTGCTCCACTAATTTTTACTGTTAATTTTTCATATATCTCTGGAAGAAGTCTTTCTTTTAATACCTTATCCACTTCATTCAACATGATTTCCTGATCTACATGTGTCAGTTCATCTCCAAGAATGATTACTGTTGGATTATAAGTATTTACTATATTTACAATCCCATAACCTAGATAACGACAAGACTCACGATAAATATTGATTACTTCAATATCATCACCTTTTATCATTTCTTTAATTTCTTTTAAACTATATTTCTTTCCTTTTGCTTCTTTTAGTCTACTTCGGACAGATAAAAGTGAACAATATTTTTCGAGACACCCTCGGTTCCCACATTCACAAAGCTCACCTCTATAATCTATTGTCATATGGCCTATTTCTCCAGCTGTTCCCAATTCTCCATATACAATTTTTTGATCAATAATAATTCCTGCTCCAATTCCTTCTCCTGCTGCAACATAAATTAAAGAATTTTTTTTATCTATTTCCTTATCATACCATAATTGTGCAAATGCTCCCGCTTTTGCATCATGCTCTACAATTACTTTTATATTCAACTGATTTTCTAATTTTTCTTTAAAATCAATTTGTTCAAATCTCCTTCCTCCAGTAAGTACCCCTATTTTTCCTCTATCCTTAAAAAATGGTCCTGGTATTGCCATTCCAACCAAAAGAAGTTTTCTAAATTGATTTTGTTCTATGAAACTTAAAATCACCTTAATGATTTCTTTAAATGTTATTTCCGCGGGGTTATCTTCACTAATTTCTATGCGTCTTAAATCTTCCATTTCTCCTCTAAGATTAAAAGAAGCTACTTTAAAATAAGTTCGTGCAAGCCTGATTCCTATTACATAATATTTTTTATCTGACAAAGTAATACCTATAGAACGCCTTCCTTTTCCATTCGATAAAAGTCCCGTTTCCTCCACACACTCTGACAGTATAAATTCATTCACTGTATATGTGATTGTAGCCTTATTTAAACCGGATAATTTCGAAAGAAGTGCTCTGGAACACACCCCTTCCTCTCGAATTAAATTCAAAACTAATGATTTATTCAATTCTTGAATCTTATCCTGATTCATCCCTTCCTTCATTATTCTCTACCCCTCCATTTTGTTTATTCATTCAACAAAATAATACCTCTTCTCATTCACATTTGTCAATATAAACTTAAAAAGGACAATCTTCCCCGACTGTCCCTTTTGCATAATTTTTATTTTACAACAACCTTACGGAAGTTCTTCTTACCTTTTTTCAGAACGATACCGTCTCCTGACAGCGCATCTTTTGTAAAGACCTCATGAATGTCTGCAACTTTCTCTCCGTCTGCTGCAACTCCACCCTGCTGTACCGCACGTCTTGCTTCCGATTTGGACGGAACCAGTCCGCTCTTTAAGAGCAGCGTCAGAATGTCAATCTCTCCATTTTCGAAGTCTTCTTCTGTCAACTCTGCTGTCGGCATCTGTGCTGCATTTCCCTGGCTGAACAGCGCTCTTGCGCTTTCCTGCGCTTTCTGTGCTTCTTCCTCTCCATGCACAAGTTTTGTCAGTTCGAATGCAAGGATTTCTTTGGCTGTATTGAGCTGTGCCCCTTCCCAGGAATCCATCTTGTCAATCTCTTCCAACGGAAGGAATGTCAGCATACGGATGCATTTCAGAACATCTGCATCTGCCACATTTCTCCAGTACTGATAGAAATCAAATGGAGAAGTCTTATTTGGATCCAGCCACACTGCACCGGACTGTGTTTTTCCCATTTTCTTTCCTTCCGAATTCAAAAGCAATGTAATTGTCATAGCGCTTGCATCTTCTCCCAGTTTCCGACGGATCAGCTCTGTTCCTGCCAGCATGTTGCTCCACTGGTCATCCCCGCCAAACTGCAGGTTACATCCGTATTTCTGGTACAGTGCATAGAAATCGTACGCCTGCATGATCATGTAGTTAAACTCCAGGAAACTCAAACCTTTCTCCATTCTCTGTTTGTAACACTCTGCAGTCAACATACGATTCACACTGAAGTGCGCTCCTACTTCACGAAGCAGCTCTACATAATTAAGATCTAACAGCCAGTCTGCATTGTTGACCATCAATGCTTTTCCCTCTGAGAAATCAATAAATTTACTCATCTGTTCTTTGAAACAGTCACAGTTGTGCTGAATCTGCTCCGGTGTCATCATAGAACGCATATCTGTTCTTCCAGACGGGTCTCCGATATATCCTGTTCCTCCTCCGATCAGAGCGATCGGTTTGTTGCCTGCCATTTGCAGACGTTTCATCAAACAAAGTGCCATAAAGTGTCCTACATGAAGACTGTCCGCTGTCGGATCAAATCCAATATAAAATGTTGCCTTTCCTTCATTAACCAGTTTGGAAATTCTCTCCTCGTCTGTCACCTGTGCGATCAGTCCTCTTGCTTTCAATTCATCATAAATCTGCATATTTGATACATCCTCACTTTCCTAAAATATAAAAAGAGCCTTCATCCGAAAGGACGAGGGCTCATAAGCTCGTGGTACCACCTTTTTTCACAGACGGCTCGCGCCATCTGCCTCTGTGAGTCAATCTCGCACCTTTTCGATACTCAATCACTCAGTGCAGTAACGTGCACCAATCCGTCACAGCCTACTTTCCTGTAAGAGTTCGGTGTGAAGCTCTGAGATGTATTCATACAAGATGTCTTCCTGCGCCTCTCATCAGCCGGCTGCTTTCTGTCTTCGTCCATTCCTGTACTACTTGTTCTCTTCTTTGCCTGTTTCATATACTATCGAAATCTTATCCCATTCCCCCTTGTTTGTCAAGGCTGATTTGAGATTTTCTAAAGTTCCTGCAGCACCTGCACTGCTTTACGGATGTTCTCTGCCGAAGTCTGCCAGATCTCAAATTCACTGAATCCCGGAATCCCCATCGGTACACCTTCTCTCCGAAACTCCATCCGGCTGTC
>ENA-OQCW01001067-OQCW01001067.1-human-gut-metagenome-genome-assembly--contig:-NODE-1067-length-12173-cov-2.428275_pt1 | contig 12173 bp, 12 predicted proteins | sample MGYA00242767_ERZ504593 | MGnify/ENA primary metagenome ERZ504593 (study PRJEB26092, sample SAMD00036307) | human gut metagenome | host: Homo sapiens | study: EMG produced TPA metagenomics assembly of... | reverse complement strand
CGCCCGGCTTCACCTCCAACAAGGGGACCCACATGCAATCGAGGATACGCGCCATGACATCTTTATGCCCGCCACCCGGCTGGATCACCACCTCCGCCTCCATACCGGTAAAATAACCGGACGTGATACGCACGCGATCACCTTTTAGCAGGCGATCGCTGTCAGGAACGTACACCGGAAGCTCGTTGGAATAAGATTCAGCCACCCAACGTAAATTACCCATCTCGTCATCCGAGAGATAAGGGAAATGAGTCATGCCTCCGGAAGAGACCCGGGGAAGGAAATTGTATAGGGGAAGCGTACGCTTCATCTGGAAGATCTCCTCCACGGAGGACCGGATAAACACGTAGTTGAACAGCAGGGGCCGCTTCGTGTTTACCATCTTTCCGTCCACCTTCCTCACCTCCACATAGGAGGGGGCGAAATACTCGAACAACGTCTCCCCACGACGCTCGCGCCGGGAAAGCTCGGCATCCAAGCTTTTAGCGGGGCTGATCCTGTCGCGTCGTGCCACACCCGTAGTAGGAAGCGTGAGCACGTACCAGCGTACAGTCTTCAGGTCATGACGCTTGCCAACCCGCGCCGTACCCCTCTCCGAGCACCCGTCTCTCAAAACATTCATCATTATGATTATCTTTTCCTAAGATTATATCAAGATCTCCACTCAAGCCTCACGACAATTCAAAGCCCTACCAAGAGCACCGTATTTACTCCTGATAAACAACACTTTATGTCTTTAAAAATGGCTTTTCTGAAAATCACCATCGCTTGAAATATTAAGCTACTTGGGAAGTAGCTTAAAAGGTTGGAAAATGGTTATTACCCAGTTGTAGAGACGGAGCGTGCTCCGTCTCCCACCGTCTGACAGTAATTTAGAATACCATTTTGAGGGGATGAGACGGGGCACGCCCCGTCTCTACAAGAATGTATGTTCGATTTTTAGGAGGGACGTGATGATGTAGGAAATACGAGATCATTTCGTCTCTATTGCCATGTCTATACACTAGGAATAAGAACGAAGATTTAAGGAGAATCAAGGCCGGAGCACAAACTAAACCTAATGATTGCTTGTTATTTGCTATTTTTTTGCTACATTTGCACCGTGAAATGAACGCTACTCCCCAAGTAGCCTCACCCCACCTTTGGCATATAATTATATACATTCTCAAAGCAAGACTTATTTACCACCGTCATTTTCTCCAAGGAGAAACTTCTTAGATAAATCTGGGTTGTCTTGATGGATTTATGCCCCAATAACTCGCTGATCATCTCAATGGGGACATTTTGCTCCTTCAATGCCATGGCAAAAGAATGACGGATCGTGTAGGAAGTCACATCCGAGGTTATTCCGGCAACCTCCTTCAACGTCTTCAAGTTCCGGTTAAACCGGGACAAGGCCGCATTGTATTCGAGATATTCCTCATGACCGTTCTTCGTCCCACTTAAAAAAGGAAATAAATAGCCCGAGCTTCCGGCCCTCTCACCTGCCAGTTCCTTATACATAGCTTCCGCCGTATCCAAGACCTCCAACCGCATAGAGGTCCCGGTCTTCTGGCGATTGTAATCCAATATGCCGTTCTTGATATTACCCCTATTCAAATGGGCGAAATCAACGAACGACATCCCCCCATATTGAAACATCAAGCAAAGCGTCAGCTGTGTCTTCCTCAACTTCTCTCCTTTTACCGGGACAGTCATCAGGCGATTCAAATCACCCAGAGGCAAGGATTTCTTGCGCTGGCTTTCCACACCCGTAAAAACCCCCTTGAATAATGAAGGGATAAACGCCGCCTCACCATTCTCCACCGCCTTGTTATAGATACAACGCAAACGGCGGATATACGTGGAGACCGTATTACGCATGCAGCCTTTCTCCAACAAATAAGCCTCGTACCGGCGAAGAGTATCCTTATTTATATATGTATATGGGATACGATCCGTCCCGCTATACCGTATAAAAGAGTTCATCGCATCCTGATAACTTTTCGCCGAGGAATACCGTCCTTCCTTTTGTAACAGACTTATATACTCTCGCATCCCTTCCACCAAATCTTTCTCATCCATATCTCTCTATTTTAAATTCCAACTGAAAACAAACACGCAAAGTTAGACATCTTGACGATTACTAACTCTCAAACAAGCATTTACAATTAAAACATCTTCATATATTTTTTTCACTGTAAAGAGTCATTTATTTCATAGTTATGACTTTTTATTTCAATAGTTATGATTTGGAAAAATCATAACTATGAAATTTTCAATACAAAAAAACATATAAAAACGTGGATCTAAATCTATCGTCCGGAAATGCCACAACTACGAATTTCTCACTTCAGACAAGGAATAGAAATTTCAAATTAAAAGTTAAAGCACAGATTGTCGAAAAATAAAAATCCTAAAATATGAACGTTTTCAAACTTTTTAGAGGCTCTCTATGTTTATTATGAGATAAAAATAAAAACCTATGCGATTTAAACTAATAGGCCTCATCTGTCTTATAATGCAGTGTAATTTATCTTGCACTCAACACATTATAAACAAAGAAACCGTCCAGACTTTGGATTTACACCGCTATATGGGGAAATGGTTTGAAATAGCACGCTTTGATCATCGCTTTGAGCATAATCTCGTAGGGGCTACCGTGGAATACTCATTTCTCCCGAATGGAGATATAGAAGTTGTTAACAGCGGATATTGGGGTAATTTTTCCGGTTCCTTCAAACGAGCGAAAGGTATAGCCAAAATAACAGATCCTACGTGTCCTAGTAAATTAAAAGTGTGTTTCTTTATGCGGTTCTACGCCGAGTACAACATTATGGAAATTGACGAGGATAATTACTCATACGCTCTCGTAGGCAGTAATACCTCAGACTATTTATGGCTACTTAGTCGTACGCCTACACTCCCAGAAGAGGCTATTCTCTTTTTATTGACTAAGGCCAAAGAAAGAGGATATAACACATCAATGCTCAAATGGGTCAAACAAAACATGAAAATCAAAAATAATTTCTTCAAATTTCGCTATAAGCATTGAAAATATTCAACTTATGGCTAATTTTGTTGTTATAATATAAAAAGCGTTGTTTTATGAAAAAAATATTACAAGAGTTTAAGCAGTTCGCCATGCGAGGTAACGTAGTGGACATGGCGGTAGGTATCATTATCGGTGGTGCCTTTGGAAAGATCGTATCTTCTATCGTAGCGGATCTGATCATGCCGGCGGTAGGTTTACTTGTAGGTGGCGTCAATTTCACGGATTTAAAAATCACCTTGAAGCACGCCGTAATGGAGGGAGACAAGGTGATCTCTCCGGCGGTCTCCATTAACTACGGAAATTTCATACAAGTGACACTGGATTTCATAATCATAGCTTTCGCCGTCTTTTTACTTGTCAAAGGCGTTAACGCTTTAAGCAAGAAGAAGGAAGAGGCCCCGAAAGCTCCGGCCGCTCCCCCTGCGGATATCCAATTACTTACCGAGATTAGGGATTTACTGAAAAAATAACAAATAAACACCAACCTTATCGGTTGACTTGCTGTTTCATAATTACAAAAAATAATGTTTTAACTCATAAAAAGTAGTAGTTATGAAAAATGTATTATTCGGTTTAGCCGTAGGTGTAGTTGTTGGTTACGTACTTCGCAGGATGGAAGATCAAGGACAGTTCGAATGTCTGGAGAACGAACTCCACGGTCTTACAGATAAGGCGAAGAAAAAATGTAAAGGACGTGGTAGACACGGGTAAAAATCAAGTCGAATACGTCAAAGACAGAGTAGAACATATGGTTGAAAAAACCTAAAAGTAATTAATCTACCTCCCTGTTATTAGGGTAAGAAAAAGAAGCTATCACAAAAAAGGTCAATGATAGCTCTTTTTTTTCCATTTTAGATGTAACGTTTTTCAAATCCATTCGTCTTATAAGAAAAGAGTATAAATTAATTACACTTCATATGAGAACAAGAATGATGGCCTTATTTGCGTTGATCGCTTTTTGCGCAATGCCTATCGAGGCGAAGAAAGTAAAAGGAAATGGGGATATTATCACGAAAGAAATCTCCGTCAGAGACTATTCTGCGATAAAAGTCGGCTCAACCGCTATGGGGTATAGCGACAGTTGGTTCAGCCTATTCAGCCGTGGGGGAAATCCGTCGTACGTTTTCGGGTATACGCAAGGAGAATCAGCGTCCTTACGAATCACGATCGACGAGAACTTATATCCTTATATAAACGTTCAAGTAAAAAACGAAGAACTTTCAATCTCCACAGAGAATGGTACACAATTAAGCCCTACCCGATTTAAAATAGAGGGCACTTCCAAGAAGCTGGAAAAAATCCAAATGTCCGGTTGTATGGATTTTGTCCTGAGAAGCGCTTTATCCGGAGATGATCTGGAAATTATAGCGACAAGGGGTAGCGACGTGAAAATGGAGCAGCCAATCAACGTATCCAATTGCATAATTGAGGCGACCAGCGGTAGCGATATCATCATCAACGATCTTACTACCCGAATAATACGAGGCCGTGCCAGCGGAGGTAGCGATCTCAAGCTTACGGGAAAAGCGGAGAACGGCGAATATTCCGCCTCAGGTGGCTCGGATATCAAGGCTTATGATCTTATCTTAAACCAGTTGGAATGTTCCGCCAGTGGTGGCTCCGATATTTATACGCACGTAACCGATTATATCAAGGCTTCGGCAAGCGGAGGTAGTGATGTACATTACAAAGGTTCGGCAAGATCGGATACATCCACTTCCGGAGGAAGCGATATTATAAAAGAGGGTAATTAACACCCTCTTTTTTTACCCTCTTATACATTGAATTTTATAACAAAAGTACTTCCTTTTCCAACTGCGCTATCAACAGAAAGTGTTCCTCCATGAGCTTCCACGAAGTCTTTACTGATAGCCAGCCCTAGACCACTCCCTTGTACCTTCGTTCCCGGCACACGGAAATAGCGATCGAATATACTTTGATGATATCGGGGATCAATACCCTTACCGAAATCTTGCACATAGATCTCCACGCTATGATCTTGCTGGCGGGCACCGATTATGATACGGCCATTCTCCGGGGTATAATGAATTGCGTTCGACAATAGATTCGTCAAGACCCATGCGATTTTCTCGCTATCCACGAAAAGCTTGGAAATCTTCTCCGGGTATTCCACCTCTATATGGCAATTGAAGCGATCAGCTTGCACTTGGTTCGCCTTTATCGCATACTCGATCAATTCGATCGGTTTGGTTATTTTCGGATTCAATTGTAGCTTGCCGGTCTCCACCTGCGTCATTTTCAATAGCTCACTGGTAATTTCCAGTAATCGATTACTACTTTCCTTGATACTTTCCGCCAGTGCTTTTTGCTCGTCGTTCATGGCTCCCACACGGGCATCCTCCAACAATTTCAGGCTCATCATGATCGCCGATATCGGAGTTTTCAATTCATGGGAGATCGTCGAGATAAAAGTGGTCTTAGCGGAATCCAACTCCTTAAACTCCGTGATGTTCTTCAATAAGATCACGTCGCCCACATACACCTCCGCCTCGCCATTCTCCAACACACGGATCGGTATATATTGCACTTGAAAATAACTTTCCTTATTATCCGCGTAAATTTTAAGCGGCTCTTTTTTCTCGCTCGGCTGGATCAGTTCCCGAACTAACCTGCGAAGCAAATCGTTCCGTAAGGATAATTCCGAGGCAGACTTTCCGATCACGTTTTCCCGCTTGAGATTCAAGATCGTCAAAGCCTCGTTATTGGCGAAAAGAATCTTACGATCCCGATCCAAGCCTATGATTGGCTCCGTGATACTATTCACGATAGCCTCTATATATTTCTTTCCTTGGATAATATCCGCCAACGTACTTTTCCGGTATTCCGTAAGCCGTTCCGCCATCCGGTTAAAGGATTTCGCGACCCCCTCGAATTCATCATATTTAGCGAGATCCAAGCGTTTCTCGTAATTATGGTTAGCGATCTCCATGATACCGTCCATCAACATACGGATAGGGGTATTTATCGAACGGGGGTAAACGTATTAAAAAGGCGAAAGCGACCACCATACAAGAGAGGCCAATCCCCAAATCCAAATAAGCCTTTTGAGACGTAGACTCCGCCACTTGGCTTTTCCTGTAGATAGAAGCCATATTCAAACTCATGACTTGATTTAAGGCGAGACGTACACGACGGATATTCTCCTCATTACGCTCTTTCGCCAATTGCTCGTATTGAGCGACTAGATGTGAGGTGGCCACGTTCTCATCGACCTCCGTGATATTCTTTTTCTGTAGCCCTAGGTTTTTCTCGAAATCTGCTTGAGCCGAAGGATCGCTATCGATTCGTTCCAGCGCATCCAGCATCCGGCGTGAATAGAGCAAAGAATTATAATTATCGGCCAATATGTTCCTTGTGTCGGCAGACATATCGGAGATGTTCTTTACCGATATACCTCCCAGCAAAACGATCATGGCAAACAGCAGCCCGATTCCGTATCTTAGTTTTGTTTTAATCTTCAGACTCATAGGTGATGTATTTTAAGCGATTATTATTAAGTTTACGTTCAGCAAAGATAAACTATTTAGCAATGTCCGTTTCTCCTTGCATATCTTCAAGATGCTTTCGGGTATACATAAATGCAGAATATGAGACTAAAGCCCATACTCCTCAATCTTCCGATAAAGAGTAGTGAGGCCTATACCTAGAAGGCGGGAAGTTTCGGTTTTATTGCCTTTTGTGTATTTGAGCACTTTTTGGATATGCATTTTCTCTACGCCACTCAGGTCAAAACCGCTATAAGATTCCGTACTCGCCGCAGAGGAGGTTTGCATATTCAAAGGGAGGGCATCCAAGGTTAAGGTATCTCCATCGGCAATAATCAGACTACGCTCAATTGCATTACGCAACTCACGTACGTTACCTTTCCAAGCTCGTTTTTTCAGGGCATCTATATATTCGGGCGAAATTGTTCGGATATTCTTTCCCATCTTGGAGGAAAAAGCGGAAACAAAGGCTTTTATATGGAGAGGGATATCCTCGACCCGTTCACGAAGCGCAGGAAGATGGATCTGGAAAACGGAAAGCCGATAAAATAGATCTTCCCGGAAATGTCCTAGCTCGATCTCTTTCTCTAAGTCACGATTGGTAGCGGCAATAATGCGTACATCCACTTTCGTAGGTTTCGTATCGCCGATCTTGATAAACTCCCCGGTCTCAAGGATACGGAGCAATTTCGCTTGCAAGTCGAAAGCCATTTCCCCGATCTCATCCAAGAAGATCGTACCTCCGGAAGCTTCCTCAAACAAGCCTTTTGTCTCTTTCAAAGCACCGGTAAAAGCCCCCGCTTTATGACCGAACATCTCGCTTTCCAATAAATCCCGACTAAAGAGGAACAATTGATAGCGACAAAAGACTTCCCTTTCCGGGAACTATGTTGATGGATGGATTGAGCAAAGACCTCTTTTCCCGTACCGGTCTCACCAGTCAACAGAACCGGAACCTCCGTAGCCGAGACTTTCTGAGCCAACGCTATCGCCGCTTGGATAGCGGGTGATTTACCGACAATCGTATCAAACGAATATTGCCTCCCGACGAACGTAGCTTCCTTCTTTTGCTGTTGATAAGCGGCAGAAGCTTTCTCCATCGCTTTGGCTACCAGAGGAATGATCTTATTATTATCATCCCCTTTGGTGATATAATCAAAGGCTCCATTCTTGATTGCCTGTACGCCATCCGGAATATTACCATGCGCGGTAAGTAGGATGATCTCGGATAGAGGGCGAAGTTTCTTTAAGTCCGACACCAAATCCACACCATTACCATCCGGCAAGAACACATCGCACAATACCACCTCTGGCGAATGTTGCTCCATCTGCCTCAGCCCCGCCTTACAAGTAGCAGCCTGTAAGACCTCGTATCCCTCCAAACCGATAATGCGTGAAGTAAACCTAAAATCTGCTTCTCGTCGTCGATAATTAAAACTTTGCCCATACACCGGAGTTATTTATTTGGGCACAAATGTACGCTTTTTACCTTTTTCCCAAAAGCATTAAAGCATACATGTTAACGCCGTCTTATTTAAAATCGTCACCTTTCTCCTTGTAATGCTGATAAATCCCTCATCCACCAATCTCCCGATTTCCTTCGATAAAGCCGGGCGGGTAACACCAAAATACTCCGCTAACTGCTCTTGGGTATGTTCTAGTTCCACGACATTCGAATCCTTTTGCTGATGTTCGAATAAGTAATAAATAAAGCGGTTCCGGATGCCACGAAACGAAAGCACCTTCAAACGAGTCATCGTACATTTATTACAGCTTGTACTGACACAAAGGAAATTATGCAGGAATAACGGCATAGAATGCATTAAGGTAAATACAGACTCCTTGGAACCCTTAAGCAATACCACATCCTCATCGACGGTAAAAGTAGCGGGGAATTGGTTTTTCTCGGAAAAGATATGAGGCGTAGCGAACGTGCGTGGAGCCTGTATCGTCTCCACGCGCACGATGTTACCTGATACGTCCAAAACATCCACGTTCAATTTTCCCTCCAATAAAACATGAAGGGCGTTACAAGTCGTCCCTTGATGAATTATGGTTTTTCCTTTTGGATGCTCCTCTACTGTATATTCAAGTTTATCCAAAAACTCTTCCCGCATCTTAAGCGTAAAATTCTTAAAAAGCGGGATTTTAAACATATCGGTTATATCCATCGTATCTTGTTTTGAAAAAAGGTTTACTCCTGCAAATATACCCTTTTCCTTGAGAACTGTTACCATTTCGTCGTGAATATAGTTGGATTAATATTTATTGATAACCAACCCCAATCTTGCCAATGAGACGGATTTCCACCCTTCACGGCCTTCATGGTATTCGTACCCAACATCGTAGAATATCCCGCGGATAATTTCACGTCTTTCATAATTACCCAATCCACTTGGAAATCCAATTCCGAACCTAAACCTTTACTCAATTTATCATTACCTTCGTATACGTCGCCCGTGATGGAGAAATAATGATAGGCTAAAGACAGGTTTACCTTGGAAGAAGGTTTATAAGCTACATTTATCTGATTATCCCATAAACCCGGATTCAATCCGTTGACAAAAGAGGAGGCGTAGAAATAATCCATGGCACCATAAACTTATGATGGGTTCCGTACAGAGGATCAAACGCCTTATATTTCCCGTCGGCCCCAATCCGAGCCACTCAGATAATCACTACCTACACCGATCTTCCATTGCGGATCGATTTGATAAGCGGCGTTTACCGCCCATAAGAAAGCGGAAACATCCCGTCCGCTTTTCGTCTTGCCGAATTGATAATAGATAGTACCACCTATCGTCCAGTTACTAGGCGTATAGATCAGGTTCGTTCCTAAGGTTTGCAGGTATTTTGTATCCGAGTTTTGTTTCTCGGCATCACCGCCTTCCATCCCTAAGTTCATAAACAAGAAGGATGCGTTAAAACTCTTGTCGAAGAGATGCTTATACCAAAGGGTTTGCATCGTTTTATAGGGTTGCGCACCCGGAGCGTAATACGTTCCTCCGATCGTTTTCTCATCATTCTGGTTGAACGCGAGAATTAAATGCATTTGGTTATTCGTGTTCTCGTAGCCTAGCTTCAAAGCATCATGATAACGACCGGCCACGTTCCAATCCAACGCACCCATGATACGCTCGTCATCGTATACCAAGGATTGTCGACCTAGCTTAGCGAAGAAACCCGATCCGAAATCCAGCTTCGCCCACGCCTCATTCAAGATAAAACGGCCATTCTTATCGATCTGAGGATCCTGCCCCCATACGCCAACATGTTGCGCGGACAAGCCGATAGACAAACGATCCCGCTCATACCCCAAAGAAAGGCGGGCACGGTTATTGATAAACCCGGTGGACTCGGCATCTTTAGGCCGGGGGAATAAGACCCCGTTCCGGTACTCGGCTCTCGGACGTATCTGTACTTTCATCGAGAACGTGTTCTCTTTCGTATTTTGTGTTTCTTCCGCTTGCGCGAAAAGGGCCACGGAAAGCAAGCCCGCTACTAAAACAACTAGTCTTTTCATATACCTCTGATTTTAATTATTCCATATTATAAGTATGTACACTATATCCTCGTGCGGAGGGTAGATAATTCACGCCAATCCAACACACCTGTAGCAAAAGAAAAGAGAAAACCAAAAGCCCCAACGCCGCCGAATAACGCAAGTGATGACGAAGGCGATAATGGATATAAATCAAGTACCCCAACCAAGTGGCAGCCGCCCATGTCTCCTTCGGGTCCCAATTCCAATAATGCCCCCACGCCTCCTTGGCCCATAAAGCGCCGAACAGCATCCCAATCGTGAGAAAGGCCATACCGACATATACCAAGTTATCGCATAAACTCATCATCCCCTCGTCAATCCCCTTCTTCCTCGCACGGATCAGCAGGTAAATGGCGATAAGGGCTGCGGCGCCCAGCATGGCATAAGAGAACATATAGACAATCACGTGCGGAGCGAACCACGGACTTTGCAAAGCGGGCATCAAGGTCTTGTTATGTATCTCCGGCTTAAACAGATTGACACAGATAAAGACAAAGGCCAACAATGTACTAAAGGAAAGTATCCATTTATACCGCCAACGGACATAAGTGATCACGCCCGCCACCGGCAAGAAGAAAGAATACCATAGACGAGTCTCGCCCATCGTGCGCAAGGGCGGCCTCTCCAACGAGATCCACATCCCTATGATAAAAGCGGAGAATATAGCCAAGCCAAACACGGTCCAAGCGACAGCCCCCTTGGAAAAAGAAGGACGATAAGCCAACCATGCCCCACCTATCCAGCAAAATAACGCCGGAGCGGCGAAATAAATAAAGTAACTCCAATCCATACTATTCTTTTTTTACAGGAGCGGATAGGAATAATCCGATCGCCCCGGCTATCATCATTAAGATCCCTGTATAAACGATCGGCAACCATGGATCTCTCACCAACTCAAATACACTCATCCGGCTCCATTTACCTTTCGTCTCGTCGTAACTCAATTGGTAGATTTTCCATCCGGCAATAGAGAGTGGCTTATTCACCTCGATACACGCCTCCTTGGTCTGTTTATTTTTCGTATAGACCATTACGTCCGAGGCAAAGCGTCTCGGTTCCCGTTCCGGCATCACCATACTGACCGCATCATCCAGTTGGAGCGATATGTATGGAAAGATATAGCTGCCACAACTCACCCAGCCTTCCTTCTGCCGTCCGGTAAGTTCGTTACGTGCTTTACGTATAAAGCGGTGGTCGCCCCCCTCGGAGTGAAATTCCACGAAGTTTATCGTATCCTGCCCCCATCACGCAAGCCGCCATCGGTAGTGAACGGGTAACCTCAACCTTCCAGCCTTGCAGGTTTCCGGCTAAGGGAATTTCCTCCACCAATATGTTCTCGGGTTGCTTTTCAGGAAGCGCTTTTCCGGTCGTATTGTCGATTAGCATTAACTTAGGAGGATATTCATCAATCGTAAACGAACGAAGCTCGATGGCAAGCGGTAGTTCTATCATCTCGTTCTTCTCGTCCGAAGCCCTCCACTCAGGATTCTCCAGCGGAACCGTCATCCGTAAACGGCGTAAATCCCCGTTTCCCAAGATCGCCGCCAGCAGCGTGATAAATAAACCGACATGGTTCAGCATAAACGGAACATCCCTCCAGCGGAACGATACGATACGCTTCAATGTGACAAAGCCCAAGACAAACAAGAAATAGAGAAACAGCAGGACAAAAGGCCACGACATCGTAATCCGCTCGATACCCGGACCCACAAATCCCATAACCAACACAACTGACAAAAGAGCCGACAAAGAGGTAATGCTCGCCGTTAACCCGGAAAACCACTGGACAACCGTGATTTTCCGGCCAACAACAAACCCTATACATAGAACCAACAGAAAAATCAATCCTCCGGCCACATTCACCGGATATTGGAACAACCCTGCCTGAACCGGGCCGGTGATCAGTTGCAAGCCAAATCCCGTAATCAGTAAACCGGCACAGATGGCCCAGCCTTCAGCATATCCCCAAGGTTGTTTCCACATAATCAAATGTTCTTCGCTAAACGATTATTCTCTTGCGCCTCTTTCACCCATTGAGGAACGATTGTATTTAGGAATTTTTCCTTGGCGGTACGTTCAGCGGCCATAT
>ENA-OQCW01001064-OQCW01001064.1-human-gut-metagenome-genome-assembly--contig:-NODE-1064-length-12203-cov-2.064839_pt1 | contig 12203 bp, 14 predicted proteins | sample MGYA00242767_ERZ504593 | MGnify/ENA primary metagenome ERZ504593 (study PRJEB26092, sample SAMD00036307) | human gut metagenome | host: Homo sapiens | study: EMG produced TPA metagenomics assembly of... | reverse complement strand
ATTAAGTATGATAGCCTATATGGGGCAATATTACAAGGAGGTGAAAAACAAGAGTGGGGATTGGACAAATGCATTGTCTTCCTCCACTCTGTTATTATGTTTTATCCCTCTTTCAGACAAAAGCCTAACCTTTTACCGCTCCCGCTGTAAGGCCCTGAATAAATTTTTTCTGTGCTATAATATAAAGTATCACCACAGGAACTGTCGCAATTGTCAGGGCGGCGAAAAGTTCCGGGTAATATACATTGTGATCGTCCACAAAAATCGCAAGGCCAAGTGGAATCGTCTGCAATTCCTGGCTACGAATCAGAATACTGGAGAGGAAATACTCATTCCACACATTCAGACCACCAAAAATCGCAACCGTCAAAAGTCCAGGCTTCGTCAAAGGCGTCATCACATACCAGAAGGACTTAAACCATCCGCAGCCGTCAATTCTTGCCGCATCTTCCAGCCCTTTTGGAAGTGATGCATAGTAGCCCCGCATTAGAAATATGCTAAACGATAGAAACTGCGCCACGTACACCAGAACCAGTGAAATTCGTGTATTAGCCAATCCCAGAGCCACTATAACCTGATAAATGGGAATAGCCAGAACTCCTCTGGGTATAACAATGCCTACCAGAAGCAGCAGATAGATAATCTCTTTGCAGCGGAATTTGGATTTTGGCATTCTCGCAATAACATACGCTGCGCAGCTGGCAATAGGCAGCAGCAAAATCAAAAACAAAACTGTGATAATAATGCTATTCAGATATTTCTGTCCCAGATCTGCTCTATTCCATGCATTGATAAAATTTTTCTATTCTGGGTTCAGATGCCATGCCCCAGATATTGTTGTAAAATTCATAATCGTCTTTAAATGCTCCAAAAATCATCCACAAAACAGGATATACCGTAATAATCAGCATCAGGATTAAAACGAGATATTTAAAGCATAAGAACAATCTTTTTTTCGTTGTCAAGATTTATGCAGGAAATGCACATGTGTGCAAAGAATTGGGAAAATGTTGAGGCAGTATGCAGCAGATGATAAGATGTAAACAACTTAAAGAAAAGCATAAAACAACAAGGAAACATCACAAAACGGAGGTACAAAATGAGTGAAGTAATTACAGCAGAAAATATCCAATTAAATGTGGAAGCAAAAGATTGGAGAGATTCCATGGTAAAGTCAGGACAGCTTTTGATTGACAGCGGATATATTACGAAAGACTATATTGATCTGACAATCAAATGTGTAGAAGAAAATGGTCCTTATATCGTTATTACGCCAGGTCTTGCACTTTCCCATTCCAGACCAGATGTCAGTGTAAAGAAGACAGGACTCAGTCTGATTACATTAAAAGATGCTGTCTGTTTTGACTGTGACAATGATCCGGTAGACATTGTCCTTACCTTAGCAGCAGAAAATGATACAGCGCATCTGGAAAAATTGCAGGCTATGGCGGAATTTATTTCTGAAGAAGAAAATATTGATTTTATCCGCAATGCATCTTCTACAGAAGAGGTAGCAAAAGCAATTAATGAATATGAATATGAAGAATAAGAAGGAGAAAGAGGATGGAAATATTAAATACAATTTTTACATTTGTATCCAATAACGTTCTGACGAAAGCAGAATTATTTGTAGGTCTGATTGTTTTAATTGGGTATATTTTATTAGGAAAGAAATGGTATGAAACACTGGCAGGATTTATTAAAGCAGTTGTCGGATACATGATATTAAATGTAGGTTCCAGTGGTTTGATTACAACATTCCGTCCAATTTTAGCTGGACTGAATCAGAAATTTCATTTAAATGCAGTCGTAATTGATCCTTATTTTGGGTTAAATGCAGTCAATGCAGCCTTGGAAAATATCGGACTTTCCGCAGCGTGGACAATGACTTCTTTATTAATGGCATTTATCTGGAACATTATTCTATTAATTTTTAAGAAGTTTACAAAACTCCGTACATTACTTTTGACGGGACATATTATGGTACAACAGGCAACAACGGTTACGTGGATTATTTTCCTGTTTATTCCAGGACTTCGAAATATCTGGGGTGCGGCAGCAGTCGGAATTTTGGTAGGTACATATCAGGCAGTTTTCTCAAATCTTACGGTTGAGCCAACAGATCGCTTGACAGATGGCGAGGGTGGATTTGCTATTGGACATCAGCAGATGTTTGCAATTTGGCTGACAGATAAAATTGCCCCAAAGCTTGGTAAAAAAGAAGATTCTATTGAAAATTTAAAAATGCCAGGATTTCTTCAGATGTTTAGCGACAATGTGGTATCTACCTCTGTTTTGATGTTTGTTTTCTTTGGAATTATTATGGCAGTTCTTGGAGAAGATTTCATGAGAGGTTTGGATGATACATTTGCAGCAACAACAGCATTCCCAGTATACATTTTTTCTAAAGCATTAAGCTTTACGGTTTACTTAAATGTACTGCAGGCAGGAGTTCGTATGTTTGTAGCAGAATTGACAGAGTCTTTCAAAGGGATTTCAGATAAACTTCTTCCAGGAGCAATTCCAGCAGTGGACTGTGCAGTTTCTTATGGATTTGCACCGGCAAATGCAGTTACCATTGGATTCTTCTTTGGAGCACTTGGGCAGTTTTTAGCGATTGCAGGACTATTAATTTTTAAATCCCCAGTTATGATTATTGCAGGGTTCGTGCCATTGTTCTTTGATAATGCAAGTATCGCAGTATATGCAAATCATAGAGGAGGCGTTAAAGCAGCAATGATTCTTCCATTTATCTCAGGTGTAATTCAGGTATTAGGTGGAGCTGTTTGTGCCGCATTGTTACAACTGGTAGCCTTTGGAGGATGGCATGGAAACTTTGATTTTTCCACAATATTCCTTGCAGTATCTTGCATCGTAAAATATTTGAAGGTTCCTGGAGTGATTATTTGTGTCATTGCAATGCTGGTTATCCCGCAGATTCAGTATGCAAAATCTGACAAAGAAAGATATTTTGAAATCGGACAGGAAGATGAAGAAGACTGGTAAAAAGAACTAAAAAACAATCAATATATATATTAATTTCAGGAGGTATTTATTATGAAAATCAAAGCACTTGCAGCATGTGGGAATGGTATGGGATCCAGTCAGATGATTAAAATGAAAATTAAAAAGGTATTCAAAAAAGAATTTGTAAATTAATGAGTAGGATAGAAACACCTGAGTGGGTAATATCTGGAAAAAAGAAACATAGTTATATTTCAAATGCCCGAAATCATTGTAGAAATTATAATGTGAAAACAATGGATATTTCACAATTTTATGATTCGGCAAAAAGAAAATATGTATACAGTATGTTTAAAGAAAAGTTTTTAATGGCAGATGATATCGCTTGGATTATGACAGATCTAGTTATGTGTGGAGGAACGTTACCTACAGGAAGTCCAACAAGCCAACTTGTGGTATACTGGTCTTATAGTGATATGTTTGAAAATATATATGAAATTGCACGAAAATATAAATGTGAGTTTACGTTGTATGTGGATGATATGACTTTTTCATCGAATATTGGTATATCAAAACAGTTGAGAAAAGATGTTGAAGAACTTTTGAATAGCTATTGTTTACATGCAAAGGCGAAAAAAGATCATTACTATCAAAACAATGCGTTTAAGAAAGTGACAGGAGTAGGAATAAAAAAAGGAAAATTGCTTGTACCAAATCAAAAAAGATATGAGATTATTGAAATGTATAAAACCTGCTTGAAGAATAAGGATATAGTTGAGATTGAAAAGCTAAGAGGGTTACTTACTTCTGCCAGACAAATAGAACCTGATATATTTCCAGAAATTTATAGATTTGTAGAAAAATATAAAGATGATTTAAACTTGTTGGCGAGAAATCGTTATTATTGCAATATGAGAAAAAGGAAAAAAGTTCAGAGGTGTGAAGACGTAGCTTGTGTTTAGAAATAAAATAGATAGGTGGAAGTTTATGTTAGAACAAATTGTAGAGAAAACTAATCAATATATTGAAGAAATGCCCAAAAAGAGCGAAAAAAATACGGACAGTTCTTTACGAGCATTGAAACAGCTAGATATATGGCTGGATTGTTTGTTATACCGCAGCAGACTACAGTAACGTTGCTAGATGCTGGTGCAGGATCTGGGATTTTAACATGTGCCATGATCGAACGTTTAGATAAAATAAAGGATATTAAAGAGATTATTGTAACCTGTTATGAGAACGATGAGAATGTATTACCATTATTGCAGGAAAATCTTCTTTATATGCAGGAATGTTCAAGTAAAAAAATAGATATAAAAATTATAGTTGAGAATTATATAACCAGCCAGTATCTTGATTTTAATCATATGTTAGGTGGAAATTGGAATCCAGAAAAATATGACATAGTGATTGGAAATCCCCCGTATATGAAAATATCAAAGGATGCTCCGGAAGCGACAGCAATGCCGTCAGTTTGTTATGGAGCGCCTAATATGTATTTCATTTTTGCGTCAATGGGATTATTTAACTTAAAAGATGATGGGGAAATGGTTTATATAATTCCAAGGTCATGGACATCAGGAGCTTATTTTAAGAGATTCAGAGAATATTTTCTGTCAGAAGGAAAGCTCATTCATATACATTTGTTTGGTAGCAGAAATAAAGTATTTGATAAAGAAAATGTTTTACAGGAAACTATTATAGTAAAAGTTAAAAAGACAAAGGCGCAGCCAGATAATGTTACTATTACATCTACGCATACAAATAAGGATTTTGACCAGTGTACCACATTGGTAGTTCCATATAATCTTGTTGTTTCTGGAAAAGAATTGTATGTATATTTGGTTACAAATGAAGAAGAAATTTCAGTATTGCAAAAGTTGCATCAGTGGGATAAAACACTTCCGGATATAGGATTAAAAATGAAAACAGGGCTGACTGTTGATTTCAGAAATCGGGATATTTTACGAGATGATGCAGAAGAGGGGGCGATACCTTTATTTTATTCACAACATATAAAAGAAGGTGTAGTTCAGTTCCCTATTCAAAAGGAACATGAAATATGTTGTGACAGAGAAGAAAGGTTTAATGCAGAATAATCATAACTACTTGTTTGTAAAGAGATTTACCGCTAAAGAAGAACCGAGAAGGTTGCAATGTGGGGTGTATTTGTCGAAAAAATTTCCGCAATATTCAAAGATAAGTACACAAAATAAGATTAATTTTATTGATGGGCTACTTACAAATATGTCTGAGTGCCTGGTGTATGGTTTGTATGTGCTGTTTAATTCAACGATTTATGATGAATATTACCGGATTTTGAATGGTTCAACGCAGGTTAATTCAACTGAAATTAATGCAATGCCGGTTCCTGATATTAATATTATTCAGGAAATGGGAAGAAAAATAATGAAAAGCAAAGATATGTCAGAAAAGAATTGTAATATAATATTGGAGGGATACTGTGGATAAGATTGAAGAAGCACGCGAAATATTGAAATTTGTAGGAATGCCAAAAGCACAGCAGACAGATATATGTTGTTATGTTTTGTTAGCGATGGCCGGAATAAAACCGGATATGTTATGGAGAAATGCAACAAATGATTGGATTAGGATTCATGATATTATTCAGTTTACAAATTCAAATTATGAAAGTACTTATGCAGAAAATAGTAGAGAAACATTTAGAAAGCAAGCATTACACAGATTTAGGACAGTAGCATTAGTAGAAGATAATGGGAAAGCAACGAATAGCCCAAATTATCGTTATCGTTTAACGGATGAAACATTGGAACTGTTGAAACACTATCAAAGTGTTGGTTGGAACGAAATATCTTCGAGATATATGATGTACCATGAAAAATTAGTTGACATTTATGCATCGAAAAAGGAAATGAAAATGATGCCTGTGAAAATAAATGGGGATGATTTTAAGTTTTCACCAGGGAAACATAACGAACTACAGAAAGCGATTATAGAAGAGTTTGCACCGAGATTTGCTGAGAATGCAGAGTGCCTATACGCGGGAGATACGATAGAGAAAGATTTAGTGAAAAATATAGATAAACTGAAGAAATTGGGCTTTGAGATTACACTGCATGATAAAATGCCGGATGTTGTATTGTATAGGGAAGATAAGAATTGGATTTACTTTATTGAATCGGTTACTTCAGTAGGTCCAATGGATCCAAAACGTATTCTGGAAATTACAGAAATGACAAAAGATGTAACCGCTGGGAAAATATTTGTTACGGCATTTCTGGATTTTAAAACGTATAAAAAGTTTTCGGAAGAGTTGGCATGGGATACAGAAGTATGGATAGCTGAAATGCCGGAGCATATGATACATTTGAATGGTGACAAATTTATGGGACCGAGATAAAGTACGGAGGTGTAAAAATGTTTGGAAATTTAGTATATTTTAATAAGAAAAAAAATAGATCAGTATTCAACTTTAATTAGAGGAAAAAATGCCGAGATTAATATAAAAGAGAATGATAGTGAAGAAAATAAAATAGCTACATATCTGTTAGAGTGTGCTGAATTTGAAAAAACTATTGCAAGATAGAGAAGATTATATTGATTTTGTTGGTGAAACTCCTGATTTATCGATTAAAGAGGTTAGAATTTCATCAATTATTAAAGTTACGGGAGAAATTTATGTTCCAGAACAATTTGATATGATTCAGTTGATTAATGAATATAAAACATACGTAATGGCAGGTATTGATTGTAAAGACCAAGGGGAAAGAAAGATTATTAATCAGGTTTTTGAAAACTCTAAAATGCGTATCCCTATTTTTTGTGAGTTAGGAAGTGAGTGTGATTATTGGCTTGGAATAGGAAAAGCATTGCCGGAAAATTTGATGGTTGAATATAATGATTTAGAAGATTTTGAAGGGAAAGAAGTTACGATAATAGCAAGATTAGAATCTCGAAAATATTTTAAAGATAAACCTTTGCCAGTATTTGATATCTATAAGGATTTCTTAGGGTTAAACAGGGCATTAAGAAAAGAAATAGTGTCTGAAAAAAAAGAAGAATTTGAATGCATTGATGTTGAAGAAGATTATTTAGGATTAGAATTATTGGCAATATACTAAAGAGGGATATGTATGAGAAATGCGATAAAAGAATTTATAGAACCATCCGATTATGAAAAGCATAATTTATGGGAAAATGCAATATTTGTATTTGATACAAATGTATTGTTAAATTTATATAGATATTCAGCAAAAACAAGAAATTCTTTATTGGATGCATTTGAAAGTTTCAAGGATAGAATTTGGATTCCATATCAAGTTGCTTATGAATATATGAACAAAAGATGTGAAGTAATATATGAAACTGTTCAAAGGTATGAGCAATTTAAAAAAGAAATAGATGCATTTACAAGCAAAGCCATTGAAACATTGAGGTTGACACAGAGTGATGAAGAAGTTTCTGAATTGAAAAGATATTTGTTTAAGTGGTTGGATAGTAATAAAGATAGAAACTTGTTAGTTTTAAGTGCAGAACAAGATGAGATCTTGAATAAGATATTAACAATATTTGAGGGGCGAGTGGGAGAAAAAGTTTCTGATGATGAATTGTTGGCGATCAAAGAAGAAGGAAAAAAGAGATATGAAAAATCAATACCACCTGGATACAAGGATGATAAAAAGAAAAAAGACAAGGAAGATGATAATAATGCATATGGCGATTTGATAATCTGGAAACAGATTATTAAATATGCCAAAGCTAACATCAAAGGGAATTATATATGTTACTCATGATCAGAAAGAAGATTGGTGGAATATTGTCAAAGGGAAAACTATAGGACCAAGAATTGAGCTGAGAAAGGAGTTTATGACAGAAGCTCAACAGGAATTTCATATGTATTCTATGCATAGTTTTATTAGTACTTATAATAAAATGAACAATAATTTAATTGATAAAAGTGCAGTTGAAGAAGTAATTGGACTGGAAAAGGCTAATAAAAGAAATAGAAGAGCTAATAGAAATGTTAAAACGATTTCTTTATCGGAAAAAATTGCAAGGACAGAAGAAACTTTGGATAAAATTCAAAACAGAATTGATAGAAGGAAAAAAATTATGGGAGATATTGAAAACAAGTATCAAAACCAAGGAGTTGAATTACCTGAGAATATTCAAACGCAATATGACAATACAAAAGTGAAAAGACAAGAATTAGAAGAAATTTATGAGGGAAAATTGCGTGAGTTAGAAGGACTGAAGCAGATGGCGAAGATGTCTTGATAACACCATGATAACAAAATCTCCCAAAAACCACACGGACAAAACGGAAAACCCGGATTTTTCCCCACGAATCGCACGAAAAATCACCATTTGCACACCGCAATACGTCGGTCTGATATCGTGAAGGTGGACGTACTGTTGGTTCAGGCCGTGTTGCTACAATCATCGAGTAATCACTGATTAGTACGAATATATAAATATAGAGTACCGTAAGGTACATTGTGTCCAAGCATAAGATGCCCCGGAACCGTAAGGTTTCCGGGGTTTTCTGTTATTTAAAAATACAGCGTACCCAGCCGGAGAAAAAGCTTTCTCCTCATCTAATCAGTGCACAAACAAACAGGAAATCCGGACTCCGCAAAGGGGGATGAGTATGAACCTATTACTGATAAAAAGAGTTAAAAAGCACGACAAAGCCGCATTCCAGAAACTGATGGAAAACAGGCGACTGCTTTATATAATACGGCCAAGGTAATTTTGATGAACGAAGAGGATCTGTCTTGATTTCTGCTGACAGATTCTCTTCGTTAAACTACCAAAGATTTCTCTATTTCTTTAGTTCTTTTTCTATTGACGATTGATTGCATTTGGTATATAAAAGGTGAAAGATAGATTTTATTCATGACTGTCAGGGTACCAGACAGTTATGAGCGATGCATGATATTCGGAAGGATAAAGAAGAGATGAGACGGATAAAAAGTGTGCAGGTGCGTCATCAATATACACTGCTTCAGTGTTTTTACTGGGTTTCAAGCTGCGCGATCATGGGATTTGCAACTGTGTTTCTTCAGTACAAGGGATTGTCCAACACGCTTGTAGGCATGTCCGTAGGCGGAGCGGCATTTATCAGCATATGGATGCAGCCGTTCCTGGCCGGTCTGGTGGGAAAGGTTCGGGGACTGAGTTTGAAGAAGATGATTCTTCTGATTATTCTGGCAGTTACGTCGGGATATCTGGTCCTTGGAACAGTCCCCCTTCCCAAAATGGCAATAGTGGGGCTGTATCTTGTGCTGAATACCCTGTATAACTCCATTACCCCTCTGATCACTGCCATGGGAATGGAGTATATGAACCAGGGCTATGAGGTGAATTTCTGTATTTCCAGAGGGCTTGGGTCAGTGAGCTATGCAGTCAGTGCTGTAGTCTTAGGGCAGCTTGTGGAACACTTTTTTCCGGGAATCCTTACCTTTGTCTTTGCGGGCATGGAGCTTCTGCTGTTTGCAGTGGTTGTATCCATGCAGGAACCGGAGTCATCTGCGGTGAAGGAAGAACAGGAGCCATCCAGCAGTGTTATTGAAATACTCAAGGGAAACAGGCCGCTGCTGTTGTTTGTGGCGGGATTTGGAATCTGCTATATGACCAGTTCCATCCTGGGTACCTATATGATCAATATTGTACGGGAACTGGGCGGTACAGACGGGACCTTCGGGATAGCGGCATTTTTCTGCGCAGCCAGTGAGATGCCGGCAATGTTTTTGTGCAATTATCTGATACGTAAGGTATCCTGCAAGAAGCTGCTGAAGCTGAGCAGTGTATTCTTTGTCCTGCGTCCACTGGTGATTTTTCTGGCCCCGAATCTGGCGGTGGCTTTTCTGGGATTTGCACTCCAGTCCCTTTCTTTTGGAATCTTTACACCTGTGTCTGTGTTCTTTATCAATCAGGAACTGAAGGAGAAGGACAGAGTCGTGGGGCAGACAATATTCGGTATGGTGACAGTGGGTGTGGGAAGCTGTGTAGGTAATCTGGCAGGTGGTTTTCTCATGGACAGGATTGGATTGAAAACTACGCTGGGGCTTTGTGTGATATTTGCGGCAGTGGGATTTTTAATTACACAGAGAGTGAAGGTGGAGGATGCGGGGCCGAGGCGCAGGATACTCCAGATAGAAGACAACAGAGCGGAAAATAAGGAGCGTCACAGAGAAAGGGGTAAAGATGAAGGATAAAATTTGGAAAAAATGCGTGGAGTTTCATGGCCATGAATGCGGGGGTCTGACTATTGGTTACAAGGCGGCACTTTATGCTATTGAGCTTTTAGAGATCAAGACAGAGGACGGACTTTGTGTATCTGAGGATGAACAGATTGTGTGTATTTCGGAAAATGATGCCTGCGGTGTGGACGCCATTCAGGTGATCCTGGGCTGTAGTGTGGGGAAAGGAAATTTACTCTTTCATATGTGTGGAAAGCAGGCATTTTCTTTTTACAGAAGGAGTACAGGGAAATCCGTGCGTCTTGTTTTGAAGCCTCGCCCTGAGGGGCTTGACAAAGGAGAATCCTTTCGGTATTATCAGGCGTGCAGTCCTGGGGAAATGTTTGATGTTAAGGAGACAAGGATTACTCTGCCGGAAAAAGCCAGGATCTTTAAATCTATTGTCTGCTCCCGCTGCGGCGAGACAGCTGCGGAGAATATGATGCATCTGCAGGGAGAGGAGATTCTGTGCCGGGATTGTTACAGCGCTTATGACCGGTTTCATGTTTGACAAAACTGCGTGTGGCGGTTATAATGCAAGAAGAGTAAATAACAGATAAGAAATGAGGTGTCTTTGTGCAGAGGGTTTCCGTAGTGGAGATTACAGAATAATCGAATAATCTGTAGGGATAGTATATCGTTTTTTCAGATACCCTATCCTTGTATCAGTGTACCCTGATGGCTGATACATTCGCTTACGAACCCTTATCATACACTTCAAATATATTGGGATGAATGGAAGAATACGGTTATCCGCTGCCTTTGGCAGGGGGATTGTTTCTGTATCTCCGTTTCTTTCTTCTCTATGGAAGGCCACAGAAGTCGTATACCCGTTCGGGCGTATGTATCTGTGGTTATTTTTTTTCAGAGAGGAAAGTCATGAGTAATAAATCATTAGAAACAATAGGATATTATAATATATTAGAAAAATTAAGAGAATGTACATCTACGGAAAAGGCGGGAGAAAGGATTTTGGAAATGCAGCCTATCCTGTCAGAGACGGATCTTAGAAAGCAGCTTCGTGATACCACGCAGGCCAGAGCCATGATGGAACTGTCAGGGACTCCGCCTATTCCGGCTATGGAGCATGTGGAGGAGTACCTGCAGAAGGCAGTGAAAGGAAATATGCTCATGCCTGAGCAGCTCGAGGAGATAGGCATGTTCCTGAGTGCTGTGCGGCGGCTGAAATCTTATCTGCAGAGAGGGGAGGAAGGACGGATCAGCCTTGCATTCTATAATCGGAATCTTATTTTCCCGGAGGAACTACAGGAGGAGATAGAGCGCTGTATCAGGAGCGGAAGGGTAGATGACCACGCCTCTGCTTATTTAAAAGACATCAGAAAACAGATACAATTTCTGGAGGAGAAAGTAAGTGAGAGGGCAGAGCGTGCATTAAAGACCAACAGACAGTATTTAAATGACTCTTTTGTAGTGAAAAGAAACGGAAGATTCTGTATTCCGGTGAAAAAAGAATGCAGGTCCCTGGTTCCGGGCACTGTGGTGGAACAGTCTTCCACAGGCGCTACCTTGTTCATTGAGCCGGAGACAGTTGCCAATCTCAGGGAGGATCTGGAAATATACAGGATCGAGGAGGACGCTGAGGAGCGTAAAATACTATATACCATAACCAATATGACTGCTGAGAGGGAAGCAGAGCTGATGGAAGATATCCGGGTCATTGAAAAACTGGATTTTATATTTGCAAAAGGAAAGCTGAGTCTGGAAATGGATGGGACGGAACCGAAGATCAATCTGAAACAGTACATGGAGCTGAAAGGCGCCAGACATCCTATGCTGGATAAGGCAAGCTGCGTCCCTCTGGATTTTGCAGATCGGTAAAGGAATCAGGGGAGTTATCATTACGGGTCCAAATAGCCGGAGGTAAGACGGTTGCTATTAAGACCGTGGCTCTGATGAGCGCAATGGCTTGTTCAGGTCTGCATGTGCCGTGTAATGAGGCGGATATTTGTATGCAGAACCAGATTTTATGTGATATCGGGGGACGGACAGAAT
>ENA-OQCW01001061-OQCW01001061.1-human-gut-metagenome-genome-assembly--contig:-NODE-1061-length-12221-cov-2.302877_pt1 | contig 12221 bp, 11 predicted proteins | sample MGYA00242767_ERZ504593 | MGnify/ENA primary metagenome ERZ504593 (study PRJEB26092, sample SAMD00036307) | human gut metagenome | host: Homo sapiens | study: EMG produced TPA metagenomics assembly of... | reverse complement strand
AAGCAGATGTGCCACACGCAGATCTGGTCATTTGCATGTGCATCTACAGATGAACTCAATATGTTGAGTTGTCTGATTGCAAGAAGACTAGGGGCAAGGCATACGATTGCCAGAGTTCGCAACCCGAGTTACTATCAACAGATAGATATTTTGAAAGAAGATTTGAGGCTGAGTATGGCGGTGAATCCCGAACTGGCAGTTGCGAATGAGATTTCAAGAGTTTTGATTTTTCCGGTGGCGAGTAAGATTGAGACATTTGTGAAAGGAAGAGTGGAACTGGTTGAATTTATGCTGCGTTCAGGGAATCCGATCATTGGTCACAATCTGGCGGAGATTTATAGAAAATATCAGATTAAGATACTCGTCTGTGCAGTACAAAGAGGAAAGAAAGTTTATATTCCAGACGGAGAATTTGTTCCGCAGGAAGGGGATAAACTTCATATTGCAGCATCTCATCGGGAGATTGAATTGTTCTTTAAATCTTTGGGAGATTGCAAGAACAAGATTCGAAGAGTTTTGATCTGCGGAGGTGGACGAGTGGGATTTTACCTTGCGAAACAACTACTGTCTTTGGGAATGCAAGTTAAGATTATTGAGCAAGACTTAAAAAAGTGCGAAACTTTGTGTGAGTCTCTGCCTAAGGCTACCATTATTCATGGGGATGCAGCGGATCATGATCTTTTGATCGAAGAAGGAATTCATGAGACAGACGCACTTATTGCACTTACCGGCATGGATGAGGAGAATATCATTATGGCATTGTTTGCAAAGATGCAGGGTGTGCATAAGATTATCGCAAAGGTAAACGAAGACACAAGAGCACAGATGGTCGAAGGACTTGGAATTGACAGTATTGTGTCTGCAAAAAGTGCAACAGCAGATGTCATTTTAAGCTATGTGCGTGCGAGGCAGAATTCTCTGTGCAGTGCGAATGTGGAGACGATGTACCGTCTCGTTGATGGGCAGGTAGAGGCGTTGGAGTTTATCATCAGAAAAGAGAATAATTATACGAATGTACCGCTTAAAAATATTACGATTAAGCCAAATAACCTGATTGCCTGCATTGGGAGAAAGCGTCAGATTATTATCCCGAATGGTGAAGACGTCCTTCAGGTAGGCGATAGTGTCGTAGTTGTAACTTTGGAAAGAAAGATTCAAGATATCACAGATATCCTGAGCTAGAGGAAGATGCAATTATGAACTATAGAATGACAAGTTTTGTATTAGGGAGAATGTTAGGGGTAGAGGCTCTTGTAATGCTCATCCCGGCGATCGTTTCCGCAATATATGGAGAAGTGACGATGCGCTCATTTTTGATCACAAGCGCAGTCTTAGTAGTGTTGTTTTTGGTCTTCGGACGTAAAAAGCCCGAGAATACGATGATTTATGCAAAAGAAGGTTTTGTGATTGTTGCATTGGCGTGGATTTTATGGTCTGTATTCGGAGCTCTTCCGTTTTATATTTCCGGAACGATACCGAAATATATCGATGCACTGTTTGAGACTGTGTCCGGTTTTACAACAACAGGTTCTACTATTTTGACGGATATTGCATCTTTGCCGATGGGCATGAATTTTTGGAGATGTCTGACACATTGGATCGGTGGAATGGGAGTGCTTGTCTTTGTGCTGGTATTGACATCTTTAGATGACAAGAATACGATGCACTTGATGCGTGCAGAGGTTCCGGGACCGGAAGCGGATAAACTGGTTCCCAAGGTGAGAGGAACAGCAAAAATTTTATATGGAATGTACCTTGCGCTGACTTTGATAGAAGTTGGATTTTTGCTTGCGGGGGAATGAATCTGTATGACAGTGTCATCCATGCATTCAGCACTGCAGGAACCGGAGGGTTTAACAACCGGAATAACAGTGTTGCGTTTTATGACAGCGCATATATAGATGGTGTGATCACAGTATTTATGATTCTGTTTGGAATCAACTTCAATATGTATTTTTTGTTGCTGTTAAAGAACGTAAAGGCTGTATTTAAAAATGAAGAAGTCCGAGCCTATCTGGGAATCATCGCAGCTACGACGATTATCATTACATTCAACATTATGTACATTTATGAGACACCGCTGAAATCATTCCGCTATGCGGCATTTCAGGTGGCTTCCGTTATCACAACAACCGGATTTGCGACCGCAGATTATAACCTTTGGCCAGAGCTGTCGAAGTGTTTACTGCTCATGGTCATGATTGTCGGGGCGTGCGCAGGTTCGACCGGTGGTGGTATGAAAGTATCGAGAATTTTAATTTTGTTAAAAAGTATCAAGCAGGAAGTGAAAAAAACACTGCATCCGAAGTCAGTCAGTGTTGTAAAGGTCAATGGAAAAAGAGTGAGTGGTGAGACGATGCATGCGGTATATGTGTATTTTATGGCATACATTTTTATTGTGATAGCATCTGTTCTTGTTATATCCATCAACAATTTTGATTTTGCAACAACATTTACCGGCGTGCTCACAACGTTGAATAATGTGGGACCGGGAATTGCTGCGGTTGGTCCGGTTGAGAATTTTGCGAAATTTTCTGTGTTATCAAAAATTGTATTCTGTTTTGATATGCTGGTCGGAAGATTGGAAATTTTCCCGTTTTTAATGTTGTTTTCATCGAACTTGTGGAGAAGAAAATTTTAAGGGAGAGAAGATTATGAAAAAATCAAGTAAGAAACTTATCGGAATACTGATTGTCATTTTGCTGGCATGTATTTATTATTATGTAACCATTCCGGCAATCAATATCCATTCATCAGAATTTTGGATTTTTATCATTTTACTGATTGTGGCGCTTTTGGTGTATTATATATGGAAAAGGCGTCTTGGGAAAGATGAGATTAAGCAGTCCAAGGTTGTGAAGGGAATTCTGTTTGTTCTGCTAGGTGTTGTGTTGATTTATGGAGTGGGAACATTACTGTCCTCCCCGATTGTCAATGCAAAGAAATATCAAAAGCTTTTAACTGTGAAAGACGGAGAATTCACAAAAGATATTGAAGAGTTATCGTTTGATCAGATTCCGCTTTTGGACAAAGACTCTGCTACGATTCTCGGAAACCGTAAGATGGGAAGCATGGTAGATATGGTATCTCAGTTTGAAGTGGACGATATTTACACCCAGATTAACTACCGGGATAAGCCGGTGAGAGTATCACCGCTTCGTTATGCGAACCCAATCAAATGGCTGACGAATCAGTCGGATGGGATTCCGGCATATATCCGAATTGATATGGCGACGCAGACAACAGAACTTGTAAAATTAGAGGAAGGGATGAAGTATTCCACATCTGAGTATTTCAACAGAAATATTTACAGACATTTGCGTTTTAAATATCCAACCTATATTTTAATGATTTAAGTTTTGAAATTGACGATGACGGGGTTCCATACTGGGTGTGTCCGGTGAAGAAATTCAACATTGGTTTGTTTGGTGGTGAGACAATCGGACGGGTTGTTCTCTGCAATGCGATTACCGGTGAGACAGTGGACTATGCGATTGATGAAGTACCGGAATGGATTGACCGTGCATATTCGGCAGATCTGTTAGTTCAGTTATATGATTATTATGGCTCTTTGAAACACGGATTTTTCAATAGTGTGCTTGGACAGAAAGACTGCCTGAAGACGACAGAAGGATACAATTATCTTGCAATTGATGATGATGTGTGGGTGTACACCGGTGTTACCTCGGTGAGCGGTGACCAGTCAAATGTAGGGTTTGTATTGATGAATCAGCGTACGATGGAGACAAAATATTACGCTATTGAAGGGGCAACAGAGAGTTCAGCGATGAATTCCGCTCAGGGAGAGGTGCAGGATCTTGGATATAAGGCTGCGTTTCCGCTGCTTTTGAATATTTCCGGCGAACCGACATATTTCATTGCGCTGAAGGACGAGGCAGGGCTTGTCAAGAAATATGCGATGGTGAATGTCCATAAATATCAGGTTGTTGCAATCGGAGATACGGTAAATGAATGTGAAGAAAGGTATCAAGAGCTGCTCTTAAAAGAAGGAATCCAAGTGGAAGAGGAAGATACGCGGGAAACCCAGACACTGACAGGTAAGATTACAAAGATTGCGCAAGGTGTCGTGGATGGAAAATTTCACACTATTACATTATGATAGAAGGCTCCGAGGACATCTTTGATGTATCTGTAGTGGACTATATCGACATCATCAAGTACGATGTAGGTCAGGAGATTACGGTAGAGTACAAAGTGGGAGAAAAGATGAACACTGTAACCGATTTAAAATAAATGAAAAGCAAAAAAAGAGTTGTGAGGCTGACCCACAACTCTTTTCGCGTTCTAATTTAAAAATTCACTTTTCCATCTTCACATCTTTTAGACCTTCTCTGTCAGCACTTACACTTACATAGAAATCTACGTTGTGCTTTTTCGAGATATTGCTTAAACGATCGACAAATCTTGGGATATTTTCGAGGGAAACACTGGTCTGCTTTAAAATTCCGTCAATAAAAATAACTTCGATATCACTGTTGCAGCTGATCATACCATAGATGAAACCAGTGTATTCATCTATGTTGCGGATGGAAGGGAAATCATCCATGCAGATTGCTCTGATATCAAATGATACACTGTAGGTATCATTGTGGCTGTTCTTGATAAAGACAACATTACCGTCACATGCTTTTGCTTTCTGATTGGCTAATTCAATCATCTTTTGTGTCTTGCCACTGCCTTTTTGCCCTGTTAATAAATATACCATGGGAATCACTCCTTTGTTATGTATTTTTTATTCTGTCTATGATATTATTTATTATACAACAACTTTTGCCGAAGAGCAATAAAATATCGCAAATTTATATTAATATTTTACAAAAAGTTGTATAATTATTTAAATTATTTATAAAAATTTTGTACAACTATGAGGGGTGAGAATAAAATGATAAGAATACTGTTGATTGAGGATGATGAGCATATTGCACAGAGCATTCAATTTTTTTTGGAAGGTGAAGGATTTCAGATAAAAGTGGCAGCTATGGCAAGGCAGGCAATGGAACTGTTAAAGTCGGAGGATTTTCAGTTGGTTATTTTAGATGTCACATTGCCTGACGGAAATGGGTTTGAACTGTTTGAGGAGATCAAAGCAAGAAAAGAGCTGCCGGTTATCTTTCTGACGGCGTTGGATGGAGAAGAAGAGATTGTAAAAGGATTTGAATTGGGGGCAGATGAATATATTACGAAACCGTTTCGTCCACGGGAATTACTTTCCAGAATTAGAAATGTAATCCGCCATACTGGGATACTGGAAGAAAACAGACAGGAAATTCAAATTGAGCATGTGAAGATGAATTTAGAGCAAGGGGCGGTCTACAAGAACAATGAGCGCATAGAACTGACGGCGCTGGAGTATAAGATACTTGCTCTGTTTTTTGAGAATAAAGGCCGGATCCTGACAAGAGGGCAGATACTTTCGGGAATCTGGGATGAGTCCGGCAATTTTGTCAACAACAATACGTTGACAGTGTATATCAAAAGACTTCGCGAGAAGATAGAAGAAGACCCAAATGCTCCAAAGATCATCAAGACAGTGCGCGGCATGGGATATAAAGCGGGGGTGTGATCTATGGAGAAAAAAAGATTTGTAATCAGTGTGTGTGCTCTTGCACTGACTGGGCTTATCAGTACATGGATATTTGCAGGAATTGTAGAGCGAGAGAATAACAGATGGCTGTACGACGTGACAGACAGCCTTGTGACAGAGATTGTAAGGCGATATCCAGATGTAGAGGAAGAGACGATTCGTCAGATGACTTCGGATGGGCTAGCGTCTCAGAAAGAAAGTGTGTTGAAGAAATATGGAATTGAAGAAGACAATTTTTTGCCGAAACGAACCGGTGGAAATCAAGCAAGTGATGAATAGTGGGTGGGATGGCAGGAATTTTATTTTTGGTCTGTGCAGGATGTGTTAGTATATTTTTATATGCCATGAAAAGGCAGGGAAAGCAGATTGAGGAACTGGAACAATACTGTGAGGAGGTACTTCAGGAAACGGCAACGCTGGATCTGCGGGATAACGAAGAGGGAAGATTCAGTCTTCTTAAAAATAAAGTATATGATATCACCGTACTTCTCAGGGAAAAGAATCAACTGCTCGAAAAAAATAAAAAGGAGACAGAAAGGCTGATCGCGGACATTTCGCACCAACTCAAGACACCAATTACCTCTCTTCGTATGACAAATGAAATTCTATATATGGACATGTCAAGCGAAAAGAGAATGCGATTTCTTGATAATATGCAGGCGGATCTGCTGAAGATTGAGTGGTTCGTAAAAACGATTTTGAACCTTGCAAAACTAGATTCAAAGACACTGACATTGAAAAGAGAAGAGACGATGGCAGCAGAATTGTCAGAGAAGATGATAGATTCGTTCAAAATCTTCTGTGAGGTGAGTGGGTGTAGAATTGCTTCATCTGGCGAAGAAGATATTACGCTTTGGTGTGATAAAAAATGGCTTTTGGAAGCTCTGCACAATATTTTGAAAAATGCACTGGAGCATGGCGCGGCACACATAGCGCTTTTGTGGTCGGAAAATAATCTTTATACAAAACTTGAAATCACAGATGATGGAGAAGGGATTGAAAAAGAAGAACTCCCGCATATTTTTGAGCGCTTTTACAAGATGAAAGGAAGCAGAGAAGACAGTATGGGACTTGGTATGGCATTTACGAAAAGTATGATTGCATACCAGAACGGGGAAGTGAAAGTAAAGAGTAAAAAAGGTGAGGGCACGACGTTTATTGTAAAAATATATAAAAATGATTTCCAAAAGTCACTTTAGAGTCACTTTTGTATCGTAGAATAAAGAAAAACGAAGGAGGCAGAGTATGGAAATCTTAAAAGTAGAGAATTTATGTAAACGATACGGAGAAAAGGATACTGAAGTGGTTGCTTTGGATAATGTGAGTTTTACCGTGGAAAAGGGAGAATTTGTTGCAATCATCGGGGCGTCAGGAAGTGGTAAATCAACACTTTTACATCTGATTGGCGGTGTTGACCGCCCGACAAGCGGAAGGGTATTTATCGACGGGACTGATATATATGAGCTGAATGCGGATAAACTGGCAATCTTTAGGAGAAGACAGGTCGGATTGATTTATCAGTTTTATAATCTGATTCCGATTTTGAATGTAGTAGAAAATATTACGCTTCCATGCAGATTAGATGGAAAGGAAGTAAAAGAGGAACGTCTGGAGGAACTTTTAGAAATCTTAAATCTCAAGAATCGAAAAGAGCACCTTCCGAATCAACTGTCAGGCGGACAACAGCAAAGAGTGTCGATTGGGCGTGCAATCGTGAATTATCCGGCAATCGTGCTCGCCGACGAGCCGACGGGGAATCTGGATAGTAAGGCGTCAAGAGAGATTATTGATCTTTTAAAAATGTCCAATCAAAAATACAATCAGACGGTGATCGTAATTACACACGACGAGAATATTGCGCTGGAAGCGGATCGGATTCTGACAATTGATGACGGGAAGATTGTCAAAGACGAGAGAGTGAGGTAGTTTATGAACATTTTAAATGAACTCACGGTCAAAAATTTAAAACGGAATAAAAAGCGTACGCTTGTAACAATTTTCGGAATTATCCTTTCGGTAGCGCTGGTTACGGCGATTACGACATTTGTTTCCAGCATGCAGGGCTCTATGATAGAGTACGCAAAGAAAAATGATGGAGATTATCATATTTTTGTATCGGATGTGCCGGTTGAACAGCAGAAATATTTGTTAAACAATGCAAAAATCGAACAGACTATGATTGGGCAGACAATTGCAGACGTAGCGCCTGAGACGTTTTTTAAAGAGGAAGAAGATCAGGAAAATCATAGAGGGATGCTGAAATTGAAAGCATTTGAGGAGAAGGATTTGAAGCGGCTTGGAATTAAGCTGATAGAAGGTCGTATGCCCAAAAATGAGCAGGAGATCCTGCTGCCGATGCAGCTGAGTGGATTGGATGGTATTAGCTATGAAGTGGGTGATGTGTTGACGCTCAAAGTCAATGGTTCAGAGGAGACGTATACGATTGCAGGCTTGATGGGAATTAACAGCTTTGAATTTCAGAAAGACGGGATGATGGGCTCTACACTTGTGACAAAACTGGACCATGATACAGCCGGACAGCCGATAGAAATTGCATTGTCATTAAAAGATCCAAAAGAAGCATATACGTTTGCGGAAAATTTGAAAGAGGAACATGGATTTTCGCAAGAACAGATCATTACCAATGATATGCTGCTGCAGTTTGAGGGAGGAACGAGATCAGAGCAGACCATGCAGGTGTTATATCGAATGGCTGTGATCGTCATTCTGATTATTATATTTACATCGGTCTTTGTCATCAAGAATAGTTTTGACATTTCGATTATGGAGCGAATCAAGCAGTATGGAATGTTGGCAAGCATAGGCGCTACTTCAAAGCAGATTCGGAAAAATGTATTGTTTGAGGGAGTTGTGCTTGGAGTGATTGCGATTCCATTGGGAATTCTGTGTGGCGTTTTTGCAATCTGGGTTACACTTTTGACAGTGACGCAGATATTGGCAGGAAGTGGTCTTGCAGATATTTCATTACACTTATATGTATCATGGCAGGCGCTTGTAGTTGCAGTGGCAGTTGCAATTATCACAATTTATCTCTCATCAGTCATCCCTGCGAGAAAAGCAGTCAAGATTGCTCCAATGGATGCAATTCGTGACTCGGTAGGCATTAAAATTGCAGGGAAGAAACTGCGTACTTCTAAGCTCCTTTCAAAAATATTGGGCATAGAAGGTGAGATTGCAAGTAAAAAATTTAAAACGAAGCCGCAAAAAAATACAGAACAACGGTATTTCCATTTTTTTAAGTGTTGTGCTGTTTATCTCAATCAGTTCTGTTATTCAATATGGATTTTATTGCAAAGCTATGTATATCAGGAGATGGACTATAATCTTTATGGCGCAATAGAAGATTCCGATATTTCGCAGGAACAGCAGGAAAAACTTTATGGGAAAGTGGAAAAGGCAGATGGAATTAAGGAAAGTACAGTTGTAAAGCGTCAAATCTGTAATATTGCACAAGGTGATTATACAAAAGAAGCATTGGAAGATATGAATGGCGTATATGATTCAATTGAAGTGGGGGAGGAAGATTTATATATCACATTTTACTCCATTCCGGATGACCAATATCGGGCGTATGTAAAAGAGCAGGGACTTTCTTATGAGGATGCAAAAGAGAAGGCGATTATCTGCGATACGCAGCGGAGAACAATTTATGATCAGGATACCGGAGAGACAGTCAGGAAACAGTTCCAACTGCTGAACAGCAAGGCAGGAGACACGCTTTCCTATCGCATGTTGTCGGAGGATGGAGAACAAAAAGAAGTAGAGTCGATGGAGATTGCAAAGCGGACCAAGGAGCTTCCGTTTGGAGTGGAGGCGGATTATTATTCTGTTGTTGCTGTTATTTCGGATGAAATGATGACAAGAATGGGTGGTACGCTGGATGGATTTTATGCGGAAGCGGAAGATACAAAAATATTACAGGAAGAAATTCAGGGATTGGATGAAAGTATAGAGTGGTATTTCATTGATTATGAGCAGAGGGCAAAAGAGCAGAACAGTATGGTATTGGTTGCGGCGATTTTCTTATATGGATTTATCGCAGTTATTTCGGCTATTGGAATTACCAATATCTTCAATACAATCACAACGAATATGACGCTTAGAAGCCGTGAATTCGCGATACTGCGCTCGGTTGGAATGACAGAAAAAGAATTTCGAAAGATGATTCGCTGTGAAAGTATTTTATATGGTACAAAGGCATTGGCTTTTGGGGTTCCGATCGGAGTAGCGCTATCCTATGGAATGTACAAAGTGTTTGTCGGTATCATTGAGGTACCGTATACACTTCCGTGGAAAGAAATCTTGATTGCAGTTGCGGCAGTATTTCTAATTATCTTTTGGACAATGCGATATTCGGTGAAAAAAGCAGAAAAGCAGAATATCATAGAGACCATTCGAAGTGAGAATATATAGATGGACTAAATTTTTAAGTGAGTAAGGCAAGAAAATAGCATCCTTTTTGGGGAGCTATTCTTGCCTTGCAAATATTTAAAAGATATGATATTTTTTAGATATACATTATCAAGAGGAAATGAGTTAAAATACTTGAGGGAGGAAGATTGAAAATGAAAAAAACAGACAGTATAAAAGTAAGAGTGGGTATCTTAGTCATAGGTGTATTTTTGGCAATTGTGTTGCTTGCAGTTTGTATTATTGGTGGACATTGGAAAATTAGAAACAGTAACAAAAAGATAAGCAATGCAATTGTACTTCACACTACAGCATTAGAGAGTGAGAAAGGTCACTATGCGTGGGTAGAAAATCTTGGATCGGCATTGAGTTTTGGAACAGAGTTTACAGGAAGCAAAGATGATACAAGTTGTGTACTCGGAAAATGGTTGTATTCAGAGAAGAATTCAGGAAGTGAAGAAGTGGAAAAGCTGAAAGAAGAAATAAAGCGTCTTCATAAAGAAATTCATGAATCGGCTGATGAGGCATTGCTGCTGAATGAAACAGATAAAAAGGCAGCAGAAGATATGTATGTGAATACAATCAAATCGAATATTACACAACTAGTAAACAAACTAGACAACATCATAACAATTGGTCAGGAAATGACTGATTCAGCAGAAAAAGAGTTGGCAAGTGCAATAAGGACTACGTTTATTGTGGTGAGCGTTGCCTTTCTATTGATTGTAGCCTTTTGCTTATTGTTGATTATTTATGTAACAAAAGGTGTCATTAATCCATTGATACTGATTACAGAAAACAGTAAAAAACTAGCTGAGGGAAATCTGAATTTTCAGATTGATATTCAAAGTAATAATGAAGTAGGAGAATTAGCACAGTCTTTGAACACTTCTGTTTCGGAGCTTGCATCCTATGTCAGAACAATTCAACAATCTATGGAAAAATTGGCACAGGGAGATCTCTGTGTGGAGTGTACAGATCAATTTAAAGGTGAATTTTCTTTGATACAACAGTCAGTCTGTTCGCTTACGAATTCGTTAAAGAAAGCGTTTCTAAAAATTCAGAATACGTCGCATGCTGTGAAAAAATGCTTCAGAGCAGTTATCGAATAATACACAGATGTTTGCTCAAGGGTCTACAGAACAGGCGAGTACGTCAGAGGAGTTATCAGAGAAGCTTTCCCAAATTTCACATCAGGTAAAGGAAAGTGCCTCTGTAGCAGAAAATGCTAAGGTTCAGGCGAATGTAGTGAGAGAAGAGATGTCAGACAGCAGCGAAAAAATGGAAGAACTTGTAGATGCGATGGAAGAGATGAATCGGCATTCGAAAGAAATTGAAAAAATTATACATACGATTGAAGATATAGCTTTCCAGACGAATATTCTTGCATTAAATGCAGCAGTGGAAGCGGCTCGTGCCGGGGAGGCAGGAAAAGGATTTGCGGTTGTCGCAGACGAGGTGAGAAGTCTTGCGTCGAGAAGTGCACAGGCATCAAAAGATACGGCAGTGCTGATAACAAGTTCCATTGGTGCAATTGAGAATGGAGTGCGTATTGCCAATGATACAGCGGGAATATTGGAAAACACTGTGAAAAATACAAATGAAGTGACGAAGATCATCAGCGATATTTCGGATATTGCAGCAGAAGAGGCTGTCTCGATTGAGTCAGTGAGTGAAGGTATTGCACAAATCGCGTCAGTAATCAATTCTAATTCAGCGACGGTAGAGGAGAGTGCCGCCTCTACACAGGAGATGTCAACGATGGCAAGCGAACTGAACGATCTGGTTGGAGAGTTTAAATTGCAATAGCGATAAATTCATGGTCAATTTGGAGGTGTTTCATGTCTATAAGAAAAGAGGAAGCAAAAGATTATGAAATTATATATTCAGTAATAAAGAAAGCATTTGACAGTACCAAGCACGCAGATGGAAATGAGCAAGATTTGGTCAATGCGTTGAGAAATGGTGATGCGTATATTCCTGAGTTATCATTGGTTGCAGAAGTTGATGGCGTCATTGTGGGACATATCATGTTTACAAAAGCGAAAGTTGAGGACACAGTAGTGTTAGCATTGGCTCCGTTATCAGTCTTACCAGAATATCAAAGACAAGGAGTAGGCACTGCTTTAATAAAAGAGGGACATAGAATTGCAAGAGAACTAAACTATGGATATTCGATCGTATT
>ENA-OQCW01001053-OQCW01001053.1-human-gut-metagenome-genome-assembly--contig:-NODE-1053-length-12276-cov-3.505144_pt1 | contig 12276 bp, 12 predicted proteins | sample MGYA00242767_ERZ504593 | MGnify/ENA primary metagenome ERZ504593 (study PRJEB26092, sample SAMD00036307) | human gut metagenome | host: Homo sapiens | study: EMG produced TPA metagenomics assembly of... | reverse complement strand
AAAGAAAGAGAACAGAGTTATCTGGAAGAAAAAGTCACAGTTAGAGGAAAAGTCAGCAGAATTCTCAAAGATGCAGTCTCAGGCTCAGGAAGCAATTTAAGGGAATTGCTATTGAAATTCATAATTTAGAAAGAAGCCATTGAAGCAGATAAAAATGAGATTATTGAAATTTTAAATCAAAGGGCTTCTATCAAAGGAAAGCTGCAGCGTTATGATACGATGATGGAGCAGATTTCCATTCGAAAGGTAGCTTTAAATCAGAAAAATTTGACTTTGCGAAGTGAAGTTGCACAGCTTGAGGCTTCCGAGGAGCAGTATAAGGCACAGAAACAAGAAATTGAAGAGACCATTGAAAAGCTTATCCGTCAGGGCAACCGCTGTGAAGACCAGATTAAAAAATATCAGGCAGAAATTTCAAGAGCCACACAGCAGCTGGAAAATGAAAAGACAGCTTATCACAGAGAAGCCTCCAGACTGGAGTCTTTGAAAAATATCACAGAACGTTATGATGGCTATGGAAACAGTATTCGCCGAGTTATGGAGCAAAAGAAAAATGTTTCCGGAATTAAAGGTGTTGTGGCAGACCTTTTAAAAGTAGACAAAAATTATGAGACAGCCATTGAAACAGCTTTAGGCGGAAGTATTCAGAATATTGTTACAGACAATGAGAATACAGCCAAGGAAATGATTGAATTTCTGAAAAAAAAACAAGTATGGTCGTGCTACCTTTCTTCCTCTTACCAGTATGAAGAATAAAAAGACCTTTAATAATCCGGCAGCATTAAAAGAACCGGGGGTAATCGGAGTTGCCAGTGATCTGGTACAGGTAGAAGCAGAGTATGAAGGGTTAGCAAATTATCTTTTGGGCAGAACTTTGGTGATAGATCATATTGATCATGGAATTGCTATTGCAAAGAAATATCAGTATACCATTCGTATGGTTACTATAGAAGGAGAATCTTTAAATCCCGGTGGTTCTCTTACAGGTGGTGCTTTTAAAAATAACAGCAATCTTCTGGGAAGACGAAGGGAAATTGATGAGCTTCATGGAAATGTAGATAAACTGAAGTTAAATATTGAAAAATTGCAGGGAGCGTTGGAAGAATATCGAAACAAGCGAAATCATTTTCGAGATGAAGCAGCCCATACACAGGAAAGTTTACAAGAACAGTATATTCAGGAAAATACCGTACAGATGAACTTAAATTCCATGTCAGATAAAAGAGCAGAGATTAAGCTGGGATATGAGAATTTAAAAAGAGAAAGTGCAGAACTTGAAAAGCAGACAAAGGAAATTGAAGAAAATAGTCAGTCCATTCAGCTGGAAATGGAAGCCAGCGCCAGTCAGGAAACTGCATTGGAAAAATCTATTAATGAAAAGCAGGAAGAATTAGAAAATAAGAAAAAGCAAGAGACGGATATTTCTAAAGAGTTGGAAAAAAATCAGTTAGAAGGAGCTGGTATTACTTCCAGAAAGGGCTTTATTCAGGAAAACCTGAGACGTATCAAAGAAGAACTGGAGAGTCTTACCAATCAAAAAGAAGCTCTTTTTACGGGAATGGAAGATGGCAAAGAGGAAGCTTTGAAAAAAGAGGCAGAGATTGTGAAAATTCGTCAGGAAATAGAACTGGCAGCAAAAGAGGAAGAACATGACAAAGAGAAGCTGCAGGAAGCTCTTTTGAAAAAAGAGAAACTGACACAGGAGCATAAGACATTTTTCTCAAAGAGAGATGAATTATCTGCAAGGATGAATTTATTGGATAAGGAAAGCTATCGTTTGCTGGGCCAGAAGGAAAAGCTGGAAGAAAATCAGGAGACTCAGGTAAACTATATGTGGGAAGAATATGAGATTACATATAGTCAGGCGCTGATTGATATGCCGGATGAATTGCAGGAAAGAGCAGAGATAAAAAGCGCCATTTCCAATATGAGAAGTGAAATCAGGCAATTAGGTAATGTCAATGTCAATGCTATTGAGGAATACAAAGAGCTTTCTGAGCGTCATACTTTTATGAAGACGCAGCATGATGATTTAGTTCAGGCAGAAGAAACTTTGCAGGGAATTATCAATGAGCTGGATACTGGAATGCGCCGTCAGTTTGAAGAAAAATTCGGACAAATCCGTATAGAATTTGACAAGGCATTTAAAGAGCTTTTCGGAGGCGGAAGAGGTACGTTGGAGCTTGATGAAGAAGAAGATATTCTGGAGGCAGGAATTCGCATTATTTCTCAGCCACCGGGAAAAAAACTGCAAAATATGATGCAGCTTTCAGGTGGAGAGAAAGCGTTGACAGCGATTGCTCTTTTATTTGCTATCCAAAATCTGAAGCCATCTCCATTCTGCCTGTTGGATGAGATTGAGGCTGCTCTTGATGATTCTAATGTTACAAGATATGCAAAATATCTTCATAAGTTGACAAAGAATACACAGTTTATTATTATAACACATAGAAGAGGAACGATGACAGCAGCAGACCGCTTGTATGGTATTACTATGCAGGAAAAAGGTGTGTCAACGCTGGTATCCGTAGACCTTATTGAAAATGACTTGGATAAATAGGAGGTAAGAATGGCAGAAGGAAAAGAAAAGAAGGGATTTTTTAAGCGACTGGTAGAGGGACTTTCTAAAACAAGAGAAAGCATTGTTTCAGGAATTGACTCTATTTTCAGTGGATATTCCAGCATTGATGATGATTTTTATGAAGAAATTGAAGAGATTTTAGTAATGGGCGACCTTGGTATTAATACCACAACAGCCATTATTGAGCGTTTAAAGGAACAGGTGTCAAAGCAGCATATCAAAGAACCTATGGAATGTAAGAAGCTTCTTATGGACAGTATCAAGGAGCAGATGCAGGTAGGCGAGACTGCTTATGAGTTTGAAAACCGCAAATCTGTTATTTTGGTAATTGGTGTCAACGGAGTGGGCAAGACTACTTCTGTTGGAAAACTGGCAGGAAAGTTGAAAGGACAGGGTAAGAAGGTTATTATGGCAGCGGCTGATACCTTCCGTGCAGCAGCAGGCGAACAGCTTATTCAGTGGGCAAACCGAGCAGGTGTGGAACTTATTGGCGGTCAGGATGGAGCAGATCCGGCTTCTGTAGTATACGATGCCATTGCAGCTACAAAAGCCAGAAATGCAGATGTACTGATTTGTGATACAGCAGGAAGACTTCACAATAAGAAAAATCTTATGGAGGAGCTTCGCAAGATTTATCGTATTATTGAGAAAGAATATCCGGAAGCATATCTGGAAACTTTAGTTGTTTTAGATGGTACAACAGGACAGAACGCATTAGCTCAGGCACGTCAGTTTAATGAAGTGGCAAATGTTACAGGAATTATTCTTACAAAACTGGATGGTACAGCAAAAGGCGGTATTGCAGTGGCAATTCAATCAGAATTAGACATTCCGGTAAAATATATCGGAGTGGGGGAAAGTATTGACGATTTGCAGAAATTTAATTCCGATGAATTTGTAAATGCTCTATTTAATATGGAAAACAGTACACAAGAAGATTAAAAGAGATTGGGGAGATGCATAATGCTTACATTAGAAAAATTTGAAGAAGCCTCAGAAGTGGTAAAACAGGTAACACAGGAAACAAAACTTGTATATAGTGATTATTTCAGTAAAAGTACAGGAAACAAGGTTTATTTAAAACCGGAAAATATGCAGGTGACAGGCGCTTATAAAATCAGAGGAGCTTATTATAAAATTAGTACACTCTCTGAAGAAGAAAGAGCAAAAGGATTGATTACGGCATCTGCAGGAAATCATGCACAAGGCGTGGCCTATGCTGCAAAGGCTTTTGGTGCAAAAGCAGTAATTGTAATGCCAACTACCACACCACTGATTAAAGTGGAGAGAACAAAGAGCTACGGAGCAGAAGTTATTCTTCATGGTGATGTATATGATGAAGCGTGTGCTCATGCTTATGAACTGGCAGAGAAGCATGGATATACTTTTATTCATCCTTTTGATGATCCTGCTGTGGCAACCGGTCAGGGAACCATTGCTATGGAGGTTATCAAGGAGCTTCCATTGGTAGATTATGTTTTAGTACCTATTGGTGGAGGCGGTCTGGCAACCGGAGTATCTACTTTGGTAAAGCTTTTAAATCCTAATATTAAAGTTATCGGGGTAGAGCCGGAAGGTGCAAATTGTATGCAGGCATCTATCTTAAATGGTGAAGTTATGACACTTCCAAATGTTAATACAATTGCAGATGGTACTGCAGTAAAACGTCCGGGAGAGAAAATTTTCCCATATATTCAGAAGAATGTAGACGAAATCATCACAGTAAAAGATGAAGAGCTGGTTGTTGCTTTTTTGGATATGGTAGAAAATCACAAGATGATTGTAGAAAACTCAGGACTTCTTACTGTAGCAGCATTAAAGCATCTGAAATTCCAGAATAAAAAGGTTGTATCTATTTTAAGTGGTGGAAATATGGATGTGATTACCATGGCATCTGTGGTACAAAACGGATTGATTGCCAGAGACAGAATTTTCACTGTTTCTGTACTTTTGCCGGATAAACCGGGTGAACTGGTGCGTGTAGCCGCTGTGATTGCAAAACATCAGGGTAATGTTATTAAACTGGAGCATAATCAGTTTGTAAGTACTAACAGAACAGCAGCAGTGGAATTAAAAATCACTTTGGAAGCTTTTGGTACAGAGCATAAGCAGGAAATTATGAAAGCGTTGGAAGAAGAAGGATATCGTCCAAAACTGAAAATGGCAAGTTTGTAATACTGCCTTTGGTGTATTAGTTTTTGAAAAAGTCGCTCAGAATGTAAAATCTGAGCGACTTTTTGGTGTAGATTTAAATACGAAAGACAGCAAACCGAATAAAAAATAAGAGAAGGAGATGGACCGGATAGAAAAAGTAAAAGAAATATTTCGGTCCGTTTCCTTTTTGGTGATTATAAAGGTTAATGGGAATAAATGCAAGGCACGCTGTGGGTTCCCAACACAATGCCAAACATCCTGCAATGGTTTTTTCCACAGGATATAAGTAGAAAAAATATAAAACAAGAATAAGAACAATACCTTTCCAATCATAATCTGCTTGAAAGAGAGCCCCTATTAAAACGCCAAGGACGGCAGGAATGATGCCGAGCATCTCCTTTTTTCTTTTAATATTTCTATTGCCCACATAGTCAGAAAACCGAAAAGTAAAGTGAACATTACATTTTGGTGGGAAAATTCCAGAATTTTTCCCCTGAAAGCATAAATCAAATGGAATTTCTGAAACATAGGCAAACAGGAAAAGACGCAGGGCATATTTCTTTTTATTTGAAGTATGATAAAATCCTTCTACAAGAAGAAAACAAAAGATAGGAAAAGAAATTCGTCCGATTTGTCGAATAATAAAATCCATTTTTGAAAAGAAAATACTGGCATCATAAGAAAGTGCAGAGGATAATCCTTGATTATAAGCGGAAATAACACCTCTTTCTAATAGAATAGCGCCTATATGATCGATCAGCATAGTAATCAGTGCAATCCATTTTAAAGCGCCTGAATTCAGTATAGGAGGAAGTAACTGTCTCTTTGATAAAGAAAAATTTGCGTTCATACAAAATCCTTTCTGTTTGATTTTTAAGGTACATCTTGATATCTTAATTTACGAGTATACCATAAATTGTAATTGTATGAAATAAAATACCTGAATCTTCTTGCAATCTTTTGGGAAAATAGGTATGATTGCTGTGCTGGAAATAAATACTGAAAGGAATATAAAATGAGAGGTTTAGATACAAACGTAAAACGGATTCGCCGAAAAGTATTTAAAGAAATTGCAAAGGTCGGTTTTCAGTCATCAGATGAAACACTGGTAGCAGATATTGAAGCAATACCTTATAAAATCGTAAAAGAAAGAGCAACTTACAGAGAAAGTATTTATCGAGAAAGGGCAGTGGCCAGTGAACGAGTACGTCTGGCAATGGGAATGTCTTTAAGACCGGAAAATACAGCAGTTCATATTACTTCTGGTTTAGAGGCTAGTAATATTGATGAAAAATATTATGAGCCGCCGCTGATGCAGGTAATTCCTTCTGCCTGTGATGCCTGTGAAACGAAAAATGTATGAAGTTTCCAATATGTGCAGAGGATGTGTAGCTCATCCCTGTAAGGAAGTTTTGCCCCAAAGGAGCGAAATTTCTATAGTAAAAGGAAAATCTGTGATTGATCAGGAAAAATGTATCAAGTGCGGAAAGTGTAAAAGTGTTTGTCCTTACGACGCCATTGCCAAAAAAAGAACGTCCTTGTGCCAGAGCTTGTGGTGTCAATGCTATTGAAAGTGATGAAATGGGAAGGGCAACGATTAACAACGAAAAATGTGTTTCCTGTGGTATGTGTATGGTAAGCTGTCCATTTGGGGCTATTTCTGATAAATCTCAGATTTTTCAACTTGCTCATGCATTAAAAGAAGGAAAACAGATTATTGCAGAGATTGCACCGGCTTTTGTAGGACAGTTTGGAGAGGAAGTAACTCCGAGAAAATTAAAAGCAGCGCTTTTGAAATTGGGATTTTCAGAGGTTTATGAAGTAGCTTTAGGTGCAGACATTGGAGCGGTAGCAGAAGCGCATCACTATGCAGAAAAGGTCAGCACAGGAGAGCTTCCGTTTTTACTTACTTCCTGTTGTCCATCTTGGATTATGATGGCGAAAAAGTTTTTCCCAGATATGATTGAAAATATTTCTCAGGAATTAACACCTATGGTAGCGACTGCCAGAACCATTAAAAAAGAATATCCAAATGCACAGGTGGTGTTTATTGGTCCATGTGCATCGAAAAAACTGGAAGCTTCAAGAACAAGTGTAAGAAGTGACGTGGACTTTGTTATCACATTTGAAGAATTGGCAGGAATGTTTGAAGCAAAAGAAATTAATCCAAAAGAGTGTGAAGGTGACAGCTCCTTCCATAATGCTACAGCGGCAGGAAGAGGATATGCTGTTTCCGGAGGTGTTTCCAGTGCAGTAGGAGATTGTCTGAAAGAATATTATCCTGAAGTAGAAGTAAATATTGAACATGCAGAGGGGTTAAGTGAATGTAAAAAGCTTCTGACAAAAGCAAAAGCAGGAAAATTAAAAGGATGTATGATTGAAGGTATGGGATGTCCGGGAGGTTGTATGGCAGGAGCCGGAACAAATATACCATTTACGAAAGCATCGGCAGAATTGAAAAAATATCAGAAGGCATCATCTAAGAAGCTTCCATTGGCAAAATTAGCAGAAATTAAGTTAGATTAAGGTAAATAGACGAAACAATGTAGAAGAACCATGAATACCTTTTTATAAGGGATTTATGGTTCTTTTTTAAAAATCTTTAGAAAAACTTTAAAAAGCTATGTCTGTTCTCTTTAAATATCTCCATTAAGATAAAGGTAACTTAAAAGAAGACAAAAAAGGGGGAACCTTTATGAAGATATTATTAACAAGTGACTGGTATAAGCCTATTGTCAACGGTGTGGTAACATCTGTTGTGAATTTAAAGAAAGAGTTGGAAGAAAGAGGACATGAAGTAAGAGTGCTTACATTATCACCAACTTATGAATCATATAAAAAAGAAGATGTATATTACATAAAATCTTTAAATTTGGAAATGATTTATCCAAATGCAAGAGCGGTTCTTCCTCATGTGGAAGGACTTATTCAGGAGCTGATTAACTGGAAACCGGATATTGTACATTCCCAGTGTGAATTTAGACTTTTTCTTATGCAGTGAAAATCAGTAAAAAGTGTAAATCTCCACTCCTGCATACTTACCATACAATTTATGAAGATTATATTCATTATCTACCAGGCGGTTTATCCTCTCATAAACTAGGTGCGGCTTTTGAGAAAAAGATTGTTGCGCAGTTTTCTAGAAGTATTTTAAATAAAACAGATCAGGTTATTGTACCTACAGAAAAAGTAGAAAAAATTTTGAAAAAATATGAAGTAGAAGAACCAATTTCTGTTATACCTACGGGAATTGATTTGAAAAATTTTCAAAACAGAATGTCTAAATCAGAATGTGAAAATCTGAAAAAGAAATGGAACATTCCTCTTGAAAATAAGGTGCTTGTCAGTGTAGGAAGGTTGGCAAAAGAAAAAAATCTGGAAGAAATCTTAAACTATTTTGCTCGTCTTATTTATGAGGAAGGAAAACAGAATTTAACACTTTTAATTGTAGGGGATGGGCCTGACAGAGAACGTTTGGAAGAAATCAGTGAGAATTTATCTTTGACAGGAAAGGTGATTTTTACAGGTATGGTAAATCCTCAGGATGTGGGAACTTATTATCAACTGGGAGATGTTTTTGTATGTGCTTCTAACAGCGAAACACAGGGAATTACTTATATAGAAGCATTAGCCAGCGGAAGACCTGCGCTGTGTCGTAAAGATGAATGCTTAAATCAGGTGATTACAGACGGGTATAATGGCTTTCAATATGAAACGTATGAATATTTTAAAATGCACTTAGAATATATTCTCGAAGATGAAACGAGAAAGGCAGAAATGGGATTAAGAGCAAAAGAAACTGCTTATCTCTATTCTACATGGAATTTTTGTACTATGGCAGAAAGATTGTATAAAGAAGTGATGAAGCGTCAGGAGAGAGAAAAAGAAGCATCTGTATGGGCGCATAGAGTTTACAACAGAATTTTATGGAACAGAAAAGGAATATTAAAGAGAGGGGCATGAAAAGAATGAAAAAAATAAATATGTTATCAAAAGCAGATATGGTAAAGGGACAAGGAGTACTCTCTGCTCATGATGAGCAGGTAGCGTTGGCAAAACAAGTGATGAAAAAGGAAGCTGTTGTTTTAGAAAATACAAAAGTATCCTGTGATATCGTGCATTATCATTCTATTAATCCAGAATATTATTTTTCTATTCCGGCAAAGAGAAAACAAAGCGCTTTAGTAGGATATGTACATTTTCTTCCGGAAACAGTGGAAAACAGTATTTCCCTTCCAAGAGTTGCGAAAAATACTTTTTATAAATATATGATATCTTTTTATAAAAAGATGGATTATCTGGTTACTGTTAATCCGGTTTTTATTGATAAATTAGCGGATTACGGCATACCCAGAGAAAAAGTAACTTATATTCCCAATGTTGTTTCAGAGAAAAATTTTTATCCTTTAAGTACAGAAAAAAGAGGTGCAATTCGAAAGAAATGTAAAATAGAGAAAGATACATTTACAGTATTATGTGTAGGGCAGCTGCAAAAGCGAAAAGGAGTACTGGAATTTATTGAAATTGCAAGAAAAATGCCGGATTGTCAGTTTGTCTGGGCAGGAGGATTTTCTTTCGGGAAGATTTCAGAAGGATATGAGGAAATAAGGGAAGCTATGAAGCATGCACCTAAAAACATAAAGTTTTTAGGGATTGTAGATAGGGAAAAAATGAATGAAGTTTACAATATGGCAGATGTTATGTTTTTACCATCTTATGAAGAACTGTTTCCTATGACAATTTTGGAGTCAATGAACTGTGCTTTGCCGGTTCTGGTTCGAGATCTTTCTATTTATGATCCGATTTTATTTGATTATGCTTTGCGAGGAAAAGGAACTTCTGATTTTATCAGGATTTTAACACAGTTAAAAGAGGAACCGGACTTTTATCAGAGAAGTGCACATGCTTCTTATGAAGGTCATTTAAGATATAGTACAGAGGCAGTAGGAGAGCAATGGAAAAAGTTTTATCACAGAGTTCTGCGGGAGCAGGCAGAGAAAAAAGAGGTTTTATTATGGAAAAAACAAAAACGGCAATGTGTTTAAATCTATGTACTGTTTTAGGTATGGCAGGAATGATATGGTTTATCTGGTATGGAATTGAAAATCGGCTTTTTGTATCTTCTGAGTCTTTGCAGGCTTTTTTAGACCGATTTGGCTTTTTTGCTCCTGCATTATTTATTCTTATCCAGATGGTACAAGTGGTTATTCCTATTTTACCGGGGGCAATCGGATGTCTGGGCGGTGTGCTGATATTCGGACCGGTGTGGGGATTTGTATACAATTATGTGGGAATAGCCATGGGCTCTATTCTGGCTTTTCTTTTATCAAAACACTATGGAAGGCCATTTGTTCATCATATCATAGGTGAAAAAAACTATAACAAATATATTGGCTGGCTGGATAAGGGAAAAGCTTTTGATAAGGCATTTGCTGTAGCGATTTTTTTTTCCTGTAGCACCAGATGATTTACTCTGTTACATAGCCGGACTTACAAAAATGTCTTTAAAAAAAGTTTACTTGTATAATTCTTTTGGGAAAACCGGGTTCTATCTTTTTATATAGTCTGGGACTTACGGGGATTATGGAACTTATTAAATATGTGTTTTAGTAAGAAAGAGTTATCATATATGGCGATAGTAGGACTTAAAAAGGACTTTACAAATCATAGTTAGATTTGCAAAGTCCTTTCACATTTAAGTATTTACTTTAGAAAGTGAGAATTAAAATCTTCCTTCTTTTGCAGCTTCTTCGATAGCAACAGCAACAGCAACAGTCATACCAACCATTGGGTTGTTACCTGCACCGATAAGTCCCATCATTTCTACGTGAGCAGGAACTGAAGAAGAACCAGCAAACTGAGCGTCAGAGTGCATACGTCCCATAGTATCTGTCATACCGTAGGAAGCTGGACCAGCAGCCATGTTGTCTGGGTGAAGTGTACGTCCTGTACCACCACCGGAAGCAACTGAGAAGTATTTCTTACCCTGCTCGATACATTCTTTTTTGTATGTACCAGCTACTGGATGCTGGAAACGTGTCGGGTTTGTAGAGTTACCTGTAATGGAAACGTCAACACCTTCTTTGTGCATGATAGCAACACCTTCTGTTACATCATTAGCACCGTAGCAGTTAACTTTTGCACGAAGTCCATCAGAGTAAGCTTTACGGAATACTTCTTTCACTTCACCTGTGTAGTAATCCATTTCAGTTTCTACATAAGTAAATCCATTGATACGAGCGATAATCTGAGCAGCATCTTTTCCTAAACCGTTTAAGATAACACGCAGAGGCTCTTTACGAACTTTGTTTGCTTTTTCAGCGATACCGATAGCACCTTCAGCAGCAGCGAAAGATTCGTGACCTGCTAAGAAAGCAAAACATTTTGTATCTTCTTCCAGTAACATCTTTCCTAAGTTACCATGTCCAAGACCTACTTTACGCTGGTCAGCAACAGAACCTGGAATACAGAAAGACTGAAGACCTTCACCGATTGCAGCAGCAGCATCAGCAGCTCTTTTGCAGCCTTTTTTGATTGCAATAGCAGCACCTACAGTGTAAGCCCATTTTGCATTTTCAAAACAGATTGGCTGAATGCCTTCAACCATTTTGTATACATCTAAACCAGCAGCTTTTGTAACTTCAGCTGCTTCTTCGATAGAATTAATTCCGTACTCTTTTAAAACAGCCAGAATTTGTTTCTCTCTTCTTTCATATGATTCAAATAAAGCCATTATCCTATCCTCCTGATTTCTATTCTGACAAATCCCGTGATTACTCTTTACGTGGATCGATGATCTTAACAGCGTCAGCTACACGACCATACTGTCCCTGAGCTTTTTCAAATGCTGTGTTTGCATCATCACCAGCTTTGATGAAGTCCATCATTTTACCAAAGCTTACAAATTTGTAACCGATGATTTCATCATCTTCGTTTAAAGCGATGCCTGTTACATAGCCATCTGTCATTTCAAGATAACGAGGACCTTTCTTTAATGTTCCGTACATTGTACCAACCTGAGAACGTAATCCTTTACCTAAGTCTTCAAGTCCGGCACCGATTGGAAGTCCGTCTTCAGAGAAAGCACTCTGTGTACGTCCGTATACAATCTGTAAGAATAATTCTCTCATAGCTGTATTGATAGCATCACATACTAAGTCTGTGTTTAATGCTTCCAGAATTGTTCTTCCAGGTAAAATTTCAGATGCCATAGCAGCTGAATGAGTCATACCAGAACATCCGATTGTCTCAACTAATGCTTCCTGAATGATACCTTCTTTAACATTTAATGTTAATTTACAAGTACCCTGCTGAGGAGCACACCAGCCTACACCGTGTGTTAAACCAGATATATCTTTGATTTCTTTTGCTTTTACCCACTTTGCTTCTTCCGGAATTGGAGCTGCACCGTGATTCACGCCCTGTGCTACTGGGCACATTGTTTCTACTTCATGTGAATAAATCATTTTAAAACTCCTTTCAAGTATATATACTTCAAATGCGTCAATAATTTAACGCTTTATTCAACCCTATTTTCTCAT
>ENA-OQCW01001051-OQCW01001051.1-human-gut-metagenome-genome-assembly--contig:-NODE-1051-length-12333-cov-1.703179_pt1 | contig 12333 bp, 13 predicted proteins | sample MGYA00242767_ERZ504593 | MGnify/ENA primary metagenome ERZ504593 (study PRJEB26092, sample SAMD00036307) | human gut metagenome | host: Homo sapiens | study: EMG produced TPA metagenomics assembly of... | reverse complement strand
TTTTCACTGATTTTTCTGTATCCGGGCACATCCACTCCATACTTTTCTCCCAGACGCACCACCTCATAAATCAGGCCGTCGATTTCTGACTGGTCCCCCTTTTCCAGGTCTCTCTGCATGGAGGTGGAGGCGGTAGGCTTTAAGGCATCCAGAATTGCCAGATTTCTCTTGACAATATCCTCGCCGAAGTCAATTCCCATGGCTTTGGCCACAGCATCCACCTCCCGGACAAGCTGAATAAAGAAGCCTCGCATTCCGTCATCCTTCTGGATCGCCCCGGCCTCTGCGTGACAGTAAAGGCCGCAGCCTGCCTGAGGAGACACATAGGAAAACTTGAGCAGCGCATCTCTCTCTATATTTTCAGACAGAATCCCCTCGATTCCGGCCTTTCTCAGATCTGCCTCCACAGCGCCAAGACGCTCCCTCTGGCTTTCCTCTGCCTTCTGTCCCCTTCGCAGGCCGAATACAACGCGGAACACGTCTCCATGGCGCTTCAGATGTCCGGGGGAGGATATGTTGGCAGAGATGTAGATGCAGCCGTCTGTCACCAGAATTTCAGGCAGCTTCTCCTGGATCCTCCCGCCTGTCCCGTAGATATTGAGAACGGGAATTACAATGGTTTTTTCTCCCGCAGCCTGCCTGATAAAGCTGACGGCCTCCTTAAGCGAGTAGCCCTTGACGCAGACGAAAATCACATCCGGGGCCTGGCCGTCAAATACCTTCGCGCCGCCGTCTCCTCTGTCTGTGCCCAGATATTCTTCCATTGAGCAGGCTTTTACCCAAACGGTGTATTCTCCGCGCTCCGGCGTTTCCAGCCCGAGTCCCTGAGCCCGTATCTGCCGCAAATGTTCTCCTCTTGCAATTACCGCCACATCCAGTCCCGCCTCCGCCATATTGGCGGCCATGAATCCTCCGGTTCCGCCGGCGCCTATAATCAGGTATCTCATCTGCTCTCCTCTCCCTTCCATTTTTATAAGTAGTTTACGCCTTCTCTCCTTCCCCTTCCTGTCCTGCTCTCTTCACTATTCGTTTCAGCACGATGCAGCACACCAGGAAGAAGGTGATTCCTTTCAGGATGCTGGACACCGTCAGCGCCCACCAGATTCCATCCAGTCCCAGAGACGTTGAGCCAAACAGCATGGCAAGGGGAATCCTGGCGCTGGTCAGGGTGATACTTATGATGGAGCTGTAAAGCGTCTTTCCCATTCCGGCCAGAGCTCCCACAGTCATCAGCTCCACGCACATGAAAATCTGTCCCACTCCCATAATTTTCAGATAGTCCGCCCCGTAGGGAAGCACATCTGCCTCGTGAATAAACAGGCCGAAGATCGGCGTGCTGAACAGGATCATCAGGGCAGTAATGATGCTTCCCCACACTGCCATCATCCCGGCTGCAATAAGTATCCCTTTCTCATGCGGCCAAACTGCCTTGCTCCGTAGTTCTGCCCCACAAAGGCGTTGATAGCCATTCCAAAGCCCTCTGCCGCCATCCAGGAAAGTGACTCAATCTGGCCTCCTACTCTCTGCACCGCCACAGCCGTATCTCCCCATCCTGTCACAAATCTGGTGAGGAGCATGGAGATTCCGCAGTAGATAGTTTCCTGCACAGCGGCGGGAAAGCCAATCTTTACCATAATGATAAAATAGGGAAGAGGCGTTTTCTTCCAAAACTGTATCCGGTTGAAGAGGATCGTGTCCTTTCTTACGTGCCACAGCATCACAGCCGTCACCACTGCCTGGGAAGCCACCGTGGCTGCCGCCGCTCCCGCCACTCCCATTTCAGGGAAAAATCCGATTCCGAAAATCAGCATGGGATCCAGCACAATATTGCTGACAGCCCCCAGCACCACTGATTTCATGCCCACCGTGGCAAATCCCTGGCATATGATAAACTGGTTCATGCCGGCTGAAATCAAAGCAAAGGCAGTACCTGTCAGATACCAGCTCATATACTGGTTGGCATAGGGAAATATGGCCGGGCCCGCGCCAAAGAACACCAGGAGCTGATCCTTAAACAGATAAGACACTATCATGATAATAAGGGCCATTCCTGTCAGAAGGGCAAAACAGTTGGCCACCATCTGGGCGGCAGCCCTCTCATTTTTCTGTCCCAGACGGATACTCATAAGAGGCGCCCCTCCCACTCCAATCCAGCTGGCAAACGATGATATAAGGGTGACCACGGGACCGCATATTCCCACGCCGGCCAGGGCCAGGGCGCCAATCTCCGGAATATTCCCAATGTACATACGGTCCACGATGCTGTACATCACATTCACAAATTGAGCCAGCATGGAAGGAAATGCCAGCCTCCACACCAGCCCTCTGACTTTATCTGTATCCAGATTATTCTCTACTTTCAACTCCGTCTTCTCCTGATTCGATTTTATTCCTTTTGCCTCAATGGCAGGGACCTTATTCCTCTTTACGGCGGAACCGGTCTATATCCCTCACAAGGACAGACAAACTGTCCGTAATGTCTTTAAACGCTCCGTAATGATACAGATTCACAAACAGCAGACCAATGGGTACGGCCAGAATCATTCCCGCAATCCCGTCCGCCTTAAATCCCAGATACAGCAAAAACAGCGTGAGAAGCGGCGGCAGGCCCATACTGTCTCCCACCAGCTTTGGCTGCACAATCTGCCTTGTCACCTGGGTCAGTACATAAATCAGCAGCAGGCCGGCCGCCAAAAGCGTACTCGCCCCCCAAAAGCTTAATAAGCCCCCATGGAAGAAGGGCTGTACCCGTTCCAAAGACCGGCAGAAAATCCAGAAAGGCGATGAGAAACGCCCACAGCGGACCGTAACCCACGCCCAACACGATAAACCCCACCGTAAGAATAAGCCACACCACTGCCATAATCTTAAACTGGGCCATGAAATAACCGCCTATGAGATGGCGCACCTCCCCCTTCAGATACAGCCCGTAACGGCCCGCCCATTGGGGCATATGGGCTTTTATGACTGCCAGAATCCGGTCCCTGTCCACAATAAAGAAATAGGCGGACAGGATAGTGACCACGGTGTAGACCAGCATGGCCGGAAGGCTTTTGGCCACGGTTCCCGCCGCCTCCACAGTCGGAGATGCAATCTTCTCCACAACAGTTCCCATATAGCTTCCCAGATTGTTTCCAAACTGGGCCCAGCTCTGCTGTATGCTGTCGGGCATAAAATCAAACAAATGCTCCAGCTGCTCCATGCTGCGGGCCACATCTCCCTCAATGCCGGCATAGAGGCCGGGCAGGTCTATGATGAACTGGCGCAGCAGGACAAAGGTCCTTGACACCAGCAGATATAAGAGTCCGATAACAAGGGCCAGGGCTGCCGCCACAATGACAATGGAGCTGTGCCTGCGCACCAGCTTCACCCGCCGCTCCAGAAAGCGCACCAGGGGATTAGCAATCATTGCAATCACCCAGCCGATGACAAAGGGGATAAAAAATCCCAGCAGCTTTGGTCCCAGCAGGCAGATTAACAGCCAGCCCGTCAATGGGATTACAATATTAAGTATAAGGCGAAGATAATGCTTCCAGCCTGTTTCTTCCATCATATCCATCTCTCCTGACTGCTTTTTCCGTTCTCCGGAGCATTTTCCCTTTCCTTTACCCCGGATCCGTTCTCCTTTCATTTCCCATACGTCTGATTCATTTCCCGCGCGTCTGATTCATTTCCCATAGTCTGACCGCGATTCATCTTACCGGCACCCGGCTGTCCGGCCCCTCCTTACTGTCCTTACTCTGAATTCCCGGCCGGCTTCCACTCCTTCACGTACTGTTCCAGGAACCGGAACAAAACATCCATCTCCTCATCCGTGCCAATGCTGACCCGAAGGCTGTTGTCAAGCCTGGGCGCATTGAAATAGCGCACATAAATCTGCTCTTTCTTCAGCGCGTCGAATATGGCCCTGGCCGGAACGCGCTCATGGGTCACCAGAATAAAATTCGTCATGGAATCCGGGAATGTAAACCCAAGTTCTGCAAACCGTTTCTTGGAGCGCTCCCTGGTGGTCATGATTTTCGCCCTGGTCTCCTCAAAATACGCCCTGTCCTTCACGGCCTGGGTGCCCGCGATCTGGGACGGCAGGTTCATTGTATAGGAATTATAAGCATATTTAACATCATTCAGGGCTTTGATCAGTGCAGGGCTTCCCAGCGCAAAGCCAATGCGCACACCTGCCATGGAACGGGACTTGCTGAAGGTCTGGACCACCAGCAGGTTGTCATACCCGGGCAGCAGCTCCCTGGCGGAGGGGCCTGCAAAGTCAATGTATGCCTCATCCACGATTACAATAACATCCTGGTTGGCCCTTACAATTTCCTCTACCTGGTCCAGGGGCATATAGAGGCCTGTGGGCGCATTGGGGTTTGGGAAATATAAATTTCCCCCCATTTTCCCCTTTTTATAATCCAGAGACCGGATAGCCATATTTCCGTCCAGTGCCGGCGTCTCATAGGGAATCCGGTACAGATCCGCCCAAACCTTGTAAAAGGAATAGGTGATGTCCGGAAACAGCACCGGCCTTTGGGAGTTAAAAAAGGTCAGGAAGGACATGGCTATAACATCGTCAGAACCAACGCCCACAAACACCTGGTCCTCCCCCACCCCGTAATATTCTGCCAGAGCCGTTACAAGCTCTGCGGAAGACGGGTCTGGATACTTGCGCAGACGGTCCGCGTCCATTTCCCTTAAGGCCCGTTCCACGCCCGGCGCAGGCGGATAGGGGTTTTCGTTGGTATTCAGTTTAATCAGCTTATCGCCTGCCGGCTGGTCCCCCGGTACATAGGGGACTACACGGCGTATATTCATTTCCCATGGTCTCATGTCTGCTCTCCTCCAGAATTTTTCCTTCTTACCTGCTGTATTCCGCCCGGCGCGGCTGCTTATTTTGTAAGGCCGTAGTCAGCCGCCACCTTTGCGAAGGCAGGAAGGGAACGTTCAATCTGCTCATAGGACACGCAGTAAGATATCCGCACATAGCCAGGGCATGCAAAGGAGGTTCCCGGAACCACCAGGATATTGTATTTCTTGCAGTTCTCACAGAATTTCTTTTCATGGCCTCCGGTGACTTTACGAAAAGATAAAATGCTCCCTGGGGCTTGATGCACTCAAAACCCAGATCCTTAAGGCCGTTGTAGAGCAGGTTCCTGTTTCTGTCATATGCCTCCAGATTTACCTTGGCATCCAGGCAGCGCAGGATGACTCTCTGCATCAGGGACGGGGCATTGACACAGCCCAGCACACGGTTCGCAATGGTCGCTGCATTGAACACTTCACCGCTGTCCTTTAATGCATCGGGAATCACAAGATAACCAATCCGCTCTCCCGGCAGGGACAAAGACTTGCTGTAAGAGTAGCAGATAACGGTGTTGTCATAAACATTCGTCACATAGGGCACATCCACGCCGTCATAAGCCAGTTCCCTGTAAGGTTCGTCTGACAGCAGCACAATGGTTGTCCCCAGTTCCTTTTCTTTAGCCCTCATGATGTCAGCCATTTTTGTAAGGGTTTCCAGGGAGTATACCACTCCGGTAGGGTTATTGGGGGTATTGATGATAACCGCCTTGGTCTTTTCATTAATCTTCTGCTCAAACTCTGCCAGATTAGGCTCAAAATCCGTTGTGTCCGGTGAAATGACCACCAGATTTCCGTCGTAATTACGGACATAGTTGCCGTACTCCACAAAATAGGGAGCAAATGCAATTACCTCATCCCCCGGGTTCAGCAATGTCTTTAAAATCACATTCAGGCCGCTGGCTGCCCCCACTGTCATCAGAATGTTATTCTGGTGAAGCTGCGTGCCGAAGCGCTTATTTAAGGATTCAGCCACGGCCTGCCTTACATCCTCATAGCCTGCGTTGCTCATATAACCATGGACATAGGTGGACTCTTCTTCCTTCAGGATATCACAGATTGCCTGGTTCACCTCCGCCGGAGCCGGCACATTGGGGTTGCCCAGACTGAAATCATACACATTCTCCGCACCGTGGATGGCGGCCAGACGCTTCCCCTCCTCAAACATGGCGCGGATGGCGGAATTGTTATTGACCAATGGTTTCATTTTCTCTGATATCATACTTATGTCCTCTCTTTCTCCCTGACGGCGTACCTTACTTTATTTTACATATACTAGTTGGTCCATCTGTTGATATGATTGTAGCTTTATGGGGAAAGATTGTCAATAGGGGGATTTGGTTGTTAAGGGGAGGACGCTTAGGTGGTCCTCCCCTTCCTCTCACCCGCTGCGTTTCTCTGCGTCTGCACCGTTTATAACCAATCCGCAAAAGAAAATGGCATGCCGGGACTACTGGCATACCCATAAAAAGACGCATCCAAAGCAATACCGCGCCTTGCCTGAATGCTGTTATAAGTTAATTTTAGCAGGCCCTCCCTATCCCATTTTCCATATCTTCAGGCAGAGACTTTTTCTTACCTGTGCGGAGAAAGGACAGCGGACGCCCTGATATGCAGTGGGTGAGAGGCGGGAACGCGGACGCCTATCCACGTCCGCCTGCCTCTCTCCCAAAATACTCCTTGGTAGCCTTCCTCACCTGCGGGGCCAGCGCCACCATGGCGATTAGGTTTGGTATGGTGAGAAGTCCCAGGGCTACATCCTGGATGACCCACACCAGTTCGATCTCCGCCAATGCTCCGATGATGCAGAAGCATGGGAACACGTATTTGAATTTATCGGCCACCTTTGTGCCGAATATGTAGTTCAGACCCACAAACCCGAAGTACCACTGGCTCATCAGGGTGGTGGATGAAAACAGCAAAAGGCACAATGCCACCACATAGCGCAGGGGTTCCCATACACTGGCAAATGCGTTGATGGCAAGCACATTGCCCGGCGCACCGGAATCCAGAACGCCAGTGACCCCCAGAATCAGCCCCGTAATGGTACAGATGACAAAGGTATCCAGAAATACCTCGGCCACGCCTGTGATCCCCTGCTCTACAGGATGGTTTACCTGGGCGGCTGAATGGATCACAGGAGCAGATCCCTCACCTGCCTCGTTGGAATAGAGCCCACGTGCGACACCTTTTTGCATGGCCACAAGCATGGCTCCCATGGCGCCTCCCGCCATGGCGCGCATGCCGAAGGCGCCGGCAAATATATCCGCAAATACCCCCGGCACCTTGGTAATATTGGCCAGGATAATGCACATGCCTCCCACCACATAGATAACCGCCATGGACGGGACCAGGGTCTGGGCCACATGGGCCAGGCGCTTTAATCCGCCCAGGGTAATGATGAAAATAAGCAGTACAAGCACAATACCGGTGGTCAGATAGGGAACGCCGAAATTTTCCTTCATAACACCGCTTATGGTGTTGGACTGGATAAAGTTTCCTCCAATGATCTGGGGTCACCACTAAAGAATGCGCAGAGACGTGGCCAGCCAGGGAAGACGGAGTCCCTTCTTTATGTAGTACATGGGGCCGCCCACATAGTTGCCCTCTTCATTTTTTTCCCGGTAAAGCATGCCCAGGAGATCTCTCCGTACTTGGTAGCCATTCCCACAAAAGCAGCCACCCACATCCAAAAGATCGCTCCCATTCCTCCTGCAAGCACGGCTGTGGACACGCCCACGATATTCCCGCTTCCCACACAGGATGCAATGGCCGTACACAGAGCCTGAAAGAAGAAATGGTTCCTGACTCTTTGGATTCCTTATCTTTTGAACGGATCGGCTCCCAGATGGTCTTCTTAATGATATAGCCAAAACGCCTGACCTGGATGCCTCCGGTCATGATGGTATAAAGAAGACCCACACCCAAAAGCACGAATAACAGCCAGTTGCCCCACAGCCAGTCGTCAAAGGTTGTCAGAATCGCCTGAAACTCTTTCATTCTTCCTCTCCTCCTCTATGTCTCAGTGTACTCTTGTAATCTCCTGGTACTCAGATTTGCGGGATGATTTTTGTCACTGCAAAGATGGGTGCCGTGGAGACTCTGAGAGTGCCAGCATTTACCATTCCAGGTAAATGGGGTTCGTCCATGCAGTGCGGCCGTATTTGTCCACTGCCTCCACACGTATATAGGTCTCATGGCCCTTCAAGGCATATTCCGCATGGTTCTAGAGTATCCTTAAACCGCTCACCCAGAACCGTGGTCCCGTCATTGATGATATTTCCGCATACAAAGTTTACATGATTCACATTGGATGTGTCAATCCATACCTTGCCGTCCCGTACGCCCCAGTCATATATCTCAGGGCCGGATGATGAATAATAATTGCCGTCAATAAAATTCTGTACAATGCCGTCATGGCTTAATTCAGGAGACTGCACGCAGATCCAGCCGCCGCAGGAATCCTCAAACAGCCCTTCATTGTGGTTGTCGTCGCTGGCAAATGCATTGATTTTCTTTCCCATGCGCAGCATCCTGTCCCAGTATGTCACATCGTAGCCGGTATTGGATTCCTGCACTGTATTGAAGTTAAATATCTCCAGGGAGCTGATGCCCTCTATGTGGATAAACTCCTCTTCTGTCACGCGGCTCCAGATGGGATGATTATAGGTGGTCACACAGCCGTGGTCCCTCAGCATGTCAGCCACTTTCTGGGCAGCCTCAGGGCCGGTCCACTCCCCGAAAAATTTCATAGGGGGGATGAACTGCATGTGTCCGTAGGTCCCCAGAGGGGCCGCATCCTGCATGGCCTGCGTTCCCAGTATTCCGTGGAGGTGATGTATCTTATAGCGCTCGCTTGTGCCCTTTGCCCGGTACAGCACCACACTGCTCTCCACGGCCGGCACTATGATAAATTGTTCTGTGTTGAACTGCTCCCGATAGTCTGTAAATATGTCATGCTCCGAAAAACACAGGAAATGATATCCGTTGTCCTTGTAAAGCTTAACAGACTGCTCCGGGGTGAGCATGCCGTCCGACACCGTGGTATGACTGTGGATATTGCCCTTATACCAGTTTCCGCAATTTTTAAAACCATGATATTCCTTCATATATTCATACCGTCCTTCTGTCAAAATCAGTCCGCAGACCTACTCTGCCTTAGCTGCTGCCTGGCACTTCTTGATGCGGTGAATCAGGAATGTGGACACGCCCACGCCGATAACCGCCCATCCAATCATGACGCTGAATACAATCCTGAATCCTGCCATGCCCGGATACCTGTCAAGGAAACTTCCGTACATTACATATGCAAATGCATTGGGAAGGTAGATGACCAGGGATGCAAGGCTCATAGCTGCTCCCGTAATCTCCTTTGGAACCCTGACTTCATCCATTGGAGCAAAGAACACGGCTCTCATGGTAAATACAATGGCTCCGAAAGCCAGTGTGCACGCCGCGCTAATTATCCAGTTGCCGCCCTGTCCCAGGGACTCATGAGGCACCATCAGGAAAAGAGCCATGGCGATGATACATACCACAAAGCCTGCGCGGATATGCTTTGCAGAGGATTTGTGCACCTTATCGGACATAAAGCCGCCGATTGGTCCGCCTACCATCTTAAGGCCGTACTGGTTGATGATTCCGTACATACCTACGGCTGTTGCCGGAAGGAAGTAAATCTGGTTCAGGAAAGGAATAAAATATGTAAGTCCGCATGTAAACACAATAGACCGAAAAAACATTAAATGATACCAGCCAGATGTTCTTGTTTTTAAGGGCCAGAATTACATTATCCATAGCTGCCTTGTTTCGGCTCACTTTTTTCTCCGGCAGCATTGACAGCCTTTATCTCGTCCGGCTCAAGAAGGAAATAAGCGATGATGCCGATTACCATGGGGACTGCTGAGTAAAAAAGGATGGCAGCCTTCAGGCTGGCGGCATTGCTTCCGAGCAGTGCGAAGACGCCCAGGGCGCCAAAGGCAATGACTGTATCCACAAGTCCCCGTCCGGCTTCCATGATACCGAACATACGGCCCTGTTCTTCTTCTGAACCCAAAAGACGGACCGTCTTTAACATGGTGGGCCAGTAGAGCATGTCCGCACAGACGGCGAGGCCGCAGTTGATTAACAGAAAGAGCCAGTAGGGCGGGAAGGTAGAAAGGCCGATGCCCAGTAAACCGATGCCCATAAGCGACATGGGAATCATGACCTTTTTAGACACCCGGTCCGTGAGATAGATGGAGATCAGAAAGCCGAAAGTGGAAATCAGTCCGGCCACACTCATGGCTGTACCTATCTGTGTGTGTGTGAGTCCCATAAATTCCTGCATGGGGACATAAAAAAAGCATCCCTTTAAACACCCAGCTTATAAATGGTTCCGGCACCCAGCACCAATGTTCCAAATGAAAAATCCACTTTTTTGATTGACGGTTGTCTGCAATTGTTTTCATTTTTTCATCTCCTGATTTTACTTTTTATTCTATTGTGTTTGGTTGTTTCCGTACACACAGTATATGTGGTAAAATAAGCTAAGTCAAGTTAATATGAGTTAAAATGAGTTAAATTGTGGAATTTATACGAAAATAAATAAGCGATTTTGTGATGTTTTGCGGAGAAAAAGGGTTGAATAGTGTGCTTGTGTGTGCTATTATGAGTTAAAAGTAGTTAAAAAAAGTACAAACAAGCTAATTAAGGGGAAGAAAGGAGCGTTTGCGGATGCTGGCGGAACAACGGTACCAAAAGATAATAAACCTGATGCAGACGGACGGAAGCGTTAAGGTTGCGGATTTAAAGAAGAAGATGGGGGTTTCTCCCGAAACAGTCCGCAGGGATTTGGAAAACATGGAGGCTCAGGGACTGATACGGCGTACGAGAGGAGGGGCTTTTTTAGCTGACAAGGAAGAGATGCCCGGGGAGCGGACCATCCAATATCAGAATTTTTCGGCCAGGGAGAGAGAGAATCTGGAGAGCAAGGTGGAGATTGCAGAGTTTGCGGTCCGCTTTATTAAAGAGGGCCAATCCATTGCGCTGGATTCGGGAACCACTGCCTATGAGCTGGCCCGTGTCATAAAGAGGACATTCCGTTCCCTGACAGTCGTTACCAATTCCATCGCCATATTAAATGAGCTGGCCGATGCAAAGGGAATCACTCTCATTGCCACCGGGGGTGTGTACCGCCCTGAGGAGATGGCTTTTGTGTCTGATATTGCCGGCATGATATTTTCTAAATTAAGTATAAACACATTTTTCCTGACCACCTGCGGTATCTCGGTAGACAGGGGGATCACTTACCAGCGCATGGATGAAATTATCGTGCAGGAAAAGATGATGGAAGCGTCAGACCAGACCATTGTCATTGCGGACAGTACCAAGCTGGGGGTGAATTCCCTGGTGAAGATGTGTGATATTGACCGGGTGGGGATGATTATTACTGATTCCGAGGCATCGAAGGAGCAGATACGGCCGTTTGAGCAGGCAGGCATATCTGTTGAGAAACCGGAAAACTAAGGGGGATAAAGGATATGGAGAGAAATAAGGTAAGCGTATTGCTGGTATCCGTGGACGCGTTAAAACCGGAGTTTGTTTTTGAACAGGAGCGTCTGGGAATCAGTCTTCCTAATATAAGCAAATATTTTGTGGAGAATGGTACATTTGCAGGCGGGGGAGTTCAGAGTGTGTTCCCTACCTTTACGTATCCCTGTCATCAAAGCATCATAACGGGAACTAATCCAGCCACCCATGGTATTTATAACAATGGTATTTTTGACCCTATGGGGGAACATATGGGGGCATGGCACTGGTTTGCCAGCAAAAAGGCGGAAAATTTGTGGGAGGCTGCCGGAAAACATGGATATTTGTCTGCCAGCGTGGCCTTTCCCACTTCTGTGGCTGCCGGAGGAGACTTTATGGCACCTGAATTCTGGTGGGACGGCACGGAGCTTGACAGCCGTTTTATTGATGCCATGTCCGTGCCCCAGGGCATGATTCTGGAGATGGAAAAGGAGATTGGAAGGTACGCAGGGGGCTGGACCTGACGGAAGCAGGGGACAGGCAGAGATACCGGGCAGCTATGTGGGTATTGGACCATAAACTAGCGCCAAAGGCTGGGAAATGTCCTTTCTTCATGACCGCCTATTTTGCATCCTTTGACGAGATGGCCCACCAGTACGGAGTGTACAGCAAAGAGGCAGCACATGCAATTGAGGCCATTGACAAATGCTGGGGATCTGATTGAAAAGGTCACATAGTATGACAGATGACCAGGCCGTTGTCTGTGTGGTATCCGACCATGGGACACTGGATACCGGTATAATATCCGGCCCAACGTAAAGCTGAGGGAAGCAGGGCTTATCACTACAGATGGGCAACGGCAGGTGACGGACTGGAGGGCCTGTCCAGCGCGCGGGGGGAATGTCTGAAATCCGGCTAAAGAATGGACAGGATGAGGATGCAAGGAAGAAAGCTGGATCAGATAATGAA
>ENA-OQCW01001050-OQCW01001050.1-human-gut-metagenome-genome-assembly--contig:-NODE-1050-length-12356-cov-2.589664_pt1 | contig 12356 bp, 18 predicted proteins | sample MGYA00242767_ERZ504593 | MGnify/ENA primary metagenome ERZ504593 (study PRJEB26092, sample SAMD00036307) | human gut metagenome | host: Homo sapiens | study: EMG produced TPA metagenomics assembly of... | reverse complement strand
TGCCATACCTACAGCTGCTGAAATACCCCCTGTCCAATGGGGAAACCACTTGACATATCTACCCCTGGGATATGTTTCATATCAGGGTGACCCTGTAAATAAGATCCTACCTTACGAAGTGTAGTCAGATCTTCCACCCGGGAAAAATCCTCTGTGAGCCAATGCAGCATAATATCCAGGCGCTGTATGCCCTTTTGATAATACGAAACGGTCTCTATCTGCATTTTTCGGTTCTTTCGGATCGATATTCACTTTCCTCGAAAAAATAAATATGCGTAAATATCTGCCGCTGACAGTGATCCACCCGGATGTCCGGATTTGCATTGTAAACAGCCGTCACTGCACCCTTTTCGAACCTCATTAGCTATTTCATTAATTCTAATTTGTTCATGAGCTGCCTCCTACTTTTTCAATTTTACGTTCAATACACTCTTGATTATATTTGTACCATTTCAAATATGCAAGTACATTTTCATTATTCACCCAAAAACAGCTTTGTAATCCGCCTGGAACTTTGCAATTCCCTGATCTGTTAAAGGATGTTTTGTCATCTGCTCAATCACAGCATATGGAACAGTTGCAATATCTGCTCCGGCCAAAGCACAGTCAGTCACATGGATTGGGTTTCTTACGCTTGCTGCAATGATCTCTGTGTCCAGCCCTGCAACTGCAAAAATCTCTGCAATCTCGGAAATCAGATCCACACCTCTGACAGAGATATCATCCAACCTTCCTAAAAACGGAGAAACATATGTTGCTCCGGCTCTCGCAGCCAGCAATGCCTGATTCGCCGTGAAAATCAAAGTCACATTTGTCTTAATTCCTTCTGAGGACAATACTTTACAAGCTTTGAGTCCCTCCACTGTCATAGGGATTTTCACAACCATATTCGGATGGATTTTCGCAATGGCTCTTCCTTCTGCAATCATTCCTTCTGCGTCAACAGTTGTAGCTTTCACTTCTCCGCTGATTGGTCCATCTACAATTGATGCAATCTCTGCAATAACCTCTTCAAAAACACGTCCTTCTTTTGCAATCAGTGACGGATTGGTTGTAACTCCACAAATCACACCCATATCATTTGCCTTTTTAATATCCTCTACATTTGCTGTGTCAATAAAAAATCTCATATTCATTTCCTCCTTCGACCACTAAATATCCTGAATAATTCTTTATGAACTCATTATATCATCCCTTATTCTCCCGTCAACCGGGCACATTTTTATTAGTAATTATTTTTATTAATATTTTAAACTTATTATTTCTATAATGTGAAATATTTTCCTTTGCTATAAAAATAAGAAGCCATTTTCAGGCTTCTTTACAAATATTTTTCATATTTTTATTATTGATAATTTTCTCTTTTCTATTAATTTCACTTTTGTTTTGTCCGGTCGGTTATCTTGGCATAAGAGGTTGTTCCGCGCGTGATTAATTTAGGTTCATACTCTACATGATATGTGCTTACCGGTTCCATATCAGAAAAGTCTGCATATTTAAACTTAATCTTTTTCATAATAATATCACACGCATCTCTTCCCTTAAAAATCACAAAATGCTCAATCGTAGTCAAAGCCACCTTGTGCATCTTTCCAAACAGAATATTGTCGCATCCCATCACCGAAACATCATGTGGCACCCGGTATTTCAGCTCATACAAAGCATCCAGTATTCCAAGCGCAATCATATCGTTGAGACCGACAATTGCCGTCAGATCTGTCTCTTCTTCCATAAGCTCCTTAGTCAGCTCATATCCCACGCGATATTCTGAATCCACATTTGCCACTCCGATGTCCATCTGCTCACCAGCCTCTTTCACAATTACTTGTGATTTCAGACCTTCCTTTTCAAACTCTTTCAAAAAACCTTCCGTCCTCTTCGACCGCTGTTTTTGCCTTGTCGTAAGAGGCGGGGTAATATAAGCGACTTTTTTGTGTCCCAAATCCAGAAGATGACGCGCCATCAGACGTCCAAGCTTTGAATTATCCAATTCCACCGCATCCAGACTCAGTTTCTCATTCTGATTATTGATGATCACGACCGGAATCCGCTCGGCAAGGCGCTCCACCATATCCATAAAACATTCACTCGGATTACACATATAGATAATTCCCATCGGATTCAGGCTCGGCATCATCTTTAAATATCGTTCTTCCATACCAAGGTCCCGCTGAGTATTGCATACAAACAAAGTATACTCCTCGTCTCGCGCACGCATCTCAACCCCTTGCAGAAGCATCACATAATATGGATTGGTAAGGTTCGGACAAAATACCGCCAAATGCTTTTCCTTTTTTCCCGCTTTTCTCACCTTGCGTTTCGGTGCCACGTATCCAAGCTCTTTCGCTGCTTTTTCCACTCTCTCAATTGTCTCTTTCGAAAAAGAAACATTATATTTTTTATTTAAAACCATAGACACGGTCGACTGAGATACCCCTGCTTTCCGCGCAATATCTGTCGATGTCACTTTCTTTTTTTCATCAAATCTCTTGTCTCCCTCTAACGCTCGCAAAAGCGTCACTTTCATCTATTATTCCAAATCGCCGCCAACCGGAACTCCACTTGCAATTCTACTCACTTTGATACCGGTAGGCTTGATCAATTTGCTGATATACATCGCCGTCGTCTCCCCTTCCAGGCTGGAATTTGTCGCAATGATCACCTCATCCACATCTCCTTGAAGACGTTCCATCAGCTCTTTCAATTTGATATCTCCAGGTCCAATCCCAAGCATTGGCGAGATCGCACCGTGAAGCACATGATAGACTCCTTGATATTTTCCTGTCTTTTCGTAAGCCGCCAAATCCCTCGTCGTCTCCACCACCATGATTGTCTTTGCATCACGATTACTGTTGCTGCAAATCGGGCACAATTCCTGATCGGTAAGCGTGTGGCATTGTTTACAATAGCGTACATTTTCCCTGGCTTCTGTCATCGAGCCCGCAAGACTTTGCACTTGCTCTTTCGGCATGTTGATAATATGAAAAGCCAGCCTCTGAGCTGACTTTGCACCAATACCAGGAAGTCTTGATAATTCTTCGATTAATTTACTTATCTGGCTGCTATAATAATCCATTTCTTTTGCACTCCTTAAAATGGCATTCCCGGAATTCCGCCGCCTAATCCGCCTGTCAGTTTTGACATCGCAGAAGCCGACTCCGCTTCAACTTTACGAAGCGCTTCATTGGTAGCTGCCACAATCAAGTCTTCAAGCATCTCAATATCATCCGGATCCACAACTTCTCCTGAAGTTTCACTTTTGTCACTTCTCTCGTTCCGGATACCGTCACTTCCACTGCACCGCCTCCTGCTGTTGCAGTAAATTCTTTACTCTCAAGCTCTTTTGCCTGCTCTTCCATCTGTCTTTGCATCTTCTGAGCCTGTTTCATTAAATTTGCCATATTTCCCGGCATTCCTCCACCTGGAAATCCTCCACGTTTTGCCATAATTATAATCCTCCTAATCTTCTACCGTGATATCCATGTGTACCACTTTTTCTATATCTACAAAACTATCCTCAAATCGTCGTCCTTCTTCCATACACCGAACTTCGATCGCGACAGTCTTGCCGATTCTTTGTTCAATAAGATGTTCTATCTCTTCTCTATGTTCCGGCGTCCCAACTACACCTGCGCTCACTTCATCCGGAAGCACAATGAGAAGCTGATCCTGATTGCCTACACTCAGCCTTGCCATCTTCAGACAATTGCGCAGCATGCCCGATAGCTGATTTACAATCGGACGAAAATCTTTCGCAACTGCCTTGACATCTTCATGAAGTGCTTTTGTAAGTTCCACCTTTGGTCCAGGCTCCTCTTCCACAGTTTGTTCCGCATAGGCAGCTGCCTGAGGTCTTACCGCAATCCCTTGCTGCATCTGCTCTTCCAAAGCACGAATACGTTCTAACAGTGTATCCTGCTCCACTTCCATCTCCGGTCTGCACAGCTTGATAAATGCCACTTCCATCATAACCCGCTTCTGTGTTGCATATTTTAATTGATTGGACAATTCTGAAAAAATCCTGATATAGCGTATCAGTGTATCATTTTCTATCATCTGTGCTTCTTCCTTCAGCTGTGCCAGATTCTCTGTCGATACATCTAACACATCCTCCATATTATCAGAACTTTTCGCAAGAAGCAAGTTCCTTAAATACCACGTGAAATCAGCTGCAAGCTGCGAAAGCTCACGTCCTTGCATAACAAGTTCATCCAGACTTTTCATCACTTTCGCAACATTTCTTTCCAGAAGTTCACGAAGCAGCCTGCTGAACACTTCCGTGTCAACCGCCCCGAGCACCTCCAACACATTATCATATGTCAGCTTCTGCCCAAGATAGAACGCGATGCACTGGTCCAAAAGACTTAACGCATCTCTCATCGAGCCATCCGCCGCCTTTGCAACATAGCGAATTGCTTTCTCCTCAACTTCTATATTCTCCTTCTGCATAAGATCTGTCAGACGCGCCGCAATCGTATCAATTGTAATTCTTTTAAAATCATATCTCTGACATCTGGATAGAATTGTAATCGGTATCTTATGAGCCTCCGTTGTCGCCAAAATAAAAATAACATATTCCGGCGGCTCTTCCAGCGTCTTTAAAAGTGCATTAAACGCCCCAATAGAAAGCATATGCACCTCGTCGATGATATACACTTTATATTTTCCTTCCGTAGGACGATACGCCACCTCTTCCCGAATCTCACGGATATTGTCAACACCATTGTTAGAAGCAGCATCTATCTCGATCACATTCATAGAAGTCCCCGAACTGATTGCTTTACAGCTGTCGCACACACCACAGGGGCTTCCATTTACCGGATGTTCACAGTTTACCGCCTTTGCAAATATCTTCGCAACCGATGTCTTACCGGTCCCCCTCGTTCCACAAAGAGATACGCATGTCCGATTCGGTCTGCTTTTATCTGATTCTGCAATGTCTTGCTGATATGATCCTGCCCTTTTACATCCTCAAATTCTCCCGGGCGAAATTTTCTATACAAAGCAGTATACGACATCTCCAACTTCCTTTCTTTCTCTTCGTCTATTTATCTCCAAAACTGATTCCTGTCAGCTTTGCCTCTTTGATGATCTTAGAATCCGGATCCACCATCTTTAACTTTCCTGCCACTTCAGACAGCGGCACTTTTACAGTCTCTCCTTTTTTCATCCCGACCATGTAACCATATTCTTCTTTCAAGATCAATTCTGCCGCAGCAGCTCCGAGCCTTGTCGCAAGCACTCTATCGTAAGGGCAAGGAGAACCTCCTCTTTGTGTGTGCCCCGGCACCGTAATACGCACTTCCTGATCTGTCTTTTTCTGAATCTCTTCTGCCAATTCATATGCAATAGAAGGATATTTGCGTTCTTTTAATTTTGCTTTATAAGCTTTCTTCGGCATCGCAGCTTCTTCTTTTGACATAGCTCCTTCCGCAACCGCAATAATCGTAAAGTGTTTTCCTGCTTTTGTGCGTTTTTCAATCGCCTCCGAAATCACATTCAGATCATACGGAATCTCCGGAAGCAAGATAATATCAGCGCCTCCTGCAATTCCCGCATGCAATGTCACCCATCCAACTTTGTGTCCCATCACTTCCACGATAAATACACGGCTGTGAGATGTCGCGGTTGTATGGATACAGTCAATTGTATTCGTCGCAATATCCACTGCACTTTGGAAACCAAATGTCATATCTGTTCCCCATAAATCATTGTCAATTGTCTTTGGAAGTGTAATCACATTCAAACCTTCCTCTCGAAGCAGATTCGCTGTCTTATGTGTCCCGTTTCCACCAAGCACCACAAGGCAGTTCAGATTCAATTTATGATATGTATGCTTCATCGCCTTCACCTTGTCAAGTCCATTGGCGTCCGGCACCCGCATCAATTTGAACGGCTGTCTGGATGTTCCGAGAATCGTCCCTCCAACCGTGAGTATCCCTGAAAAATCTTTTGCTGTCAACATCTCAAAGTTGGCATAGATCAGACCTTTATACCCATCTTTGAATCCATAGATTTCCACATCGTTTCTCTTCGATGTAATCCCTTTTACCACGCCGCGCATCGCTGCATTTAACGCCTGGCAGTCTCCGCCGCTTGTCAGTATTCCAATTCTCAACATATATACACATCCTTTCACATTACATAGTCATTTATTTCAGTAACAGTATACCCCATTTTATAGGTGCTAACAACAGAAAAATGCGTTATACTATATAGTATGATGCAATTCAAAGGAGATTTTTATTATGGAACGAAATGAACTCTGCTGGTGTGGCAGCGGGAAAAAATATAAAAATGCCACATGCAAATTGATGACAAAATATTACTTTTAGCTTCCGAAGGACACATTGTCCCATGACAGAAGTATGCTCAAGACACCTGCACAGATTGAAGAGATCAAAAAACGTGCAGCGCTCAACACAGCGGTTCTTGATCACGTTGCAAAACATATTCACGCAGGGATGAGCACCGCCGAGATAGACAAACTGGTCTATGACTACACAACAGAACACGGCGGTATTCCTGCACCACTTGGATATGACGGTTTTCCCAAAAAGTGTATGTACTTCCATCAACAACGAAGTTTGCCACGGAATTCCAGACGAAAATATTATTTTAGAGGAAGGTGACATCATCAATGTGGACGTCTCTACCATTCTCAATGGATATTATTCAGATGCATCCCGAATGTTTGCCATCGGCGAATTGTCCGACCGGGCGAAAAAGATTCTAAAAGTAACCGAAGAATGTGTAGAACTTGGTCTTGCAGCCGCAAAACCTTGGGGGCATCTCGGGGGATATTGCCGATGCAATCAATTCACACGCTCAGACAAACGGTTACTCTGTGGTTGAAGACATCGGTGGTCACGGAATCGGTCTTGAATTTCACGAAGAACCTTTTGTGAGCTATGTCACTGAAAAAGGAACCGAGATGGTTCTTGTTCCGGGAATGATGTTCACCATCGAACCGATGATCAACGAAGGAAGTCCCGATTTCTTTGTAGACGAAGACAACGGCTGGACGGTCTACACCGAAGATGATGGATTGTCCGCACAGATTGAATACATGGTGCTTGTCACCGAAACAGGTATCGAAGTATTAACTAAATAGATAACAAAAAGGGCAGAGATTTTTAATAAATCTCTGCCGAAATTATTTTTAGTATGATTTTCCCCAGTATGCCATGTGTTTCGCAGGTTTTCCACAGAAAATACATGTGTCTGAAATCATCTCTTCATCTTCGATCAGACAACGTGTGGAAGCTCCGCCTGTAGCGTATTTAATCTCGCCTTCACATTCTTCATCTCCACACCAGCAAGCTTTTACAAATCCACGGTTTGCTTTGAATTTTTCAACCATCTCATCCATTGTAACTGCTGTATCAATATGTGAATTTAAGAATGTTTTCGCTTTCTCATACATATCTTTCTAATTGTCTCTAAATCTCACCAAGTTTTGTTGTAATCTCATCGATAGAAACAACAATCTTTTCACGTGTATCACGACGTACACAACAACCTGATTCTTCTCGATATCTTTTGGTCCAATCTCAATACGTGTTGGGATACCAAGAATCTCCTGCTCACTGAATTTCCATCCTGGACTCTTCTCTGAATCGTCGATTTTCGCTCTGTATCCAGCTGCTTTTAATGCTGCCAACAATTCATCTGCTTTTTCAAGAACTCCTTCTTTATGCTGAGCAATCGGAATTACTTTTGTCTGAACCGGTGCAATTCTTGGTGGCAATACAAGTCCGTCATCATCTCCGTGAACCATAATGATCGCACCGATAATTCTTGTGGAAAGTCCCCATGATGTCTCATATACACTGTGAGGCTGGTTATTTTTGTCTATATATTTGATGTTAAACGCATCTGGGAAACCATTTCCGAAGAAATGGCTTGTTGCTGACTGCAACGCTTTTCCGTCATGCATAAGCGCTTCTACTGTGTAAGTATCCTGAGCTCCCGCAAATTTTTCCATTCTCTGCTTTTCTTCCTGATACGAACGGAATTGCAAGTGAATCACGGATAAAGTCCTGATATACTTTCAACATAGTAAGTGTTCTCTGTTCAGCCTCTTCGTATGTCGCATGAATTGTATGTCCTTCCTGCCACAAGAATTCTCTTGAACGCAAGAAAGGTCTTGTTGTCTTTTCCCAACGAAGCACGGAATTCCATTGATTCCATACTTTTGGTAAATCTCTATGTGAACGAACCATCTTGCTCCACAAGTCACAGAATAATGTCTCTGATGTAGGTCTGATACAAAGTCTTTCCTGAAGTCTTTCCATTCCTCCATGTGTCACCCACGCTACTTCCGGTGCAAATCCTTCGATATGGTCTCCTTCTTTTTCAAGCAGACTTTCCGGAATCAACATTGGTAAAGATACGTTCTCTACACCTGTCTCTTTAAATCTCGCATCCAAATCTTTCTGAATGTTCTCCCAGATCGCATAACCATTCGGTAAGTAGTTCAAGCATCCTTTTACTGATGAATAGTCACAAAGTTCTGCTTCACGTACAACATCTGTGTACCATTGTGCGAAATCTTCATCTCTCGCCGTAATCGCTTTTACAAGTTTTTTTTGCGTTTGCCATGTTTTTCTCTCCTTTTTATTTGCAGGGCCCCTTGCCCCATCTTATTTTTTGAGGAAATAAAAAGAGCCGAGTCCTTTCATCCCTCCAAAAGGGGACCGAAAGACTCGGCGGTACCACCCTAATTAATCATAGATTCCTCTACAATTCTCTTTAGTCATCATTAACGCTGATGTCACGCTGCATTTTCACACAGTGGCTCCAAGGTAGGTTCCATACACTTCTCGCAAGAATCTTTCACCAATCAATTCTCTCTCTGTGGCTCGTCCTGTATATACTATTCCTCTTCACAGCCAATATTCTCAGTAATTACCACTAATTCTATGAGAAATCTTGTTGTTTGTCAACCCCGTAGAATACTGATTTTTCAGAAAAATATTTTTCGAAAGCCTTCTCCTTCCGGTTCGATTTCAAATATTATCTTTTCCTTTGTCTTTGGATGCAAAAATTCCAAATGGCTTGCACAAAGAGCAATCTGCCGTCTTCCCTTTAATTGCTTTCCATTATATTTTGCATCTCCCCAAATCGGGCAGTCTGTTGCTGCCATCTGCACCCGTATCTGATGGTGCCGCCCCGTTTCCAATCTGATATTTACAAGACTTCTCTCTTCTCCATCTTCCATTCCTTCCTTTTCGACCTTGTAAAAAAGCACTGCGCTTTTTGCATTCTTCGCTGACGGCTCACACACTTTTGAAAGGTTTGACCGTCCGTCTTTTACCATATAATGTTTCCAGTTTCCCGCTTTTTTCTTCAAATTTTCCACATACAACTGCTTTGTAATACTTTCCAAACCCTGCTCCCTGCATCTGGGAGCTTAGCTCTTTAGCCGCAAATGGTGTTTTTCCAAATACAAGTATGCCCTCTACCGGTTGATCCAGCCGATGAATCACCGCCACATAGGGTTCTTTCCTTTCTTTTTGAATTTTTGTACAAATAATTTTTCAGAATGCTCACCATATCCTGAGAGCCAATTTTGCTTGTCTGTGTCGGCATTCCTGCCGGTTTATAGCAGACGATCACATGTGTATCTTCAAATAGTATCTTTAAGTTCATTCTTTCTCCTTTTCACGACTAAAGACGAGGGTCCGGCACAAACCCTCGTCTCCATATTTTAGAAAACATCCTGTTTCCGGTATAAATCTACACCAACGCCTCCACAGGTTCTTCTTTTAATGCTTCCTCATATTTTTCCAATATGATGCTTTGAATTCTTTCTCTTGTGTCAGAATTGATCGGATGTGCAATATCTCTATATTCTCCATCTGTTGCCTTGCGGCTTGGCATAGCAATAAACAGTCCTTTTTCTCCTTCAATCACCTTAATATCATGCACTACGAATTCATCATCCATCGTAATGGAAACCACTGCCTTTAATTTTCCTTCTTTCGCTACTTTTCTCACACGTACATCTGTAATTTGCATATGTTCTAACCCCTTTCCATCTTGCATTGTTTTTATTTTTCTGAATTCAGATTACAATGCAAATCTCTCATTTTTTTTGCTACTACGACTTTTACCCCGTTTTCCCCAATATGACGTGTATTGGATCTAATCGTGTCACGACTCTCCACAATACAATTCTCAATATAGGTATTATCTCCAAGATATACATCATTCAAAATAATTGAAATTTTTATCACACAGTTATTACCCACTATATACTTTCTTAAACAGAACTGAATTTTCCACTGTTCCATTGATTATACTTCCGCTGGCAACCAAACTGTTCTTTACAACTGCACCCGGATTGTATTTTGCCGGAGGCAAATCACCAACTTTTGAATAAATCGCCGGATATGTTTTGAAGAAATGTTTTCTTACATCTGCTTTCAAAAAGTCCATATTCGTCTGATAATATGCATCAACCGTGGAGATATTACTCCAATAGTCTTTAATCTTATATGCATAAATTTTCTTTAAATTCTTATAACGGATCAAAATATCCGATACAAAATCATATCTGTCGTCTTCCGCACACTGTTCGATCAGATCAATCAGCTGGCGTCTCCGGATGATATAAATACCGGTTGAGACAGTTCTTGACTTTGCCATCATCGGTTTCTCTTCAAACTCTTCCACGCGCATATTCTCATTCAGCTTCAAAGTTCCAAACCTTCTCGCATCCTCGCCATCATTCAGATCTTTGCAAACCACTGTAATATCCGCTTTCTTGGCAATATGATATTCTAACACCTTATTATAATCCATCTTATAGATCGCATCACCGGAGGTGATGATCACATATGGTTCATGGCATTTTTTCAAGAAATCAAGATTCTGATAAATCGCATCTGCCGTTCCTCTGTACCAATTGCCATTATCCGCTGTAATTGTAGGTGGAAATACATATAATCCGCCCTGCTTTCTCCCGAAGTCCCACCATTTCGAAGAATTTAAGTGTTCATTCAACGATCTTGCATTGTACTGTGTCAACACAGCTACCTTTTGAATATGCGAGTTCGACATATTACTAAGCACAAAATCAATCGCCCTGTAACTTCCAGCTATCGGCATAGCTGCCGCCGCACGCTTTTTTTGTCAATTCACGCATCTTATTACTGTTACCACCCGCTAAAATAATCCCTACTGCTCTCATGCCTGTTCACCTACCTTTATCAACGTTTCTCCACTTTCAAGTACTCCATCGACATAATCTTCTTTTACTGTCACGCCGCTGATTGCAGTATTTTTCCTATCTGCACATTCGCAGGGATTACTGAATTCTCCCCAATTGTAACAAGTCCAAATGAATAAATATTTCGGTTTTAATTTATTTGGAATATCACTTCCGATTCCCAAAGTGACATTATCTCCAACTTTTACATGTTCTGCAATGATCGACTTATCAATCACACAATTCTCTCCGATAACCACATCCTGCATAATAATGGAATCCCGGACAACCGCACCTTGTCCAATTACTACATTAGATCCAATAACAGAGTTGTGAACTTCTCCATAAATCTCTGTACCATTACATATAATACTCTTTTCAATTACAGAATTCTCTGATATGTACTGCGGTGGAATGCATCCGGTATTCGTATAAATCTTCCAAAATTCTTCATACAGATTAAACTCCGGAATAATATCAATCAGCTCCATATTGGCCTCCCAATAAGAACCCAGTGTTCCTACATCCTTCCAATATCCGTTGTATTCATACGCAAACAAACGTTGCCCATTTACATGACAATATGGAATCACATGTTTTCCAAAGTCACACTGCCAGGCTCGCCTTTCTTTTTTAAGCAAGGCTTCTCTTAACACTGGCCAGCTGAAAATGTAAATTCCCATAGACGCAAGATTGCTTCTCGGATGTGCTGGTTTTTCCTCAAATTCTGTAATCCGGTTATTCTCGTCCGTAATCACAATACCAAATCTGCTCGCTTCTTCAATTGGAACCGGCATCGCAGCGATGGTAACATCTGCATTGTTCTCCTTGTGAAAATCTAGCATAACCTCATAATCCATCTTATAAATATGGTCTCCTGATAGAATTAACACATTAGTCCGGATTATAGCTTTCCATATACTCCAGATTCTGATAGATCGCATTCGCCGTTCCGGTATACCATTCACTGTTCGTACTTTTTTCATATGGGGGAAGTACTGTCACCCCGCCAATATTACGGTCTAAATCCCAGGGAATACCTATCCCAATATGTGCGTTTAGACGTAAGGGTTGATATTGGGTCAACACCCCGACTGTATCAATCCCCGAATTAATACAGTTACTAAGCGGAAAATCAATG
>ENA-OQCW01001049-OQCW01001049.1-human-gut-metagenome-genome-assembly--contig:-NODE-1049-length-12373-cov-3.211661_pt1 | contig 12373 bp, 11 predicted proteins | sample MGYA00242767_ERZ504593 | MGnify/ENA primary metagenome ERZ504593 (study PRJEB26092, sample SAMD00036307) | human gut metagenome | host: Homo sapiens | study: EMG produced TPA metagenomics assembly of... | reverse complement strand
GAATCTATTGATCCCATCGAAGCGGTGCGTCCGGCCTGGTTAACGCCGACGGTCAATAATATTGCTGCCGATCTGATGGTACGCATTAACAACGCAGGCGCGGCAAACGCCATGAACCTGTGCTGTACTGCGCTTCTGGCGTCACGTCAGCGCTCACTCACCCGCGAGCAGTTAACCGAGCAACTCAACTGCTACCTGGATCTGATGCGCAACGTGCCTTACTCCACGGACTCTACCGTTCCTTCAGCCAGCGCCAGCGAGCTTATCGATCACGCGCTGCAAATGAACAAGTTTGAAGTCGAGAAAGACACGATCGGCGACATCATCATTCTGCCGCGCGAGCAAGCGGTGCTGATGACCTACTATCGCAACAACATTGCGCATATGTTGGTGCTGCCTTCGCTGATGGCGGCAATTGTCACCCAGCATCGCCACATCTCCCGCGACGTATTGATGGAGCACGTCAATGTGCTTTACCCAATGCTGAAAGCGGAGCTGTTCCTGCGCTGGGATCGCGACGAGTTGCCGGACGTTATTGATGCGCTGGCAAATGAGATGCAACGTCAGGGGCTGATTACCTTGCAAGATGATGAGTTGCATATCAACCCGGCGCATTCTCGCACGCTACAGCTGCTGGCCGCAGGCGCGCGCGAAACGCTGCAACGTTATGCCATCACCTTCTGGCTGTTGAGCGCCAACCCGTCGATCAATCGCGGTACGCTGGAGAAAGAGAGCCGCACCGTCGCGCAACGTCTCTCCGTGCTGCACGGTATCAACGCGCCGGAGTTCTTCGACAAGGCGGTGTTCAGTTCTCTGGTGCTGACGCTGCGTGATGAAGGGTATATCAGCGATAGCGGCGACGCCGAACCGGCAGAAACGATGAAGGTTTATCAATTGCTGGCGGAGTTGATTACGTCAGATGTACGTTTGACGATTGAGAGTGCGACGCAGGGCGAAGGGTAATCGGTGAGAGTTGCCGGATGCGGCGAAAACGCCTTATCCGGCCTACTATGACCTGCAAATTCAATAAATTGCGATATGTTATGTAGGCCTGATAAGCGCAGCGCATCAGGCAACCCAGAAGAAAGCCGGATGATCCTCCGGCTTTTTTACATCATCAGAAATGCCAGTAACTCATTGCCAGCCCTAAAAACAGTACCAGACCAACATAGTTATTATTCATAAATGCTTTAAAGCAGGCTTCACGCTCGCGGTTGGCAATCAGTTTTTGTTGATAAAACAAACCAGCGCGCCAGCCACCAGAATTGACCAGTAATATCCCCAGCCTAAGCCATTTAACTCACCGATGATCGCCATCAGCGCCAGTACGCCAATCTGCAAAATACCTATAATCAATTTATCGTATTGGCCGAACAGGATTGCTGTGGATTTAATGCCAATCTTCACATCATCATCGCGGTCAACCATCGCATACTGCGTGTCGTAAGCCACCGCCCAGAGAATATTGGCGAGGAACATTAACCAGCAACTCAATGGCACCGACTCACTCACAGCGGCAAAAGCCATTGGAATCGACCAGCCAAACGCCGCGCCCAGCACCACTTTGCGGGAGATGGGTATACCGCTTCATAAACGGGTACACCCACGCCAGCGCCAGCGCGGCAATCGACAACAGAATAGTCATCGTATTCAGCGTCAGCACCAGTAAAAACGAAATCAGTACCAGCACGACAAACAGCGCGCGCGCCTCTTTCTCCGTTACCGCGCCGCTGGGAAGTGGTCGGTTCGCCGTGCGCTTAACATGACCATCAAACTTGCGGTCAGCATAATCATTCACCACACATCCGGCAGCGCGCATCAGCCAGACACCCGCGACAAACACCGCCAGGATCCAGAGCTGGGGAACGCCCGGTGTCGCCACCCACAACGCCCATAATGTTGGCCAGAGCAGCAGTAACGCGCCAATTGGCTTATCCGTACGCATTAAGCGATGAAACGCCAGCAGCTTATTCTGCGTCAGACTCCACTCCATATTTTTTTCCTCTTAGTACAACGGTGACGCCGGTAAAAACAGTTCTGTTAGCAACAGCGGTTTACCGCTTAATCGCAGGCGGGAACGTCGCCCCCACAGTCCGGCATCACGGCCTATCTCAATAAAGTCCCGGGTTAATGTCGATGATGTGAACAGATAGCGTCCTAACGGCGTTTTACCCAATTTTTGTAACGCCAGCTCCGGCCCGCTTAACGTTGACACAGGAACGACGGTACGACCGGCAAGCCACGGTTCACCATCGGCACATAACAAAATTTCACGTAACCAGTAACGAGACTCTTTCGGCAGAAGCGGCAGTTCTTCGGGGATTTCACTCTGCTCGACAAACCCTTCGCGGATCATCGTCACGCTCACCGTTTTTCCCTGCTGTTCAAAACGTTTTGTCATGGAATCTTCCAGCAACAGCCAGTCGAGCAGTTGCGGTTCCAGGGCAGGGATCTCTTTAAAATAGCGCAGCGCACGCAGTTGCGTTAACGCGGGGTGTGACATGCCGAACTCTCCGTTACATAACGTAAAGGCATTGTATCGCAGAAAAGTGTTTACGGGAGATGTAAAGCAAATTAAGTGATCTAATGCGCAACAAAAACGCAACAATCGCATGAAGTGGTAAAACGCTGTTGAACCTTACGCTTTGCCGATGCCCGCGCTGGCGAAAGCAACCATAGGGGCATCACCGCCCAGGATGCCAGGAACGGTGATGTTTTCCTTTACTTAAACACCCTTATTCATTATACGATGAGCTCGCCAACTCGCAGTAAAAATGGGGAAAAGCGCATGTTTATCATGAGATTTGGAGCTGAAAAGTGTTTCCTGAGTAAGATTAACAGGCAACATCTTATGTCTGGATTTATAGATACACGTGGAATTCCAATTGGTATCTTTTGTAGGATTCAACATATCATGTAAGCGCTGGGAGCTTACCACCATAACAGGCCCATCATCGACAGAGGAGAACAGGATAAAGATATTATCGTTTCGTGTTAATTCATTCGTGTTAAAGGTTCTTAAATTATCTTCAGTTTCTATAAATATAGGTGAAACATCATCACTACGAATCCACTCTTTATAAAGATACCAGGCATTTGCTTTGATGGTATCATCCGTTGATCGTAGAGCCTGATCGATAAGCTGGATAAAGAAATTGTTATTTTTATCGATCAGCCCTTTATTCATATTAAATCTGTTAATAAAATCGATCATCTGTTGGGTATCGAAATTCACTTTACTGAATCGATGTTGACGCATAAAATCATCGAACTTGTTATCTTCACCAGAATGTATATAACTACGTATAATTGGATCTTTTATATAAGGACAATGGCTAAATGTTTTCTTCATATTCTCAATAAAGTTTTTATTAACAATATTAAGTATTTTTAATTGCATCACCAGTTTTACTGCCAGAACGGATTTCAATATCATTGCATTATCTGGCAATGTATCAATCATTTTTATAATGTTATTGATATAACCATCAAGATCTTCATTATCAAATATATCTGAATAATCAATAGTTAATTCCAATCGTTCTGTAATGCAATCTTTAAAATTCCCTGTCGACATTCGCACATGATCAAACATAACAGCTGTCAGATTCGATTTAATAAATGATATTTCTTTGGTAGAAAGAAATTCTGCTCTGGTGAAGTGCGAAGCATAAAGATAACAATTATCGAAGTTTGAATTTTTAATCTGACATTCGCGAAAATTACTATGACCAAGTTGACTCTGCGAGAAGTCAACTGTATCAAGAATATTTTGGCTAAAATCAACACATTCGCCACTCGTTTTGAGAAAAATCACATTGTGTAAACGTCGACATTTAAATATGACATTATTAACTGTTGCCTTAGTAAAATTGCAATTCTCAATGTCTTTACATTCGAAAGTTGCATGTTGTAGATTTGACGATAAAAAAGACACCTCCGAAATAACGTCACCTTTAAAATGGCAACTTGTTAAATCCAAATCAGACAGGTCGATATACCCCTTCGCATCTTTATCCATCATAAAATCACAAGCGCATTCTATTTTTTCATTTCTATAAAATTTTACGCTTATAATATCATTACTGATTGAGACTTCACGAAACATATTTATTGCATGATTTTTTTCGTTCCGTTGTTTTATATTTAAAAATATATCACTGATATAAATAAAGTTATCTCTATTTAAACCTGGCACCCCATTAAAATTACGTAGCAAATCAAGATCTAATTTATTATTTCCTTGCACCACATCATGTTTCATCAAAGAGTTATTGCCGCCAGAATTTGTGATATGACCTATCATAAAACCTCTGTATTACAGAAATAAAATAACCTGGAAAAGTAGCCTGAGCGTCCAGACACTACCGGCGAAAGGAAAAGAATCTCTGATAAGGCATTGAGATAATGGATATTCTTAGTGAAGAAGAAGTGAAGTACTATAAAAAATCGCTCATATCCCTGGAATGAAGCATAAAAAAAGGTGCGCCAGGAGACGCACCAGTTGTTGCAAAATCAGCACTGTGGGGCGTAATTACCCCTTGCCTTTTACACTGCTGATAAAGGTGGAACGGGCAGATGTTGACCCCAGGCGTTCAGCTTCATCAAGCAGTTTTAACGCCTTATCAACATCACCTTTCGCGACAGCGTTTTTGATCGCGGTATTAAAATAACTTTCCGTGTCGTTGAGCATCGGCTCGCTTTTCTTCACCGGTGCCGGAGCGGGTGCAGCCACAGCTGGTGCCGCCGTGTTGCCTACCGTAACCGGAGCTGGAGCGGAAGAACCAAATAGAGGCCCGACCAACACGCTGGAACTGGAGTTCGTTTTGACTTTCAGTTTCAGTAAGCCATCGGTGGTATGACGAGCAACCGGGTCAGGAATATCCGGGATCGAGTTACCGACGCCTTTGGCATAGGCTTTAGCCGGGTCGAGCAGTTGAGTCGTCTGCTGGAGATCTTTTTCCGTGGTAAAGACCAGAACATAAAGTTTTTGCTGCCCCAACGCCGGTGTCAGGCGCATAACACCTTCCAGCCGATCTGCACTCATCACGCCTGGTTCCTGGTAGGTGAAATAACTGCTGGGGAAGAAGGCTGATGGTGTCATGTTCTGATCAAGAATCAGCACGTTCGGCGCAAATACGCTGGTTTGTTTGTTCACTTCGCTGGTCAGCGTCAGGGTCAGTTCGCCAATGTTTGCCGGGACGCTGTACGCAGCAACCGGACCACTGATGCCGGGAACGTTCAGTTGTTGGCCGCCGGTCGCCAGTTGGGTGGTCGTTGGGTTTTAGATTGATCGACCGGTGTCCAGGTGAGTTGTTGCAGCGCGGCGAGAGTGGAATGGCTGGCGCGTCGCTGGTGTTTGCGGTACGTAGTTAACATCGGCAAGGCTGATTCCAGGCGCGCTTGCCAGCAACCCTGCTGATAAACAGAGGGCGATGAGACTTTTATTCATTTTCATTGTTTTCACCTCAAAATCTGGAGCTCAGCGGTAGCCAGGCAATAGCGCGCTAAACCCGATAATCAGAGGGGCTTTCGCCCCTTTCAGATAATGACAACCTGTTTTTATGCCGGATGCGGCGTAAACGCCTTATCCGGCCCAGGTTTTGCTATTACCACCAGATTTCCATCTGGGCACCGAAGGTCCACTCGTCGCTGTCGCCACGACCGAAGCTGCCGCCGTTGAAATCAGCAGGAACGGCTTTGCCGTAGTTCGGGTTAACCTTGCTATCGCCGTTGTAGTCGTAACCCCATTTCTCATCCCACTTGGCGTAGGTTGCGAAGACACGAATAGCCGGGCGTGACCAGATGCTGTCGCCAGCCTGCCATTGTTGTGCAAGGGTAATTTTGTACTGATTGTTCTTGTCGCCGGTGCGCTGGGATTCGACGTTGTCGTAGCCGATTTCCATCACGGTGCTCATGATTGGCGTCCACTTGTACATCGGGCGAATACCGACGGTCCACCACTTGGTGCCGTTGTCGTTATCCCAGTTGATATCCTGGTACATACCCACGTACATCATGTCCCAGTTGTCGCCCATGGAGATCGCACCGTGGTCGAGGATACGCAGCATGTGACCGTTGTTGTTGATATTGTAGGCAAATTTTTCGTTATCAAACGCGACGCCAGAACCCTGCGACAGACCTTTACCCTGCGAGGTCATCGAGTCAGTAGCGTACTGAACAACAAACTTGTTAAAGCCCTTCAGGACACTCTGAGTATGTTCAGCAGTGAATAACCAACCGTCTTTCGATGCGCCATCAACCAGACGATAGTTATCACGCAGGTTGGCACGACCGTAGTCGACACCCAGTTCTAATGTGCCGCCCGGGTTGATTTCCATCTGCGCTAAACGCACGTCGAAAACGTCGTTCGCGGTTTCGTTGGTATAGTCATAAATATTGTTGCTGGCGAAAGAGGAAGAACCACCTGCTTCAGAGGAGCGGGTTGCTGCCAGAGAGAGTTTACCGAAGCCAACATCGATGTTTTCCAGACCGGCACCAGGACCAGAAATATCCCAGTAGTAGAAGTCGATCATATGAACGTCATGACGTTGGTAGAAGCGCTTACCTGCCCAGATGGTGGAACCTGGCAGCCATTCGATCAGGTTTTTACCCTGCACGTTTGCTTCACGGAAGGCCGGATCGGTAGCTTCCCAGTCATTCTGTTGTGCGACGGAATAGGCCACGTTAGTGTCGAAATAGAAGCTCTTATCGCCCTCTTTCCACACTTCCTGACCCAATTTTAATTCAGCATAAGTTTCACATTCGTTGCCAAGACGGTATTTACTTTGAGCACCGGTAGTCTGGAAACACTGTTGTTCACCGCCGCTACCTGTCCAGCCAATACCGGAACGTGCATAGCCGTGGAAATCAACAGCCATTGCCTGAGCAGACATTACGCCCGCTGCGACGGCAACCGCCAGAGGAAGTTTGCGCAGAGTAATCATCATTCTATCTCCTGAGTCATTGCTTTTCTTTTTTCACATCACCTGTGACAGGCTTTGTGTGTTTTGTGGGGTGCTTAAAACGCCCGGCTCCTTATGCAGTCGACGACATGCAGTGCCATCCTCACGGAACAGATGACAACGCTCTGGCGGCAGGCCGATAGCGAATGTGGCACCTTCTTCTACCAACACCACGTCGTTCTGGCGGTACACCAGGTTTTGACGAATGGAAGGGATCTGGATATGGATTTGGGTTTCGTTGCCGAGCTGCTCGACGACCTGAACTTCACCCTCAAGGATGACGTCAGCGATATCACTCGGCAGTAGATGTTCCGGGCGAATACCCAGCGACATATTGGCTCCAACCTGGACATCACGGCTTTCAACCGGCAGCCAGACTTGCTGACGATTTGGCATCGGCAGCTCCACCTGCACTTGATCGATTGCAGTGGCGGTCACTTTTACTGGCAGGAAGTTCATCTTTGGCGAACCGATAAATCCGGCGACAAAACGGTCTGCCGGATAGTGGTACAGCTCCAGCGGTTTCCCAACCTGCGCCACGCGACCGGCGTCCAGCACCACGATTTTGTCGGCCAGCGTCATCGCTTCGACCTGATCGTGGGTGACGTAAATCATTGTGCGGCCCAGGCGTTTATGCAGACGGGAGATTTCGATACGCATTTGCACACGCAGTGCAGCATCGAGGTTGGAGAGCGGTTCATCGAGCAAAAATACGCTTGGCTCGGCCACCAGCGTACGGCCAATCGCCACACGCTGACGCTGACCACCGGAGAGCGCTTTCGGTTTGCGATCCAGCAAATGCGCCAGTTGCAGCACTTCCGCCACCTGGTTGACGCGTTGGTTAATCACCTCTTTTTTTGCGCCTGCCAGTTTCAGGCCAAATGACATGTTTTCTGCTACTGACAGGTGGGGATAGAGCGCGTAAGACTGAAACACCATACCAACGCCGCGTTCTGCTGGCGGAGTGTCATTCATCCGTTTCTCACCGATGAACAGGTCGCCGCTGGTGATCGTCTCAAGCCCGGCAATCATGCGCAGTAAAGTCGATTTACCGCAGCCAGACGGTCCGACAAACACCACGAATTCACCTTCATGGATATCGAGATTGATATCTTTCGATACCACGACCTCGCCCCAGGCTTTCGTTACACTTTTGCAGCTGTACGCTCGCCATGCCCTTCTCCCTTTGTAACAACCTGTCATCGACAGCAACATTCATGATGGGCTGACTATGCGTCATCAGGAGATGGCTTAAATCCTCCACCCCCTGGCATTTTTATGGGGGAGGAGGCGGGAGGATGAGAACGCAGCTTCTGTGAACTCAAACCGAGGTCATGTAAGGAATTTCGTGATGTTGCTTGCAAAAATCGTGGCGATTTTATGTGCGCATCTCCACATTACCGCCAATTCTGTAACAGAGATCACACAAAGCAACGGTGGGGCGTAGGGGCAAGGAGGATGGAAAGAGGTTGCCGTATAAAGAAACTAGAGTCCGTTTAGGTGTTTTCACGAGCACTTCACCAACAAGGACCATAGATTATGAAAATAAAAACAGGTGCACGCATCCTCGCATTATCCGCATTAACGACGATGATGTTTTCCGCCTCGGCTCTCGCCAAAATCGAAGAAGGTAAACTGGTAATCTGGATTAACGGCGATAAAGGCTATAACGGTCTCGCTGAAGTCGGTAAGAAATTCGAGAAAGATACCGGAATTAAAGTCACCGTTGAGCATCCGGATAAACTGGAAGAGAAATTCCCTCAGGTTGCGGCAACTGGCGATGGCCCTGACATTATCTTCTGGGCGCACGACCGCTTTGGTGGCTACGCTCAATCTGGCCTGTTGGCTGAAATCACCCCGGACAAAGCGTTCCAGGACAAGCTGTATCCGTTTACCTGGGATGCCGTACGTTACAACGGCAAGCTGATTGCTTACCCGATCGCTGTTGAAGCGTTATCACTGATTTATAACAAAGATCTGCTGCCGAACCCGCCAAAAACCTGGGAAGAGATCCCGGCGCTGGATAAAGAACTGAAAGCGAAAGGTAAGAGCGCGCTGATGTTCAACCTGCAAGAACCGTACTTCACCTGGCCGCTGATTGCTGCTGACGGGGGTTATGCGTTCAAGTATGAAAACGGCAAGTACGACATTAAAGACGTGGGCGTGGATAACGCTGGCGCGAAAGCGGGTCTGACCTTCCTGGTTGACCTGATTAAAAACAAACACATGAATGCAGACACCGATTACTCCATCGCAGAAGCTGCCTTTAATAAAGGCGAAACAGCGATGACCATCAACGGCCCGTGGGCATGGTCCAACATCGACACCAGCAAAGTGAATTATGGTGTAACGGTACTGCCGACCTTCAAGGGTCAACCATCTAAACCGTTCGTTGGCGTGCTGAGCGCCGGTATTAACGCCGCCAGTCCGAACAAAGAGCTGGCGAAAGAGTTCCTCGAAAACTATCTGCTGACTGACGAAGGTCTGGAAGCGGTTAATAAAGACAAACCGCTGGGTGCCGTAGCGCTGAAGTCTTACGAGGAAGAGTTGGCGAAAGATCCACGTATTGCCGCCACCATGGAAAACGCCCAGAAAGGTGAAATCATGCCGAACATTCCGCAGATGTCCGCTTTCTGGTATGCCGTGCGTACTGCGGTGATCAACGCCGCCAGCGGTCGTCAGACTGTCGATGAAGCCCTGAAAGACGCGCAGACTCGTATCACCAAGTAATGCTGTGAAATGCCGGATGCGGCGTGAACGCCTTGTCCGGCCTACGAAATTGAAACGTATGTAGGCCTGATAATACGCGTCAGCGTCGCATCAGGCAGTTGTTGTCGGATAAGGCGTGAAAGCCTTATCCGTCCTGGAATGAGGAAGAACCCCATGGATGTCATTAAAAAGAAACATTGGTGGCAAAGCGACGCGCTGAAATGGTCAGTGCTAGGTCTGCTCGGCCTGCTGGTGGGTTACCTTGTTGTTTTAATGTACGCACAAGGGGAATACCTGTTCGCCATTACCACGCTGATATTGAGTTCAGCGGGGCTGTATATTTTCGCCAATCGTAAAGCCTACGCCTGGCGCTATGTTTACCCGGGAATGGCTGGAATGGGATTATTCGTCCTCTTCCCTCTGGTCTGCACCATCGCCATTGCCTTCACCAACTACAGCAGCACTAACCAGCTGACTTTTGAACGTGCGCAGGAAGTGTTGTTAGATCGCTCCTGGCAAGCAGGCAAAACCTATAATTTTGGTCTTTACCCGGCGGGCGATGAGTGGCAACTGGCGCTCAGAGACGGCGAAACCGGCAAAAATTATCTCTCCGACGCATTTAAATTTGGCGGCGAGCAAAAACTGCAACTGAAAGAAACGGCCGCCCAGCCTGAAGGCGAACGCGCGAATCTCCGCGTGATTACCCAGAATCGTCAGGCGCTGAGTGACATTACCGCCATTCTGCCGGATGGCAACAAAGTGATGATGAGCTCCCTGCGCCAGTTTTCTGGCACGCAGCCGCTCTACACACTCGACGGTGACGGCACGTTGACGAATAATCAGAGCGGCGTGAAATATCGTCCGAATAACCAAATTGGCTTTTACCAGTCCATTACCGCCGACGGCAACTGGGGCGATGAAAAGCTAAGCCCCGGTTACACCGTGACCACCGGCTGGAAAAACTTTACCCGCGTCTTTACCGACGAAGGCATTCAGAAACCGTTCCTCGCCATTTTCGTCTGGACCGTGGTGTTCTCGCTGATCACTGTCTTTTTAACGGTGGCGGTCGGCATGGTTCTGGCGTGTCTGGTGCAGTGGGAAGCGTTGCGCGGCAAAGCGGTCTATCGCGTCCTGCTGATTCTGCCCTACGCGGTGCCATCATTCATTTCAATCTTGATTTTCAAAGGGTTGTTTAACCAGAGCTTCGGTGAAATCAACATGATGTTGAGCGCGCTGTTTGGCGTGAAGCCTGCCTGGTTCAGCGATCCGACCACCGCCCGCACGATGCTGATTATCGTCAACACCTGGCTGGGTTATCCGTACATGATGATCCTCTGCATGGGCTTGCTGAAAGCGATTCCGGACGATTTGTATGAAGCCTCAGCAATGGATGGTGCAGGTCCATTCCAGAACTTCTTTAAGATTACGCTGCCGCTGCTGATTAAACCGCTGACGCCGCTGATGATCGCCAGCTTCGCCTTTAACTTTAACAACTTCGTGCTGATTCAACTGTTAACCAACGGCGGCCCGGATCGTCTTGGCACGACCACGCCAGCCGGTTATACCGACCTGCTCGTTAACTACACCTACCGTATCGCTTTTGAAGGCGGCGGGGGTCAGGACTTCGGTCTGGCGGCAGCAATTGCCACGCTGATCTTCCTGCTGGTGGGTGCGCTGGCGATAGTGAACCTGAAAGCCACGCGAATGAAGTTTGATTAAGGGAGATAACAAAAATGGCAATGGTCCAACCGAAATCGCAAAAAGCACGTTTGTTTATTACTCACCTGCTACTGCTACTTTTTATCGCGGCGATTATGTTCCCGCTGCTGATGGTCGTCGCTATCTCGCTGCGTCAGGGAAACTTCGCGACTGGCAGCCTGATCCCGGAGCAAATCTCCTGGGATCACTGGAAACTGGCGTTAGGTTTTAGCGTAGAACAGGCTGATGGTCGCATTACGCCACCGCCATTCCCGGTACTGCTGTGGCTGTGGAACTCGGTAAAGGTCGCCGGGATTTCCGCGATTGGCATTGTGGCGCTCTCCACCACCTGCGCCTACGCTTTCGCCCGTATGCGCTTTCCAGGCAAAGCGACGCTGCTGAAAGGAATGCTGATTTTCCAGATGTTCCCGGCAGTACTTTCACTGGTCGCGTTGTATGCGTTGTTTGATCGTTTGGGTGAGTACATTCCATTCATTGGCCTGAATACTCACGGCGGCGTAATTTTCGCATATCTGGGTGGGATTGCGCTGCATGTCTGGACCATCAAAGGCTATTTCGAAACCATCGACAGTTCGCTGGAAGAAGCGGCGGCGCTGGATGGTGCGACACCGTGGCAGGCCTTTCGCCTTGTCCTGTTGCCGCTGTCAGTACCGATTCTGGCGGTGGTGTTCATCCTGTCGTTTATCGCTGCCATTACTGAAGTTCCGGTTCGCGTCGCTATTATTGCGTGACGTAAACAGCTACACCCTGGCTGTGGGGATGCAGCAATACCTCAACCCGCAAAACTACCTGTGGGGTGACTTTGCCGCCGCTGCCGTGATGATCTGCATTACCGATCACCATCGTCTTCTTGCTGGCTCAACGCTGGCTGGTCAAACGGCCTGACGGCAGGTGGTGCTGAAAGGTTAAAGATGTTGTTCTGCCAATGTTATGCCGCTGCACCCTAACTTACGTTATCCCAACTTGGTGCTGTTATTCGG
>ENA-OQCW01001044-OQCW01001044.1-human-gut-metagenome-genome-assembly--contig:-NODE-1044-length-12392-cov-2.639870_pt1 | contig 12392 bp, 14 predicted proteins | sample MGYA00242767_ERZ504593 | MGnify/ENA primary metagenome ERZ504593 (study PRJEB26092, sample SAMD00036307) | human gut metagenome | host: Homo sapiens | study: EMG produced TPA metagenomics assembly of... | reverse complement strand
AAAGAAAAGAAAGCAATGAGTGTTTCCTTATATGGGAACTTGTTTTTTGTCATTGTAGAATTAGTGACAGCTATTATCACAAGCTCTCAGGCTGTTTTGCTTGATGCTGTTTATGATGGTATAGAATTTTTCATGCTTTTACCTTCTATTTTTCTAATACCGTTATTATACAAACCATCCAATGAAAAACATCCCTTTGGTTATATGCAAATAGAAACTCTTTTTGTTGTAGTCAAAGGAATTATGATGACAGCTGTTACTATTGGCTTGATTACTAACAACTTAAACCTGATGCTTCATGGCGGCCATGTCATTTCTTTTCAATCTGTTGCTTATTTTGAATTGTTTGCCTGTATTTTAGGTATTGCTGTATCTCTATATTTAAGAAAAAAGAACAAAGCAATGAATTCTCCTTTGTTGGAAACGGAAAGAAAAGGCTGGGAAATCGACAGTATTGTATCTTTGGGAATGACTGTGGCATTTTTGCTTCCTGCCTTTTTATCACACACACAGCTGTCTCCCGTTATTCCTTATATTGACCAGATTATCACAATTTTTCTTTCTATATTTATGCTCCCAATGCCAATCAAAACAGTAATTACAGGCATTCGAGACTTAATGTTAATACCACCGGAACAAGAAACCATTGAGGATATTAAAAATACCGTTGAACCGATTATTGGTATTTACGGACATACACAGCTTTATTATGATATTGTTCGAACCGGACGAAAACTATGGATTAGCGTTTATATTACCTTTGACAAAGACACTATTTCTCTTTCACGGTTTAAAATTATTCAAGCCAGATGTATTCAAGCCCTTACAGAAAAATATTCCGATTTTTACTTTGAATTATTACCGGATATCGAATTTACAGGGACTGAAATTGAAAAATTAGAGGTTTAAATATACAGTTAGAAAATAAGTTTCTTCCAAAGAAGATCAGGTATCTGAAACACTGATTTTCCATGGGAGAAACTTACTTTTTTCTACAATGGAAAACTATCCCCTAAACACAGCACCCCATATCCAATACGATTATTAGGATATTCCCCGCCTAAAAGCGGTCTTGCTCCTCTTCTTAAATATGCCTTTACCTTCTCTCCGTACAAGAAAGGATCATTTCCTTTTATAATTCCCCATTCCATCATAAGTGCTGCAGCCCCCGTAACAAAAGGCGCTGCAAAAGATGTTCCTGTTCTGTTATCATATCCTCCACCCACTGCTGTTGTACGAATATCCACTCCCGGCGCTGCCAAATCCGGTTTTACTGCCTTTATCACTCTTGTATAACCCCTTCCTGAAAAATCCACATAGGACATATATCTGGAATTATATGCCCCAACAGAAATTACTCTTCCCGCCGTTGAAGGAATTGTCAGTGTAGTTTCCGGTGTAGGAAAAGAAAATCTTGTTCCTTCATTTAAAATTCCTCCACCCGGAAGCCACAAGTCATAAGAACCATCCACAACTTTTGAAGGTATCAGTTGAATTTTCCACACACCGCTGTCAATATACTGACTTTTAGGAAGCATATCAATATAAATTTCCTGAGAAATACTGTATGGGCTGGGCTCTCCATAATATATCAGCAGTTCCGTATTTTGAATAGTAAAACGCTGTGGTCCTAATATCTGCTTAAAAATTCCTACCCTCTCTCCATTTGGATGTATCATTGCAAATGTCATCTCATCCACATAGGGTTTCCAAATCTGTACACTTATTCCCGTTTCATATTCACTAATATATAAAGAAATCTCATCTGTCTTTCCTGCTTCAAGTTGCCCGGAAGTATGAATAGCAGCGCTTCCCTCGTTTCCCATGCCTACACAGATTGATGTTTTTCCAGACAATGCTGCGTTATCCAAATAAGTTTCAATAAGCGACTCCCCACTGTGTGTTCATTATAACTAAGGGAAAGAATCCTCAAAAAAAATATGCAGACTAAACTACTTTTACATAAGGTGACTGATACTTAAAATTAATATCCATACTCATATCACTATGAATCATAATTTTATCAATCAACTCTACTACAATCTCTCTTGTCACTTCTTCCAGCGAACCATACTTGATAAACTTCTCCATCCAGTGTTCATGTTCTTCCTCTGCTCCTCCGAAACTTTCCTTTTCAAGCTCTGCCTGCTCCATCTTACTTCGTACATTCTTCTCTTGCTGCTCGTATTCGGTCTTATAAGAAAGGTACTCTTCCTTACTGAGAATTCCATCTACAAAGTTCTCATAAGTTTTCTTCTTATATTTCTGGACGGTACTCAGTTCTTTTTTCAATCGTTCTATCTTTTTATCAGCTTCTTCACATCTTCGTTCAGTCTCTTTTCGTCTATCTGCAGCTTTTAATAGTTCATCCTTATCACTTTCTTTTAATGCGTGTTTTGCCTGTCTTTCAATTCTCGCATTTTACGATATCATCTAAGATTTCTTTTTTGATAAAATGAGAACAACAAATGTATTTCCTTTTTTATGATTAAAGAACCATCATTCGTACCCATCTCTTACAAGTCATCTCTCTGCAGATTATAACCACATTTCACCACAAATCAAAATTCCTGCATATGGATTCACTCTCTTCGATTCACTCCCAAACCCTGGCGTTCTTGTACGTTTCGTCATAAGTGCCTGCGCCTGTTCAAAAGTGTCCATACTGACAATCGGTTCATGCATATTTTCTACAATATATTGTTCTTCTTTCGGAATGTATCGATACTTCTCCACTTTGTAAGAAATCTTTTCTGACTTGTGCTGAACCATTGCTCCTGTGTAGGTTCGATTCCTCAAGATTACATTTACGGTAGGATATGCCCATCCCTTTGCTCCTGCTTTCTCGTGAGCATTGGTATAATTCAGACCTTGTACTTTTCTTTTATATTCAGATGGTGATAATATTCCTTCTTCATTCAATATTTTCGCAATCCCATCTCTGGAATATCCCGACAGATACAGATTAAAAATTCTTCTAACTATATTTGCAGCCTCTTCGTCCACCACAAAATGATGTTTGTCTTTTGGATCTTTCATATAACCATAAGGTGCAAAACCCGACATGAACTGTCCTCTTTTCTTCTGTGCCGTAAGAGATCCTTTAATCTTTTTAGAAATATCTCTGCTGTACATATCGTTGAATAATGTTTTGAACTGTGTCAGTTCTTCATTGCTATGCGCCAACGAATCTACACCATCTAATATTGCAATATATCTGATATTTAAAGATGGAAAAACTCGCTCAATATAGTTACTTGTTTCGATATGTTCACGTCCAAGTCGTGAGATATCCTTTTGTGATAACACCCTGTATTTTCCCTTTGTAAAATATCTTCCATCATTCGCTGAAATTCCGGTCTGTTGGCAAAATAAAGTCCAGATATCCATCATCAATATATACATCTGCAATTTCTAAATCCTCTGATTTGCTTACATATTCACGAATCAGTTTCATTTGGTTCTCAATACTTTCACTAATCTTGCTTTCGCCATCATCTTTCGACAAACGACAATACGCTGCCATCTGATACATCTTATTTCGCCTCCTCTTCTGCTTCTAATAATGGATTTATAAATTTGAAATGAATATCTATCTCCTGTTTTGGAAATACATATATCTTCTCAATAAGTTCCACAAGTACATCTCTTGTCAGTTGTTTTGCTGTAATTTTCTTTTGTCCAAATCTTTGCAACCACACTATAGTTTTCTCGATAGCTCTCGTCTTTTACGTTCTTCTTCCTGCATTTTACTCATCTCTATTTGTAATTGCTGATTTTCTGTATCATACATCTGTTTAATTCCAAATATTCTTCTTTTGATAACACCTCATCCATGAATTGTTCATAGGCTTTCTTCTGATACTCTCGATTCCTGCTAATCTTTGTTTCAATCTTAGTTAGCAATACCATATTCTCTGATTGATTCTGCTGATACTGTTTTTCCAATTGTTTTAAATCATCTTTCAGATATTTTAACTGTTGGTTAATTGCAAAGACAACTAACTCATCCAATTTTTCAAAAGAGATATGATTCAACTCACAATATTTCTCACCCATCTTTTGATGAAATCCACACATATATCCGTCATATGCTTCATGTGAAGCAAGATACCTTTTTCTCATTGCAGTCCCACATTTCCCACAAAACAGAATGCCAACATATTTATGTGGTTCTTTATTCTTGTCAAAATGCGGAACATAGTTTTTCTTTCTTATCAACTGTACCTGTTCGAAATCTTCTTTGAAAATAATCGCTTCGTGAGCATCTTCCACTAACTCTTTTTCTTCTAATGGAATCTCTTTACGATATTTCAGTTTGTAAGATGGCTTATCGAATTTTCTAAGAACAATAGCTCCTGTATATACTGGATTCTTTAAAATTCCTGCAACTGTAGATGATAACCAGAGACCTTTCCCTACATTCCAAGCATAATCTGTCTTTAATACTTCCTTTTTATATTTCGCAGGTGATGGAATTCCCTCTTCATTTAAAATTGTTGATATAGATTTACAACCTTTGCCATTCAGATATAACTGATAAATACGTTTCACAATTTCTGATGCGTATGGATCTATTTCCAAATGATTGTGTGTCTCTTTGCTTTTGAAATATCCAAATGGTGGTTCTTTTGGTGTATATTCACCCATGCTTCGTTTCGCACGAATAACCGTTTTGATTTTATTTGATGTATCTCTCAAATACATATCATTCAACAATGTTTTGATTTCCAACAACTCATTATATGTGCTCACACTAGAATCATAATTATCTAGTATTGAAACAACTCGGACCCGACGTTCTGGGAAATATTTTCCCAAATAGTAATTCGTATCAATATGCTCTCTTCCCAAACGAGAAACATCTTTGACAATGACCATATCAATAACACCAAGTTCAATATCAGCCAACAATCTGCGAAATTCAATTCTATCAAAATTACTGCCAGACACTCCATCATCTGCATAGATTTTTGTCTTTGTAATATTCCCTTGCTCTGCAATAAAATCTTCTGCCATCTGAATCTGAGAGTGAATACTATTGCTATATTCACCCTCTTTTCCCATTTCCTCTATGGACACACGGCAATATATTCCTGCTCTGTACATTTCATCTTCCTCTTTTCTTTTGTTTTGCATGGTCATTGTCTTTAATTGTCTTTATATTATTATAACCATTCATAAAAATCAACCAGAAATTCTTCTGTCTGTTAGATTCTTCATACATTGCACCAACGTCTTATTACCACTAAAATGCACTCGCACCTTATATCCTGCATGTTCATACGTCACATATTCCTTTTCTTTTGCATTCACGCTCATATCTGCTTTAGGTTCTATGAATGCTGTATTCATACATACGCCTCCTTCAGCATACAGACCATTTTTACATCCTATGCCGACAGGAATGTCCAAAAGTCTGTATGAATTGAATTCAGCTTTCGAAAGCTTGATTTTATTCTATAAAATCTGTTTCCAAACCTCATTGAGTCCAAATTGAGCATGTTTTGAGAAATTTCATAATCTGTTCGCTTTTTTGCAAATAGCAAATATGGTATTCTTTTCCTATATTTGATTTTAAATTGTACAAAGGAGGGGAATTATGGAACGATGTGATTTTTGTTCAGTTATGAATATCATCCGCACTTATATTAGTGAAGACCACGAAATGAATCAGATAGATTTCTATATCTTCTCCGTCGAAAGTGAATGTCCGGGGTTTTACATCTCTTTGATAATTCTTTATTTGAAACGGTACATCCTTAGCCCTGCCAAAATCAAGTCCCACTGTGAGGAAACTGTTTTTCAGCTCACCATCTACAGTAAACGGCACGACAATTTTTACCTTATTCTCTTTTTCTTCGGGAACATAGCCCTCCGCGTAGGAGTTTTTCATCCCTTCAAAAATATGACTGTTGTCAATCCCAATATAAACAACTTCCTCCGGCTTTCCCGTTTCTTTCCCCGCTTCTTTATCTTCTGCTTCCTTTTCTTCTGTTCCTTTTTCTTCTGTTCCTTTTTCTTCTGTTTTCGTTTCTTCTGCTTTCTTTTCTTCTGCCTTCTCTTCTTCTGCTTTCTTATCCTCTGCTTCTTTTTCTGTGGTCCTCTCCTCTTTCTGTCTTATTATTTCTCCCTTTTCCTCTTTTGCCTGCTCTCCTGCAAATGCTGTCATGCTCCCAGTCAGAGCCATATACACTGCCAGGATCATGGCAGATGTTCTCAGCAGTTTCCTCCTCATGTCATCCGCTCCTTTTCCTGCCCCATCTCCCCTGTCATAGGTCTAAGGATTCCCGCATCTATTTCATACACCTCATCACATAATAAATCGATATCCCCGCTGTTATGGCTTGCCAGTAAAATAGTTTTTCCTCTCCTCTTCAGATCCAGAAGTATAGACCTTATGTCAGCCACTCCGCGTTTGTCAAGTCCGTTAAACGGCTCGTCCAGTATTAAAAATTCAGGGTCTTCCATGATAGCCTGGGCAATTCCAAGCCTCTGCCGCATTCCAAGAGAATATTTTGCCACAGGCTTTTTCAGATCCGGGTCAAGTCCCACCCGCTGCAATACCCCGGCGTATCTCCCCGGCAGAAATCTTCCGGTTCAGATCCGCAAGAATTTCCAGATTCTTTTTCCCTGTATATTCTGTCAGAAATCCCGGTGTCTCAATGATCAGTCCCAGACTTTTCACGGAAAATCCGTGTCTCTGCCAATATATTTTTCTCCCACGCAGATACTGCCGGATGTGACGGGAAGGAAACCACAGATGCACTTCATAAGTACCGTTTTTCACGAGCCGTTATTTCCCACGATACCATATACCTTTCCTCTGCTCATGGCCATGGTTGTCTCCTTCAGCACAACCTCACTTCCGAATTTTTTTCGTCACCCTGTCCACTCTCACATAGTCAGATTTCTCTGCATCTGTCATATAACACCCCTCCATATAAAAACATCAAAAACGCCAACAGCAGAAACAAAAACATCCACAGCCCTGTGCTGTCTTCTCCCCAATCACCTGCTGCTTTGATCCACGACTGCGGGTCTATGACGTAAACGTCCTGCAGATACCGTTCATGCAGTATGATCATAAGGTAATATCCCACAAAAGGTATCCCGTATGCCATATACACAGAGTTTGACAAAAGAGCCATTATACCGCTTATATCTGCCAATATGGCTGCTACAAAAAGAACCCTTGCCGCGGTTTGAAAAAGAGGTATCATAAGCTCCCAGTTCCACTCTGCTGTCAGCTCACGGGGGTAAAAAACAGCAAAATTAAACAGCAGGTTAACAACGATGGCCATTCCCCATACAAAACAGCCGCTGAAAGTAGTCGTGAGCAGCCTGTCCGCCATAAATTCCTTTTTTCCCTTCCGCATCACATAGAACTTGAGAAAACCGGAGGTCTTTTCTCCAATCCATACATCCCCGTAAGGCAGCACCGCCACAACAGGAACAAGGAAGATCACTGTTTTGGAGGTCAAAGCTTCTGTCACCATATTGTACCAGCTTCCTCCCGGAAAAGGATTTTCAAAATCAGGAAACTTTGTCCCTGCTGCCAGTCCTATGACACCCAGCAGTACAGCTAACCAGGTTGTCCTCCGCCCCAACATACGTTTACTGTCCATATTCAATACCCCATGAAAGTAAAATTGTAACGCTTCAATGCCCGGCAGGAGAAAATGCTCAAGGCTGCCAGCAGAACAAGAAAAAGAACTGCTGATTGAAAGATTGTAGGCAGCTTGTCATATCCAAAGCTGTGGCCCGGATAAGACGCGTGGTTTAGGGGACTGATCCATCCTGTCAGCACATTTACCCGGTAACGTTCCTGTTTCCCCAGATCAAATATCCTGACAATAGTATCCGGTTCCAGCAAAAATCCATACAAACTGTAGAATACCCCTGCAAATATGCCCTGCGTCCTCCCGAATTTCAGATTCACTGTAAGCATGAGAAAGCAGAGTGTCCAGGAATAAAGCAGCATCAGAACCAGTGTATGCAGCATACATTCATAGGGTGTAATGCTTTCCATTGCCTTTACACTGGCAGGAATCCCCATAGAATTTCCCAGGTCAGAATAGGCCAGGCGTACTGCTGTTTCACTCCATAGATTTCCGGGAAACGTATATTTCTGGCATAAAATAATGGTCACAAGCATAATAAAAGCTGCATAGAACACAGTTCCCAGCCCAATATAAAAAAACTGCGCTGCCATCCACTGTATCCTTTTCATTCTTGATAAATAATAAGGAGTAGCAGGTCCTGCTTTCGGTACGTCAGTAAACATTAGGATCAGAAGGAGGGACGCCAGCAGAATATTTGTTCCATCTCCAAATGTCCAGATAAAAGGTTCCGCAGCCTGCATGGATGTATCAAAATGCTGTGCCACCCGGAGCACCCTTTCACTCAATAAAAAGCACAGGACAACTGCAAGCAGAAAGGTGAGTATGATTCTGGGATTCCTGTAAAAAGCCCAGGAAATTAAACCTCACCACTGTCACTATTTTTTTCAGGCCGTGCATCAGTAACCAAACCCCCGGTCTATAATCGTACCGTCAATGGCATTGATGGTGAACAGACTGTCATTCGGAATGGAAGACTTATCATGAGTTCCCGCCTCATCATTCAGGGTCATTTCAGAGTTCCCGAAAAAGTCCCATACCGGAACCAACAGTCCGCTGCGGCTGTCCTGGGCAGGGTTATATATTCTGGCGTAACCCAGTGTGATCCTGTCAATGTTTACCTGATAATCTTTCAGATATTCATTGTCCATTTGATTAGATACCTTATACTGCATCATCTCTGTATAAATCTGTTTGATCTCTTCAAAGTCCAGAAGCTTCACATTCTCCACCTGGGTCTTTTCCATTTCATAAGGATCTGGTATAAAATAATTCTTCCAAACCATCCTTTGAAACTACGATTTTCAGGGTCTCATAGGTCCACGGTTCTATGGTACTTTCCATATCTTCCAGCCCTCCGCCTGACGATATTGTATATGTTATGGGCGTGTTTCCTATTTGCCTTGTATAGTAAAACATATAGCCTGTATTGGAAACCCGTATTTCTTCTGTTTCCATATCCTGATACATATATACCGCATAATCCCATGAACCGATTTCCATATCTTCCACCCCAATAGCCGATACCTTTTCATCTGCTAACTTCTTTGCGTCTTCATATGAGATCCCCACAGAAGATTTCATTTCATCCTCTGAGGCGATCTGGGATGTGATATTGTTCCGGGCCAACTGGTATTCTCCCCAGCTGGCACCCTGTTGTGCTGCCTCCCTTTCCCCATAATGGCTGACTCTTACCCTGATAGAATCGCCGGCTCCCTCAGAAACTCTGTATAGATAAGGTTCCTGAGCTTCCACTCCCCCGCTAAAGGCTTCCATTCCGCTTTCATCCGCTGACAAAAGAGGTTCTGTTTCCGTCTTCTCCGCAGTATCCGGCGCATCTGCATAGGCAGATTCATATTGCTCCAGCATATTCTGAAGATTTTCTTTTGAATTATTTTCCCCACCACCTGACTCCGCAGGGTTCTGGGCCATCAATGCTTTTATTTCACTGATCTTCTCCTGGCATTCCTCTTTTGTCATAACAAAATAGGAATCTGAACTATACATTTTTTCTTCCGGAAAAAGGCCCTGGGTGATCTTGTCCATAAACTCCTGGGTAAGCGGTACAGCGCTCACCTCTATTGCGGAAAAGCTCTGTGCATCCGGCAGTTCTATGACAGCATCTGTGGTCAACGTGACTTTTCCGTCTTCTAAGACAACTTTATCCTGAAAGGTTTCCGGTATTCCCAGTTTTTCCCGTAATCCCTGCTGTTTCTCCGAAGAATCTTCCCGGGACTTGTCCTCCTCATAATTTTCTATGGCTTCTTTTCCTTTTGGCTTCACGATCACAGAGTCCGGGGTTTCCTGACAGCCTCCCAGCAAAACAGCTCCTGACAGCAGCGCTGCCAGTATGCCGGCATTTTTTCTCTTCATGATATCCCTCCCGCTTTCTTTTTACTAACTCTATATTAACGTATGGCATGTAAAAAAATCCGCACCGGCTTGTAACCAAATTGTAAACATATAATGGTGCGGCTGCCTCCCGGCTTCCGCACCATCTCTTTTCATCCGTTATCTTCTTCCCAAAACAGGCTTACTTTCGTTCCTTTTCCGTACCTGCTCTCAATGACAAGCCTGGCCTTATGAAGTTCTGCTATCTTTTTGCACAGGGAAAGCCCCAGGCCGGAGCCGCCTGACGCTCTGGCTCTTGACTTGTCCACCATATAAAAAGCCTCTTCTATTTTACTGATTTCTTCTTCCGGTATCCCGATTCCTTCATCCTTTACAGAAATACCCTTTTCCCAGGCCTCTATCTCTATGCGTCCGCCCTCCCGTGACGCCTTGCAGGCATTATCCAACAGGTTCATAAGCAGGCTTGTGATCAAGTCCTCATCCATCACATGACACAAATCCTCATCAGACAGGGTTATGACAAGTGACAGTCCCTTTTCCTTCAGACGAAACGTCATGAGACTGTCCACTGTTTCCAGCATTGTTTTTATATGTACTGTTTTCTTTTCTATGGTCTTCTCCCCGTCTTTATACAGACCTGTCAGTTCCAGCATTTTAGCAGAAAGCCTTGAGAGCCTTCTGGATTCACTGCCGATATACAAGAGAGCCTTTTCCTTTTCTTCCTGGGACAGCCTCATTTTCAAAAGTATATCTGAATAGCCGATAATTGCCGTCATGGGGGGTTTTCAGTTCATGGGCAAGACTTCCCATGAGCTGAAGCTGGCGTTCATTGGTATCTGCAAGTTCCTTTATATGCTCCTCTACCTTACCTGCCATTCGATTAAAATTCTCACTGATCTCCCCTATTTCATCCCGCCTCTTCACCTGTATCCGTGATCCGTAGTTTCCCCCGGCAATTTCGTCTGCGGATTCTTTCAGGTTATAGATCGGTTTCATGACCAGTCTGATGACAAATACCAGAATAACCGCAATAAGACCGGTCAGCAAAAACGCTGCCACCAATCCGTTAAAAAACATTTTCCTGCTGTTATTATAAACATCTGTCACGTCCTTGTAATGCCAGATATCGTAATCCTCCCCCAACGCAAGACTCAATTCCCGGCCCATGATCAAAAGATATTTTCCATCCAGACTGATCTCAGTAAAAGTGTCTCTGCTCTCTGCACCTGTATCTTCATACTCATACGGTGTCAGATTAAAAATCTCCTGTCCATCCTGATAGACCGCATATTCCATCCCCAGATAATACTTACTGCCATCCTTCATGATACGCTGTTTCATATCTCCGGATGTGGACAAAACGTCAAAGGACCCTTCTACATACTGCCTCAGGGATTTTACTTTGTTCTCAAAAATAGAATACTCGTATTTGGAGATGCGTTCCAGTTGATCCTTTTGGGATAAATGCAGCATAAACAGGGAAAAACTCTGAGACAGAATGAGCATAGCAGCCACGCAGACCAGACAGATTTTTGTTCTCAGCTTCATTTCTCTGCCTCCAGGCGGTAACCGATCCGCGGCACCGTCCTGATCATTTCCTGCCATCCTAATTTTTTGCGGATCCTTGCAACGTGTACATCCACAGTCCTTGTCTCCCCTTCAAATTGGATCCCCCAAAGCTCATTCAGTATCTGCTCCCTGGTGAGCGCAATATTCTTATTTTTTATAAACAGCATAAGACAGTCAAATTCCATGGGTTTTAAAATGAGTTCTTCTTCCCCCTTCATTACCTTACGCTCTTTTACATAGACAGTCACATCCCCGATCCGGATCACATCATCATTTTTTTGATGCCGTTCCAAGACTTTTTCAATTCTTACCAATAGCTCCAAAATTTCAAAAGGTTTAACGATATAATCTTCTGCCCCATCCTTCAAGCCTTTTACCTTGCTGCCCACCTCCCCTTTTGCGGTGAGAAAAATAACCGGGATCCCCTTTTTACTGCAGTGGGGAAGAAGTTCAAACCCGTTTTTTCCAGGGATCATAATATCCAGCAATGCCAGGTCACAATTCCTATTCTCTGTGCTGTCTATAAATTGCTCTGCCTGACTGCCGTCATAAAACCGGTAAACTTCATAACCTGCGGTTTCCAGGCTTATTGTGATCAGATCATTGATGGCAGCCTCATCCTCAACTACCAGTATTTTTGATTTCATGGCGTATCCTCCGTTTTAGAGTGTGTTTGAAAATTGCTTTCGGCAAGCTGTGCGTCACACTTTGTGGGAGATTTGGTTCCGATGAGGGAAGCGTAGCGGGCTACGTTGACCGAATTGGAGCCAAATATGCCGCAAAGTGGGGCGTGCAGATTGTCGGAATGAATTTTCAAACACACTCTAGCACTGAACTGTCACTGAATTT
>ENA-OQCW01001042-OQCW01001042.1-human-gut-metagenome-genome-assembly--contig:-NODE-1042-length-12409-cov-5.257124_pt1 | contig 12409 bp, 15 predicted proteins | sample MGYA00242767_ERZ504593 | MGnify/ENA primary metagenome ERZ504593 (study PRJEB26092, sample SAMD00036307) | human gut metagenome | host: Homo sapiens | study: EMG produced TPA metagenomics assembly of... | reverse complement strand
CCTTCGCTTTTTATAAAGATAGTATATGATATTTTATATATGAAATTCCTATATTGTAGTATTACTTATTTTTATATGTAGTTTTTAATACCACTTATTGATATATATTATACTACAATATATTTTTCAAAAAATCAAGATTAACTTTTTTATTTTTGTAAACCCTAATAAAAAATTAAATCATAAAAATACTTGACATCTTTAGTTAAGTATACTATATTAAAACAGTAATCATTATTATTATTGTTTTAACACTGGTATCTACCAGATTTGATAACTGAATTTTATTTTAAAATGAAAAGGAGATTATTATTATGAAGAAATTTGTATGTAGTGTATGTGGTTATGTTCATGAAGGCGATGCAGCTCCAGAAAAATGTCCAGTATGTGGCGTTGGCGCTGAAAAATTTGTAGAGCAGACTGAAGAAAGAAGCTGGGCTGCGGAACACGTTGTAGGTGTTGCAAAAGGTGTCAGCGAAGACATCGCAGCTGATTTAAGAGCAAACTTCGAAGGTGAATGTTCTGAAGTTGGTATGTACTTAGCTATGGCTAGAGTTGCTCATAGAGAAGGATATCCTGAAATCGGTCTGTACTGGGAAAAAGCTGCTTGGGAAGAAGCTGAACACGCTGCTAAATTCGCTGAATTATTAGGTGAAGTTGTAACAGACAGCACAAAGAAAAACCTTGAAATGAGAGTAGAAGCTGAAAACGGCGCTACAGCTGGTAAATTTGATTTAGCAAAACGTGCAAAAGCTGCTAACCTTGACGCTATTCATGATACAGTTCATGAAATGGCAAGAGACGAAGCTCGTCACGGTAAAGCATTTGAAGGTCTCTTAAAGAGATACTTTGGTTAATCTATAATGTAAACTCCTCCGCGAACAAAAGGTTGTTGAGTTAAGTATATTCTTTTGGTGATATCACTTAATTCTACAACCTTTTTCTATAGTTTATAAATTTCCTTTTTATACTTGACTATTTTAATCCAATATGGTAGTATAATATCAATAACAATTACTATTATTTAATTCGTCAGTTGTTTTTCTGGCAGAAAGGAGAATATATGGCTACTTTAAAATACAGCCGACAAAGAGAATGTATTCGGGAATATGTTCAAACATGTAAGGAACACCCTACTGCTGATCAGGTATATGCTGAAATCAAACGAGAATTTCCAAATATCAGTCTGGGAACTGTCTATCGTAACCTGTCACTTTTAGTAGAGCTTGGAGAAATTGCAAAGATTTCTACCGGAAACAGCCCTGATCGCTTTGATTGTAATACCAGGTCGCACAGTCATTTTATCTGCACACATTGCCATTGTATACAAGATGTGGAAAACAATGAGTTCGACTGTATGGTAAAAAAAGTTGCTGCTAATATTGACGGAAAAATAACAGATCAAACTACTACTTTTTACGGACTTTGCAATGATTGTCTTAACAAAAAAGATTTATTAAAAAGTAGTTGACAAATATAGTCAAGTATGCTAAATTAAAATAGTAATCATTACTGTTATTACTTTAAAAAAACCTGGCAGTGCCAGATTTCATAGCAAAAATTATTTAAATGAAAAGGAGATTATTATTATGAAAAAATTTGTATGTAGTGTATGTGGTTATGTTCATGAAGGCGATGCAGCTCCAGAAAAATGTCCAGTATGTGGCGTAGGCGCTGAAAAATTTGTAGAGCAGTCTGAAGAAAGAAGCTGGGCTGCTGAACACGTTGTAGGTGTTGCACAGGGCGTTAGCGAAGATATCTTAGCTGATTTAAGAGCAAACTTCGAAGGTGAATGTTCTGAAGTTGGTATGTACTTAGCTATGGCTAGAGTTGCTCATAGAGAAGGATATCCTGAAATCGGTTTATACTGGGAAAAAGCAGCTTGGGAAGAAGCTGAACATGCTGCTAAATTCGCTGAATTATTAGGTGAAGTTGTAACAGACAGCACAAAGAAAAATCTGGAAATGCGTGTTGAAGCTGAAAACGGCGCTACAGCTGGTAAATTTGATTTAGCAAAACGTGCTAAAGCTGCTAACCTTGACGCTATCCATGACACAGTTCATGAAATGGCTAGAGACGAAGCTAGACATGGTAAAGCATTCGAAGGTCTCTTAAAGAGATACTTTGGTTAATCTATAATGTAAATCCTCCGCATAGCAAGAGGCAGTCGTTTTATCCAACGGCTGCCATTTTCATTTTTTTCCTTCTGTAAACAGTTGATTTCGTCCTTCCATCTTCTTATAATAAAAAATATAAATAAACGAAAAGGGAGAATTCACTATGATTATAAAAAATGGTTTTGTATTTCAGGAAGACGGTACCTTCCTGCAAAAAGATTTATATGTAGAAAATGACAGAATTGTAGCTTCAGAAGCAGAAGTAACAGATAAAACAGTCATTGATGCCTCCGGTTTAAAGGTTATTCCAGGCCTTGTAGATGTGCACAGCCATGGTGCAAAAGGTCATGATTTCTGTGATGCAGATCCAGAAGGCTTAAAAGTTATTTTACAGTACGAAAAAGAACACGGTATTACTTCCTACTGTCCTACTTCCATGACACTTGCAAAAGACCAGCTTATGGATATTTTTGCTACTGCTACGAAAGTAGAGCCATCCAAAGAGCTTGCTCATATTATCGGTGTAAATATGGAAGGACCATTGATTGATATTAAAAAGAAGGGCGCACAGGCAGGAGAACATATCTCCGTTCCTGATGCATCTTTCTTTAGAAAATGCAATGAAGCCTCCGGAAATCAGATTAGACTGGTTACATTGGCACCAAATGTAGACAAAGCCTTTGACTTTATTCAGGAAGTGAAAGATGAAGTTGTTATTTCTATCGGTCATACTACTGCAAATTATGAATGTGCAAAAAAAGCTATGGACATGGGTGCGAAACACGTAACTCATTTATACAATGCCATGCCTCCATTTGCTCACAGAGATCCAGGTGTTGTAGGTGCAGCTTGTGATACACCAGACTGTATGGTAGAACTTATTTGCGATGGTTTCCACATTCACCCTGCTACAATCCGTACTACATTTAAGATGTTCGGTGATGAACGTGTTGTCCTTATCAGTGACTCCATGATGGCAACCGGTATGCCAAATGGTAAATACGAACTTGGGGGACAGGAAGTTACTATGACCGACTGCTTTGCAGCTCTTTCTGACGGCACAATTGCAGGCTCTGCTACAAACCTTTTTGACTGCATGAAAAAAGCTATGGAGTTTGGAATTCCTGAAGCAACTGCTATCTTTGCAGCTACCAGAAATCCGGCTAAGAGCATTGGCGTATATGACAAAGTAGGTTCTCTTACTGCTGGTAAATATGCAGACATTGTACTCGTAAATGATAATTATGAAATTCAGCAGGTAATCTAATATCTGCAGAAAGGGGCGTTTTATGGATTTCAATGAAGCTTTGCAGTCACGTATTGACACTTTTAAAAGCCAATATCCACTGCCCGACTCACTAAAGTCAAGACTTGTAGAACCTTCTATGCCTTTTTATGGAACAAAAATTCTCACACAGGCAGTTACTGCTTTATTAGAGGGCGAAAATCTGCTGCTATGTGGAGATAAAGCAACAGGGAAAAATATACTGGCTGAAAATCTGGCATGGATTTTCGGCCGTCCCACCTATAACATTTCTTTTCATGTAAACACAGACAGCAGCAGCCTCATCGGAACAGATACTTTTAAAAATAATGAGGTTACTTTAAGACAGGGACCTATTTATCAATGTGCTATTTCCGGCGGTTTTTGGTATTCTGGATGAAATCAATATGGCAAAAAATGATGCGGTAGCTGTGTTGCACGCAGTTTTGGATTACCGCAGAATTATGGACGTACCTGGTTATGAAAAAATTGCCCTTCATCCTGCCACACGTTTCATTGGTACTATGAATTATGGCTACGCTGGAACAAAAGAGTTAAATGAAGCTCTTGTTTCCCGTTTTATGGTAATCAATATGCCTCCACTTTCTATGGAACGTCTGGAACAGATTTTAAGAAATATTTTTCCGCACATCAAACCAGATGCTCTGGAACAATTCTGTGGTCTGTTTCTGGACTTACAGTTAAAAGCAAAAAATGGAGAAATTTCCACAAAGGCTGTAGATATGCGTGGGCTTATCGGCGCCATCCGACTTATTCATGGTGGTTTAGAACCAATAGAAGCCGTGGAAATGGGTATTATCAATAAAAGTTTTGATAACTTTGAACGTGAACTTATCAGTGATATTGTTATGACTCGTATCCCTGATACATGGAAAAGCGGTGATGTGTTCTAATGAAAGAAAACATGATGGAAAACAGATTGCAAAATCTTCTGTGGACAGTCAGTGAGGATTATAACTGTGATGTAAAAATCAATCCCACAGACCTGCAAAAATCCCCTGAAATTGCTTTCTACAATATGGTTTTACAGGGCGCTTTCCAAAAATATTTTGATGCAGAGTTTTTTGAAGCCTATATAAAAAAGAAAATACAATATGGAGCAGAACCTTCTGTTCTTTCCCTGATTTCTAAACTCTGTATCGACAGTGCAGTTTCCAAAAAAATCTGTACAGAACGAAGAGGAATTGAAAATATACGAAGAAAAGCTTTTCGTGAAACTCTAAAAAAGGATGCTTTTCGCTTTTCTCATACGGATTGGGATTATCTGGAATATTGCTATTTAGAATTTCAGCTTTATCAAAAAACAGTAAATCCCAAGCTGCAGCCTCTGCTTTTAAAAATAGCTGTACTTTCTCATACTGACTCTATAAAGGACGTCTGTAAATGTATTGACGAAGTCTATCATACTGCTTATGAAAAAGGATTTGCAGAATATTTTAAAGGTATCAGCAGAGACACTTCCGGATTGAAATCTGCTACTGAAGACTCTGAAGAGACAACGGAACAGGATAACTTGATTTCTGAAGAAGATACTGTCAATATTTTCAGTGGTCATGTAGATGCTCAAGATAATGGAAAACAGGATAAATCAAATGTCAGGCTTCTGGCTCTTGATAAACAATCCTCAGAGCATCTGGAAAAGTATATTGAACTGAATTATGGAAAAAGTATTCTTCCGCCCAATGAAAAATCGCGTTTACAAAAACAGATGTGTACAGGCATACATGAAGACTGCAAGCTCCATATTACAAAAGGTGTCCTTCACAATCAGACAACAAGTAATGCCAAAACAGATTATGTAAAGAGAATAAAAGAAGAAAACCTTCACGTTTATAAAAAGAATTTTCTTCTCACACGCCAAAACATTTTATCTCTTTCTAATTTGTTAAAAAGAGCTTTACTCACCAGAACAGAACGGGAATTATGTACCAGTGAATACGGAACAATCTGTCCGGAAAAGCTCTGGAATTTAGGTCGAACAGATAATTCCATGCTATTCAAACGGGAGCTTTTACAAGATAATTCCGATTTTGCCGTAGAAGTCCTAATTGATGCCAGCGGCTCACAGCAAAGACGTCAAAGCCTTGTAGCACTTCAGGGATTTATCATCAGCAGGGCTTTAAGCCTTGCCCAAATTCCCCATCGCGTAACAGGATTTTGCACCTTTGGTTCCTACACCATTTTAAATGAATATCGAGATTACCTGGACAATTCTGACGCTGATGAAAATATTTTTGAATTCTATGGTTCTGCCAACAATCGAGACGGACTTGCTATCAGAGCTGTCGCTGACAGTCTTGATAAGCAACCACAGGAAAATAAAATTCTAATTGTATTAAGTGATGGAAATCCCAACGATATCATTGCTGCAAACTCTCGCCAAAAAACAGAAAAACAGCCCTATTGTCTGGATTTTGCAGTAAAAGACACTGCCACGGAAATTCGCAGGCTGAGAAATCGTAAAATTTCTGTTTTAGGTGTATTTGCCGGCGAAGAAGAAGACCTTCAGGCAGAAAAGAAAATCTTTGGAAAGGATTTTGCCTATATTCACGATATTTCCAACTTTGCTAATATCGTAGGACATTATCTGAAAAAACAAATCACAGACTAGACAAAAACTTCCGCCACATGGATACCGGACACTTAGTCCTGTCAATGTGGCGGTTCAAAGTTATAATATCACAAAAATTTCTTAATCAGATCTATCTTCTTTTCCCTTTTCAACTGTTTAATCTCATATTCTCTGCGCATAGCTTCCGTCTTTGTCTGAAATTTTTCAAAATAGACCAACTCTACCGGACATCTGCTTTTTGTATATTTTGCGCCTTTTCCCGCATTATGACTGGCAATTCTTTTTTCCAGATTATTTGTCCATCCGGTATAAAAGCTACCATCACTGCACTTTACTATATACGTATAATTCATCTTTTTCTCCTGTAAATCTATGTAAGGAACGTCTTGCCCAAAGACATGACGTTCTATATATCAAGCCGCCGATTAAAAAGTATTTCACCCAAATTTTCTACTTACACAAAAAACCAACTGTACTATAAAATCGGCTGCGGATTTTCTTTCCGCATAGTTTATTATACTCTCACAGCCAGAATTTGTGAATGATCTTCTTTTAAGGAAGATACTGCATTGGATCTAATGGAACTCCATCTTTTGATAAGGCAAAATAGAGATTTGCCCCTTCTTCTGTATAATATTTAGTAGGTTCACTGATATATCCTAATACACTGCCTGCTGAAACATATTCCTCTGCCTGAAATGGTACATCTTTTAACTGTCCGTAAACTGCCTGATAACCATTTCCCATATCCACCGTAACCGTCTGTCCTGTTTCTTCGTTATTTACCACAGATACAATTTTCCCATTAGCAACTGCTGCCACCGGAGAACCTACTTCTGAAGAAATCGCAATTGCAGGATTGAGTTTATACACATTTAAAGTTGGAAAATAAATGGTATTATCCATATTATAGTCCAAAACAACCTGTCCATTTACCGGCCATTCCATTAAGGAACTTTCTGTAAAATTTATTTCCGGTGCTGCAACCTGTGCAGATGTATTTTCTGCCTCTGGTGCAGGTACTTGTTCCGGTTCCTCCTCCGGTGTTTCAGGGGCAGGTTCTTCTGTATTCTCCTGCGTACTTTCTTCCACTTCTCTTGTACCCTCTACCTCTGTAGTATTTACATCCTGCACATCTTCTGCATCTTCTCGTTCCTCTGTTTTTATTGCCTGGTCAACAATATCTTCCTCGTTCTCCTTAACAAATTCTTTCTCATTTGCTCTGCTCTTACTCCCGGACTGGTAAACAGCCACACAGGTAACTACCAGAGTAAGTGCCAGTAAGCTTCCCAGTGCTACACGAATTTTTCCTTTTTTACTCATATTTTTCACCTCTGCCTTAGTGGGCTCATCCGCCCCTTTCTTGTTTTCAAATATAGGATTACCAGAAAAGCAGAAGTTATACATCTTTTCATTTTTCTTTCTCTATTTCCATATCAGGAAAAAAATATCCCAATATCTGCTCATAATTTTTTCCTTCTAATGCCAGATTGTGAGCCGTATACTGGCTCATTCCCATTCCATGTCCGATACCTTTACATAAAAAACGCACTTCCCCTTGACTGCTTTGCACGCTAAAGCAAGAGGAAGGCAAATCAAGCACCTCTTTTATCCGTTCTCCCTGAAACGCCTGATTTCCAATCTGAATTTCCATAACATACCCTGCACTGTCTGTTTTTGTTATTTCGATTTCTGCCTCTGCTGTTATGGAAAAAGCAGGATAACTTTTTTTAATCTTCTCTTCCAACTCCTTTAAAGAAAAATAACAGCCCTCTACATACAGAGGACTGTCTATATCTTTCGGTGTTTCCACTGAGGGTATGTAAACAAATTTCTCACCCAGAATCTCTTCTCCGCTTCTGGTTTTTCCTTGACTGAGAGGATGGTAGGGAATTTCTTTTTTCTCATTTTGATATACAAGAATTTTTCCCCGCGTATTGGCTGCTTCCTCCTGAAACATCTGAAATTGTTTCAACTCTTCCCCATTCATATTCTTTTTCTTTAAATAATCAGCAGCTTCCTGAATATCTGTCATAGCTTCTTCCGATTTACACTTTAAAGATAAATTCGTTCTTTCAATTATTGTCTGTGCTTTAATCGCTTCTTTTTCGTATCCCCAGTCAATATGTGCCGCTGTTAAAATTGGTATATATTCTTCTAAATCCGGCTGCCTGCTTAAAGGACATGCTTTTCTTCCTGAAATAACCACTGTCAAAAGATAGGGTAACATCAAAAATAATACTGCGAGTAAGATACTTATGTCTTTTTCTTTTTTCATAAAAATACGAAACCAGAATTTTCTTACTTGTATTATATGTTACCCTATACTTTTCTATCCCTTTTTCACAATAAATGCCGGAATTGGAGGATTATTCTCTCTGTTATAATAACTATTGACAATAACGACATACTTTCTGCTGTCCAGCTTCTTTAAATACTCCAAAATTCGATTTTTCTCCTCAAAACCGGTATCTCCTCCACTGTAAATACAAAGTGCCATAACTGCACCCTTTTTCAGCAGTTTAAGACCTTTTTCTATGGCTTTTACACTGGTATCCGCTTTCGTTGCCAGATTATGATCGCCTCCCGGCAAATATCCAAAATTGAAATAAATTCCATCTACTGTTCCTGCTTCTGCATAAGCATCCATATTTTCATGACTATCCAGATAAAGTTTTGCCCTGTTTTCCACATTGTGCTCTTTTAAAAGGTTTGTTGTACACATAATTGCCTTTTCCTGCACATCAAAAGCCAGAACTTTTCCACTTTCTCCTGCCAATTCACATAAAAATAATGTATCATGCCCATTTCCCATCGTTGCATCAATATACAATCCCTCTGGATTTACCTGAAGCTTAAACAGCTCATGACTCCACTCTGTAATCTGATAAGATTTCATATTTACAGTTCGCTAGCCTCCAATGCCTGTGAAAGATCTGCTATAATATCATCAATATGCTCAATTCCTACTGAAAAGCGAATCATTCCCGGTGAAACCCCTGCTGCAACCAGTTGTTCATCATTTAATTGTCTGTGTGTATGACTTGCAGGATGCAATACACTTGTCTTAGCATCTGCCACATGAGTGACAATAGAAGCCAGCTTCAAGCTATCCATAAATTTCACAGCCGCTTCTCTTCCCTTCTTTAACTCAAAAGAAATAACTCCGCAAGTTCCTTTCGGCATATATTTCTGTGCCAAATCATGATATTTATCCTGTGGAAGTCCCGGATAATTTACTTTTCCTACCAATGGATGTGCATCTAAATATTCAGCCACCTTCTGTGCATTATAACAATGTCTTTCCACTCTTAAAACTAATGATTCCAGTCCTAAATTTAAAATAAAGGAATTCATCGGAGAAGGTACAGAGCCTAAATCACGCATAAGCTGTGCATTAATTTTTGTAATATAAGCAGCTTTTCCAAACTGTTTTGTATAAACCACTCCATGATAAGATTCATCAGGAGTTGTCAGCCCTGGAAATTTTTCTGCATGAGCTTCCCAGTCAAAATTTCCGCTGTCTACAATGGCACCGCCTACCTGTGCTGCATGTCCATCCATATATTTTGTTGTAGAATGTACTACAATATCAGCGCCCCATTTAAACGGCTGGCAATTTACCGGTGTAGCGAAAGTATTGTCTACTACAAGAGGCACACCGTGACTGTGTGCAAGCTTTGCCATTTTCTCAATATCCAATACAACTAAAGATGGATTTGCAATGGTTTCTGCAATGACTGCCTTTGTATTTGTCTTAAATGCTTTCTCTAATTCTTCTGCCGTTGCATCTACATCTACAAAAGTACATTCAATTCCCATCTTTTTTTGCAGTTACACCTAATACATTTAAGGTTCCTCCATAAATTGCAGAGGCACATATTACATGATCTCCTGCTTCGCAGATATTAAAAATAGAATAAAAATAGCTGATTGTCCTGAGGAAGTGAGCACTGCAGCAACTCCACCTTCCAAATCTGCAATTTTTGCCGCAACCAAATCATTCGTAGGATTTTGACATCTTGTATAAAAATATCCATTGTCCTTTAAATCAAACAATCTGCCCATTTCTTCCGTTGTATCGTATTTAAAAGTTGTACTCTGATAAATAGGCATCATCCTTGGTTCACCTTTCTTCGGTTTCCAACCGGACTGGATACATTTTGTCTCAATATGATATTCTCTACTCATCTCTATCCTCTCCTTTATAAAAATTTCAAATTAATTTTATTACCTATCTTCTATAATGTTTCTGTCCAATAAGAATAATTGCTACAAAAGCAACAATTCCTACTCCCAAAATTAAAAGTGTCTGCTCAGATTTTAATGCTATACGCAAAGCTAAAAGCTGTAAAACCAGTAAATCCAGTCCCATAACAGAAACTGCTCCACCGATTGTCATCATAAACTTTCTTTCATTTTCAGGTGAAACCCCACTGGAAAAACGTTCCCTTATCATAGATGGCTTCCCTTTCACAGCAAGAAAAATTCCTGCTAAAATAATGACTACTGACAGAACAATTAATACAATATGCTGCTGTGTCATCTTACTTCCTCCTTCATTTCCTGTTTTTCATATTTCTTTAATACAAATTTAAACCATAACGGCAATATGGTTCCTTTAAACATACAGGATAAGCTCAATGCCCACCAGACTCCATTTAATCCCAATCCAGTAGCAGATAAAAGCATAGCCGCCGGAATTCTAAGTGCATTGAACAAAATTCCTGTAACAGACGGCGGTACAGTCTTCCCTATTCCCTGAAAAGCTCCTGTAGCTGCACCTTCCAGACACATAAAAATCTCTGAAATTCCTATAATCCTTAAATAATCCACTCCCATAGGAATGACATCCGGTTCTTTAATAAATATTTTGAAAAAGAACTCCGGAAATACCCACAGCAGTAATGTAGTAATTACACCCCATACCGCCATAATTTCAATGGCCTTTCGATAACCCTTTTTAATACGTTTCTTTTTGCCGGCTCCATAGTTCTGTGCAATAAAAGCATTCACTGCTGTAGAAAAACCACCTGCCATCATCCAAGAAATAGATTCAATCTGACTTCCTACCTTTTGAACTGCTACTGCTGCATCTCCCCAGCCTGCAATAAAACGTGCAATCACCATAGAAATCATAGACATCAGTGCATCCTGCATCGCAGATGGAAGACCTATTTTTACAATTTCTCTGATATGTTCTCTAGGTGTTTTTAAAAACAAATGAATTCTCCCAAAGATAACTGGCTCTTTCCATACTGCCTTTAAATAAAGAACAAATACAATAATCTGTGCAAATACAGTCGCAAAAGCTGCCCCTGCAACACCCATTCCTTTTAACGGTCCAATACCAAAAATTAAAATCGGGTCTAAAATTAAATTAATAACCAATCCCACCGTAGTAACTCGAAAGGTGGTCACGGTATTCCCCATTGCTGCCAAAATTCCTCCGATTACCTGGTCTAAAAATGAAAACACTATGATTCCACAAGTAATCATCAAATAAACTCTTGCATCCCATATAACATCCGGACTATTTAAATTAAAAAATCCAATTAATTGCTTATTTAGCAACAGACTTATCACTCCGTATAAGATACCTAAAAATGTCCCCATACGCAGAGCTCCTCTGGCAAATTCTGCACCTTCTTCCGGATTTCCTGCACCAAGCCTCTGTCCTACACTTACCTGTCCGCCTATTCTGGGAATCATGGTTAATCCATTTGCCAACCACATAAACATACCGGCTGCTCCAACTGCCGCTACCGCATTACTTCCCAACCTTCCAATCCATATCATATCTACCAGATTATATCCCATCTGAATAAAGGAAGTTCCCATAATAGGAAAAGCCAGACGAGCAAGAGTTCCCGCAATTGGTCCTTCTAATAAATCAATCTTTTTCTCATGTCTTTTCCCTCAAATTCTGTCATTACTTTACTATCTTACCAAACTCTGAAAGAACCTGCAAATACTAATTTTACTTAAAAATTTCCTTTTCAATCTATCTTGTCTATGATACGCTTAATAAAAAAAAGTAGAGGAAAATGCTTATGAAAGAAAAAATATATACCATTCCATTAATGGATGCATTCCATGCCGATGATGAATGCCCATTTTGTTTTATCGAAAGAAATTTAGAACAACATGCACTTGACTTTGTCTTAGGTCAAGGCGCTTCTTACATGGAAGACGATATACGGGCAGAAACAGATAAATTAGGATTTTGCCGGGATCATTACAAAAAAATGTTCAACTATGGAAATCGACTTGGAACCGGACTTATCCTTTCAACACACTTTAAAAAGAAAAATGAAGAATTACAACAGCAAATAAAAATGTTTTCTCCTAAAAAAGCATCTATGCTGGGACATTTCAAAAAAGCCAAACTAAATCCTGAGCATCCTCAATCCTCCTTGGGTACATGGGTAAAAG
>ENA-OQCW01001038-OQCW01001038.1-human-gut-metagenome-genome-assembly--contig:-NODE-1038-length-12481-cov-4.331957_pt1 | contig 12481 bp, 13 predicted proteins | sample MGYA00242767_ERZ504593 | MGnify/ENA primary metagenome ERZ504593 (study PRJEB26092, sample SAMD00036307) | human gut metagenome | host: Homo sapiens | study: EMG produced TPA metagenomics assembly of... | reverse complement strand
TTCTATTCCTTCCAGCATTTTTTCCACAATTGCTGTATAACCACCTTTTGGAATTCCCTGATAAGTATCGTTAAAAATAGTTATTATCATAAGTAAATCGGAAAGGAAGTCTTTTAATAATAAAAGCAGGAAGCTCTGTACAAGGACGCCCCCATTGCTTTTCTGTATATCCTTTTATAAGCTTTTCATAAACATCTGTACCAGCTAAAGAAAGTGCCTGTTCTTCCAGATTTTTAGGTTCTGTAATATGTAATTTTTCAATCTGCTGCGCAATCATTTCTTTCGCTTCCCTGGGTGTACGAATTCCCCACATTTTGCTGAAGGTATTCATATTAAACGGAAGATTATATAACTCATCTTTATATATTGCGATAGGAGAATTAATATAATTGTTAAATTCTGCAAATTGGTTCATGTATTCCCATATTTCTTTGTTGGAAGTATGGAAAATATGTGCTCCATACTTATGTACATGAATTCCTTCTATATTTTCACAATAAACATTTCCGGCAATATGAGGTCTTTTATCAATAACCAGACATTTCTTTCCTTTTTTCTTTGCTTCATGAGCAAACACAGCGCCAAATAGCCCTGCGCCTACAATTAAATAATCATACCTCATAAATTTCTCCCTTTTTCTCTATATTTTAATCAGCAGAGATAATCTTAGCATATCATTGCTATTTTTTCAATCCTGTCACAGACTGCTGCCGATATCTTTTCACAATTATTCTGTCTGAAAACTAATTTTCTGTTTCTCTACATCCACTGTTGCTTCTATTCCAAAAGGAATAATACACCTTGGAAGTGCATGCCCTACATTAACATTATATACCATCGGCAATACAGGATTATCAATCGTTTCTATCAGCACTTTTTTATACTCTTCATAATAAGTTTCATCCATGGGCTTTCCTATCAGTACTCCGTTCACACTCTCAAATACGCCTGCCTCTTTTAATTTTAAAAGTGCTCGTTTCAGCTTATCCGGTGTCATCTTTTCTTCACTGGTTTCCAACAGCAAAATCTTTCCTTTCCACTCATTTTTAGATGGAAACAGTTGATATTTACTGCAAATTTCCGGTGAATTTGCATACCGCTCACCATCAAATATATCAAATATGGTATCCAAACATCCCCCTAAAATTTTACCGGAGAAAACAGAACTTCCCTGTAATAGCTCATATCCCCTATTAGGCTTTGTGGGAAGTTCCACTCCTACCTGGTCTTCATCATAATTCGTTCTCCCCTCATACCACACGTCACTCGGAGTAATCTCTTTAATTCTGCCTGTGGTAATCAGTTCTTCGAAATATTTCTTTGTATAGGGCAAGATTTCTTTCCCTAATTCACAGATATCGGAAAGAAATGCCTGCCCATAAAAAGTATTTAATCCTACTTTATGAAGCATAAAATGGTTCATGGTACTGTCTGAAAATCCCAAAAATATCTTCTTTGTAACCGCCTTCTGCAGCTCTCCATTTTTGAATAAATAAGGCAACAATCGATATGTATCATCACCACCGATGGCACACAATATCATATCGATTTTCGGATCGGAAAATGCCTGTAAAAGGTCTTCCGCTCTTTTATCAGGGTGCTCTTTTAAATAATCAATTCCTTTTAAAGCATGATCCATAAATTTTACTTTCAAGCCATAATTTCTTAACCTGTCAATGCCTAAATCCAATTCATGCTTTACAAAGTCTTCCCCGATTGTTCCACTTGATAAACTGACAATCCCCACTGTTTTTACCATATTATTCCTCCTCATATATTTAACCTGATTTTTTACAAATTATATCATAATTTTTATATTTTAAATTTTTTTCAATATTTTTTCTAATTTTCTTCCGGATATCCTTCCAATTTCCTATATAATTCATCAAGTATTGCCTTTACATGTAAAATTCCAAGCTCTATATCTTCTCTGGCATCTGAAATTTTGTTTTGCACCAAATAGTCCGTAATAAATCCATCCAGAAAGAAGTCTGCAAAAGTAAGGAAATCTCCGATTTCAATCTGTAAATGTAAAGCCTCTCCCACATTACTTAATTCTCTTTGAAAAAGTTGCAGTTCGGTTTCCGCCTGCTCAAACAAAGCTTCTGCTTCTTTAATCTGGGAATGTTTCATATAACTGCTAAAGAAACCTCCTAGAAACATATCGAAAATCCCCCATTTTCCTGCATTTTCTAATTTTTCACTTGCATGATGCAGGCTCTGCAAAGCCTGCTCTCCTGCTCTTATTGCTTCCTGTACTTCTTTTTTCATAATTTGATTGCACATAAATAATCCTCCTTCTATATCAGCAAATCTCTGTGGAAGAAGTATAAAGAAAGAAATAAAAAAGACCTTTATCATGACCTCTGCCACAATAAAAGTCTTGCTTTCTCATTTGCTACGGGTACCTCTCGATACCGAGTGACGATTACAAAACCATCTTTCATAACCTATCTATAAAAGATGTTAAGCTACTCCCTTTTACTTTTGCTTGCTAAAAGAATAGCACAGAAGTAAAAAAAACTTCAAGAAAAATTTTGCAATATCTTATTTCTCATTGATAGCAGCACAGGCTGCTATCAATGAGAAATAAGATATTGGGATGGAGAAGCTCTCTTCAATATTTATTTTTGTTATTTTCTTATTCTCCTAAAATAAGACGAAGGCTGATATATTTTCACATATCAGCCTTCCATTTTATTGACTTCGTTAATCATGTTCTAGTTCTTCTGCTATTGCTTTATCTAGAACTCTAGCCACCTTTAACAGAAAGATTCTATTACTTTCCGTTGTACTTTTTAAAGAAAGCAGACATTTAGAATACAGCAGTTGTTTTTTCTTTTTTAGTCTTCTTTTTGGCGGAAATATTAACTGAATAGTAATCGGTCCTGTCATTATATAGGGATATCCCATTCTTAACAGTTGATATTTCTCTGCACACATTTTCAAAAAATCATCACATTGTCCTTTTTCTAATACAGAAGCATATTTTTTCAAAAAACTATTCTCTATTGTTTTCTTAGGATTTTTTAGAATTTTCTCAATCTCTTCAATAACCTTTTCTGCATAGGAAAGACATATTTCATTTGGATAAAATATCATTTTATTCTGCACAATTTCATTTCACCATTTATTCACTTATACTATTTCTAATTTATTCTGTCAAAACAACGCCCTTGCTATTTAATTCTTCTAACAATAAGTGCAAAAAAGCATATAACATATTGCTATATGCTCGCCTTTTTTATTGTGCCTATTACAAATCTTTTAAACCAAAAAAGACCTTGAAGCTCTGATTTCTCAAAGTTCAAGGTCTCATTTTATGCTTGGACACTTTCACGCTTTCGCATGAATTAAATAAATTTTTCACCTTTTGTGAATTATTTTGCATTGATAGCAGCCTGAGCAGCAGCTAAACGAGCAATTGGTACACGGAATGGTGAACAGGAAACGTAGTCTAAACCAATCTTATGGCAGAATTCTACAGAACTTGGGTCACCGCCGTGTTCTCCACAGATACCGATGTGTAATTTTGGATTTACAGGTTTACCTAATTTGATAGCTGTTTCCATTAATTTACCAACACCGATCTGGTCTAATTTAGCAAATGGATCGTTTTCAAAGATTTTTGCATCATAGTAAGCTTCTAAGAACTTACCAGCATCATCACGAGAGAATCCATAAGTCATCTGTGTTAAGTCGTTTGTACCGAAGCAGAAGAAGTCAGCATCTTTAGCGATTTCATCAGCTGTTAATGCAGCTCTTGGGATTTCGATCATTGTACCAACTTCGTAGTGTAATTCAATACCAGCTGCTGCGATTTCAGCGTCAGCTGTTTCAACAACGAATTTCTTAACATAAGCTAATTCTTTTGTATCACCAACAAGTGGGATCATGATTTCTGGGCAAACGTTCCAGTCAGCATGAGCTTTCTGTACGTTGATTGCTGCACGGATAACAGCTTTTGTCTGCATCTTAGCAATTTCTGGATAAGTAACTGCAAGACGGCATCCACGATGTCCCATCATTGGGTTGAACTCATGAAGAGAATCGATGATTGCTTTAATCTGTTCAACTGTTTTGCCCTGAGCATCAGCTAATTTTTTGATATCTTCTTCTGTTGTAGGAACGAACTCATGTAATGGTGGATCCAGGAAACGAATAGTAACTGGGTTACCTTCAAGAGCTTCGTATAATTTTTCGAAATCTCCCTGCTGTTCTGGAAGGATTTTTTCAAGAGCAGTTTCTCTTTCTTCTACTGTTTCAGAACAGATCATTTCACGGAATGCATCAATTCTGTCACCTTCAAAGAACATGTGCTCTGTACGGCAAAGACCGATACCTTCTGCACCAAGCTCACGAGCTTTGATAGCATCTGCTGGAGTATCAGCATTTGTACGAACTTTCATTGTTCTGTATTTGTCAGCCCATCCCATGATTCTTCCGAATTCACCAGCGATTGTAGCGTCTACAGTTGGGATAATTCCATCATAGATAGCACCTGTAGAACCATCCAGAGAAATGCTATCTCCTTCATGGAATTCTTTTCCGCCTAATGTAAATTTCTTGTTTGCTTCGTCCATTGTGATATCACCACAACCGGATACACAGCATGTTCCCATACCACGAGCAACTACAGCAGCGTGAGATGTCATACCACCACGAACTGTCAGGATACCCTGAGCGCTCTTCATACCTGTGATATCTTCTGGTGATGTTTCCAGACGAACAAGGATAACTTTTTCTCCTCTTGCAGCCCATTCAACAGCGTCATCTGCTGTGAATACGATTTTACCGCAAGCAGCTCCTGGAGATGCTCCAAGTGCTTTAGACATTGGTGTTGCAGCTTTTAAAGCAGCAGCATCAAACTGTGGGTGAAGCAGTGTATCTAAGTTACGTGGATCAATCATTGCAACTGCTTCTTCTTCTGTTCTCATGCCTTCATCTACAAGGTCACAAGCGATTTTCAGAGCAGCCTGAGCTGTTCTCTTACCGTTACGTGTCTGCAGCATGTACAGTTTACCGTGTTCTACAGTAAATTCCATATCCTGCATATCTCTGTAATGTGTTTCCAGAGTTTTGCAAACTTCTTTGAACTGTGCAAATGCTTCTGGGAATTTCTGTTCCATTTCGGAAATGTGCATTGGAGTACGAACTCCGGCAACAACGTCTTCACCCTGTGCATTTGTCAGGAATTCTCCGAACAGACCATTTTCTCCTGTAGCTGGGTCACGAGTAAATGCAACACCTGTACCACAGTCATCACCCATGTTACCAAATGCCATCATCTGTACGTTAACAGCTGTACCCCAAGAATATGGGATATCGTTGTCACGACGATATACGTTAGCACGTGGGTTGTCCCAAGAACGGAATACGGCTTTAAACAGCTCCCATTAACTGCTCTTTTGCATCTGCTGGGAAATCTTCACCGATTTTTTCTTTATATTCAGCTTTGAACTGACCAGCCAGAGTCTTTAAGTCTTCTGCTGTAAGTTCAACGTCAAAGAGTAACACCCTTTTCTTCTTTCATTTTGTCGATAAGTTCTTCGAAATATTTCTTACCAACTTCCATAACTACGTCAGAGTACATCTGGATAAATCTTCTGTAGCAGTCCCATGCCCAACGAGCATTTCCTGATGCTGCTGCCAGAGTTTCAACAACTTCTTCATTTAAACCAAGGTTCAGGATAGTATCCATCATACCTGGCATAGAAGCTCTTGCTCCGGAACGTACAGAAACGAGCAGCGGATTTTCTTTATCTCCGAATTTCTTTCCTGTTACTTCTTCCATTTTAACGATTGCTTCCATGATCTGTTCCATGATTTCATCGTTAATCTTTCTTCCATCTTCATAGTACTGAGTACAAGCATCTGTTGTAATTGTAAATCCCTGTGGTACTGGAAGACCTAATTTTGTCATCTCAGCAAGGTTTGCACCTTTACCACCGAGAGTGTTTCTCATGGATGCGTCACCTTCGGTGAACATATAAACCCATTTTGCCATTTTGAACATTCCTCCTAAATGTAGATACTGGAAAAATAAACTTTTAATTTCTATTTTTCTCGGTGCGGGCGAAATGTACCCGCACACAATATATTTTATCATAAGAAGTAAGATAGTCAAGCAAGAATATATAAAAATCCGCAGATTTTAACAATATTTTTCCTGCTTTTGTCGGCATAACTGCCAGAACTTCTTATTTTTCACCTGTTTTACTGCATTACTCCGGAACTGCTAAAAGAATACCACTTGCCGTCAATATAATGACGCCCTGTTACCATGGCTCCTGAAGACTTCAAATAATACCAGTTCCCATCAAGATATAACCATCCCGTCTGCATTGCCCCTGATTTATTCATATAGTACCAGCTTCCACTGATAGATTGCCAGCCTGTCTGCATAATTCCTGAGCTATCCATATGATACCATGCGCCTCCAACTCTTTCCCAACCGATTGCCATTACTCCTGAAGGCTTCAAATAATACCAATTTCCATTCAATTGCTGCCAGCCTGTCTGCATCACCCCTGAATTATCCATATGATACCATGCACCGCCAATACTTTCCCAACCAATTGCCATTACTCCTGAAGATTTCAAATAATACCAATATCCATCAATAGACTGCCACCCTGTTGTCATTGCTCCTGATTCATCTAAATAATACCAATATCCATTAATAAACTGCCACCCTGTAACTACATACCCTTCTTTATCAAACCAATACCATTTTCCATTAATACTTTCCCACTGATTATATGGATATCCTCCTTTTTTATACTGATACCACCAACCTCTGTCATTTTTCATCCATAAGCCTCTTTTATAGTAGCTTTCTAAAGGTTCTGTCCTTGCTTCAATTTCTTTCGTGTAATCTTTATTGCCAAAGTTAATATCTGTATTTCCATCTACACCATCTACCAACCCTGTATCGCAACACTGCCAAATTCCCCTTTCAATATTGCGATTAGGAATTACAGCATAACTGGCAATCCATTTTTCTACACCTTCCAAAAGAGACCAGTCTATATGATTTTCATGCCAGTATTCATTCGCATAAACCATAGGAGTATATCCAGCTGATGCAACTTCATCTACAAAAGCCTTTGCAATTTTTCCAACTTCTTCTTTGCTTAAATTTTCCTGAGCTTTATCCTCTAAGTCAATAGCTACAGGATAAGATACTTTATAGCCCTTTAAATTTTCAATTACAAATTCTGCATCTCGGACTGCTTCTTCTTCGTTAGTTGCTTTACTGTAATAGTAAACCCCTACAGGAATTTGAACCTTTTCTGCCTCCTTCATATTTCTCTGATAATATTTATCCAAATTATTGGTATTATATCCCAATCTAATCATAGCAAACTCAATTCCATCATTTTTTACCGCTTCCCAGTCAACCTCTGCCTGCCATGCGGATACATCAATCCCTTTTAATGTACCTTCTTCGTATGTATTATCGTCTATCCAATATCCTTTGCTGTTGAAATAGTACCATTTACCATCTATTTTTCTCCATGAAATCTTAGGTGAAGTTCCATTGCTGTATTCATAATACCACCAGCCCTCTTTATTCTGTTTCCATTCACCAGTCAGTTTCTCTTTTTCTTCACTGTAAAGCTCAATGGCCTTTTCTGACATCTGCTCTTCTTTCAAAGAGGAGCCTGCAGTTTCTGTCTCTGCGTAAACCGGCACTGTCCAGAAAAAAGCACTTGCAAGTACACCAATTCCCAATGTTCTGATAAATTTTTTCATACTGCACCTCTTACCTTTCTATAAAAATATTAAAAGAAGATACCGAAAATTTCACTTAAAACCCTCGATATCTTCTTTATTGTCAACTTATCTGTCTAATTTGTCAAGTGTGTTTCTATTACACCTTTTTATATCTCCCACCGGAACACTGTTTTAAAGTTTGTATTCATATCCACACTAAATACTCTGTGAATATCCAAAATCTTTTCTACAGGCTCCGTCTCATAGATAATACTGTTTAATCGATTCTGGATTTTTTTATCTTTCATAAAATCAACTGCATTTTCAAAGTCCTCTCGTCCTGAGCGACTACATCCTACAAAAGTAAGACCTTTTTCCAGTATATCTCTTGTATTAATCGGCACTTTTGCTTCTGACACCCCCATCAATGCAACTACACCCTGAGGATTGATAAAGCGAATAATATCATCTATGGCATAGGCGCTTCCTTCACCGCCGGCACACTCAAATGCATGGTCCACAGTAAAGCTATCTGTCAAATCATCAATCAAATGAATTTCATCTGCAAAAGAAAATTGATTAAGCTTGTCTGCATTTTTTCCCATCACACAAATTTTACTTTCAGGAAAACGGTATTTTAAGATACTGCTTACTACAAATGCAAGACTTCCATCTCCCCATACACCAATTCTTTCCTTGTAAGAATGTGCAAGTTTGCTGAAACGATTTACGCCATGCATACCCACACTGACAAATTCTGTAATTGCAGCAATTTTCCCTTCAATTCCTTCATATCTTACTAATCTGTCCGGTTTCAGATTAACAAACTCCCGCATAAATCCATCTCGTCCACTGCTTAAAAAAGCAGAGCCTTTTCGATAGTTTTCGAAAATTGCATCCTCCCGGTCTGTACTTAAAACATTGGGAATCATAATCACTTTTTCCCCCGGTTGAAATGTATGCGTAGGATCATACAAAACAGTTCCGCATCCCTCATGAATAAGTGCCATGGGAAGTTTTTTACGAAGAACCTTTGCATCTCTTTTTCCCTGATAATATCTCTGATCAGCATGGCAAAGTGCCAGATAATCAGGGCGCACCAGTACTTCATCATCAAAGCTGATGTCCTGATATTTAATTGAAATAATTTTCGGGCTAATAAGTTGATATACACTATTTAACATAACAGCCTCCTAAAGCATTGCTTGAGCCATTTTCATATCATCAACAGTTGTAATTTTTATATTAGAAATTTCACCTCTTACTAATTTCACCGGTACTCCTCTTACTACACAGATTTTACACGCATCGGTAAGAATTTCCTTTTCTTCAGTAGAAAGCTCATAATATAATTTTTTCAGCATACTCATATTAAAGGATTGAGGTGTCTGTCCCTGAAACATATTTTTTCTATTTGGAATGTCTTTAATAACTTCTCCGTCTTCTGAAACTACAATGGTGTCGATAGCTGCCACAACAGTATCACATGCACCATATTTTTTAGCCGCTTCAATATTGTCATGAAGCATACGCAGTGTTACGAAAGGACGTACAGAATCGTGTGTTACAAGAATATGTTCTTCACTTTCTCCATACATTTCCTCTATTTTTTCCACAATATTAAAAATTGTTTCGTTTCTGTCTTTTCCACCTGCTACTAAAATCACTTTTTTGTCTGTGTGTATATATTTTGCAAGTAAATCCTCTGTGTAAATCATCCAATCAGGATGCACACCCACAAAAATCTGGTCCATTTCCTGGCATAATAAAAACTTCTCAACGGTATGGATAATAATAGGCTTTTCTCCTAACATTAAAAACTGTTTTGGTTTATCAAGTCCCATCCTTGTTCCTGTTCCACCTGCTAATACCGCTCCAAAAACCATTTTATTTTTCCTCCTTGCAATAATATATATTTTTATACTTTGTATAAGGTTTACTCAAATCCATAAAAAGAGCATCATGATGTCCTACTCTTTTTTCTTCCGGAGGCATCTGCATATAATCCCCAAATGCAATCTTTAAATAGTCATCATATCCTACAGGAATTGGCATCTCTCCGTCCTCGAAAGGTCTGAATATTGCTTTATCAAAAGCCTCTTTTGGATACCAATTTTTCATATATCCCGGTCCTGAACACAGTTCTGTAATTCCTTTACACTCTTCAATATCATATTTTGTCATCTGTTTTTCTGCAAAATTCCAAATTGCGTGGCGCGCTTTCTTCCAAGGCACTATTCCCAGAGCAATCTTTCCTGCCATAGCAACTTTCTTTCCATGGTTTTGAGGAACTAGCTGTGCACAGTACAAAGAATACACAAGCGCCCAGAAACATTGCATCTTTCTTTGAAGCTTTTTATCAGGATAACCATCTAAAGGTAAAATATCCAATGCTACTCCATGTGTAATATCCAAGTCTTTTTGATATGGTTTGATTAATGTAGTATTTTTATCACGAATTGTTACAAAAAGATTATAATCCACATGATTTTCATCTGATTTTTCTAAAACATATCTTGAATTTTTATTTTCCTTTTTCCATAATCTCCACATTTTTTCATAATCTTTACGTGGCATAAAAAAATCCAAGTCATCATCCCATGGTATCATTCCCTGATGACGGATTGTTCCAATACAGCCGCCCCCACATAAATAGCAAGTTAAATCATGTTTTTTACAAAAATCCACAAAATATTTTGCCATTTCAATACTCTTATTTTGTAATTCCTTTAATTCTTCATGCGTTAATTTACTCATAATCATCCTACTTTTCTTTTAGCATTTCCAAATAGCATCTATAAGTGTATACAAATACTATTTAACTAAAAGTATCATAACAAATTTATTACATATCTGCAACCTCAAGCCAGGAATTTACACAGAAAGCCATTGTCTCCCTGCTTTTTTGCGTTTGAGACAATGGCTTTTCTAATTCTTATAAAGATGCCTGTTTTTTATTTTTTATGGACTGAATAATCTGAACTAAAACATCCTTAAAAATATACAATGCTACTCCTGCCATAACAATGAAATTGACAATATTTAAAACAATAGAACCACTGTTATAAATACTGATTGCAATTCCTACTAAAAGAATAAAAATACATATAAATTTCACATCTAAATGAACTGCTATCTTCTTTCGTAAAATAAATAAACGTGCAATCGTATTTACTAAAAATCCTACCAGCAATGCAATACTTGCTCCCTGAACACCTAAAATCGGCAGCAATAAATGAATACTCAACACATTAACTACTCCACTTGTTACTGTTGTCCAGAACAAATAGCGATTGATATTGATTGCTGTGAAAATTTCTCCTAAAAACTCGCTAATTGCAGAAGCAATCGTTCCCAGCAAATACAGAGGTACAAATACTTTCGCTGCTGCGTAGTTTTCATTAATAAAGATTGGATAGATAACAAAAATTACCGGAAGCAACAATAAAAATCCCATTCCTAAAAATCGAATGTAATAATTAATTGCCTGTGTATAGAAATTCTTTCTGTCGCTATTATTGTTTGCCTCTGTATAGTAGGCAATTTCCTGCCATGCCATGTTAAAACAAGTTGTAAACAATGTAATAAATGATGAAAATCTACCGGCTATGGCATACATACCATTTTCTGCTTCTCCTAAAATATTGGAAATCGCAACTCTGCTGTATGCAGTCAAAAACCAGAAAGCAACTGAATTTAAACATAATGGAATGGAAAAGATAAACAATCTTTTAAACAGATTTTTATCAAATGCTTCTGCTGAAACAAACTGTGTAATATGTACACCTTTTCCCATTACCAAAATTCCCACTAAAAATCCGATACAGGATGAAATAAACAGTGCGGAATAGTCCATTCCCATAGTTACGATAAAGATAATATTGAAAATAATCGTTACAAAGGAAGATGCTAATCCTGATATTGCATAAAGGAAATTTTTTTCCGAAACAACGTGTTAAATATCCCAGAAGTGTCTGAATATTAGATAAAATACCATATAAATAAATCCAGCCTAAATATGGTACGTTTCCGACTTTCCATACAACTGCAAATACAATGGTATACAGCACTGTGGAGCACAAGAAAATAGCAACACCACTGGTAATCGGTTTCTTTTTCTCCTCATCTGTATACTCAAAGGTATAACGCATAATTCCACACCAGATATTTAGGAACAAAACAGAACATAAAAATGTGATGTACGCAAGATGTAAATCATAAGTTCCCATATCTTTAGGGCTAATATACTTTGTATAAATCGGCAACAGGAAAAATGTAATTGTTTTTGAAGAATTGTTCCGACAAAATACACACCTGATGTTTTGACGAACTTCCAAAATTTTTTCATTTCTATTTATTCTCCCTAATTTTCTTTTGATAATCTGCATTTATCATCTCTTCGATTTCTTGTATTCTGTCTCTTACACAAAATTTCTTTCCTCTCTCCAGAGCTTTTTCTGCATACATTTTCCGCACTTCTTCTTGCTCAATCATTTGTGTAATTCCTTCGAGTAAGCCTTCTTCACTATTTTTTACAATGAGACCATAGTGTGAGTCTCCAAGTAATTCCCTCATTCCGGCACAATCTGTAGTCACTGTTGGAACACCCAGAATTAAAGCTTCTGTAACAACTGTACTAAATCCCTCTGCGTAGGAAGAACAGATAAATACATCACTGCTTTTAATATAAGGATATGGATTTTCTTTATACCCATAGAGAAAAACTACATCTGACAAATGATTATCCATAATCAATTTTTCC
>ENA-OQCW01001036-OQCW01001036.1-human-gut-metagenome-genome-assembly--contig:-NODE-1036-length-12530-cov-2.507861_pt1 | contig 12530 bp, 18 predicted proteins | sample MGYA00242767_ERZ504593 | MGnify/ENA primary metagenome ERZ504593 (study PRJEB26092, sample SAMD00036307) | human gut metagenome | host: Homo sapiens | study: EMG produced TPA metagenomics assembly of... | reverse complement strand
GTTCTTTGGCAAGTTTTCTGCACGAATTTCCCAGCTTTGCTGTCTCCGGTTTCAGACAGTGCTTTCCAGTACCTAGGTGCATTGCTTTATTTCATATATTTTCCTCTATTCGTACCAGGATACATCCCACATAGGTCAGGGTTCCGGGTCCGTAATAATAAAGTATGTCATTTTGCTGGCATACTTCGCTCACAAGCATACCGTAAGCCTCCATTGCCGATGACTGACGCTCGGGAAAACGGCACGGCGCATCCGGATACGTACATTCCCTGCAGTTATCACATGCCCCGTCCCCCAAAACCAGCGCACCGGGGTATTCCTCCCTGACAACAGCCGCAAATTTGTGAAATGCCTCCTTGTGGCGCTCACCTAATTCCTGCATTCCCTCTATATCAAAGCTGTCCTCCAACTCCCCGGTTGTCTGTACGATCAGCCCTTTTGAATACTTGTGTATCTGCCTGCTGCACTCTTCCAGTGTACCGCATCCGGGCGGACAGACCCAGTTTTTATTGTAATGCTGACATTTGTTTTCCGCACATGCGCTGCGCACTTCGCTTTTGACCTGGATCGTATCTGCATCCAGATCACCCACATGTGAAAATCCACAGGCAAGGGCTTTTTGCTTCAATTCCTCATACTTTTCTGACATGATATGTTCTCCTTTATTTGTATTTTTGATACCGAGGTCTCTTATTATATTTCAGCGGCATTTTGATCACAGACTTGGGGTGTACCTCCGCGGTAAGCGGATACTGTTTTTCCTGATACTACTTGTACTATTTTGTTTTCTTAACTATGCTGTTTTCTTATAATAATTGTTGCAGATAATTGGTCTGGTGTCAATGTGAAATGCAAAGGAAAGAAATGCTCCTGCATAAAGAATTCATTATTTTCCCCATTTTCGGCAACACTATAAAATAAACGTAACTGTCCAGTACCCTCACAGTAACGAACAAAAAACAATTTAATTGGAGGCCAGTCATGAAATTATGTAAACTAATCCCCATATCCCTTACCGCCTTTCTGCTCCTGACCGGATGTGGTTCCAGCAAGTCCAACACAGAAGATTATCTAAAAGAGGAAAATGCCATCATGGACAAAATGATGGAGGAGATGGACAAGGCACAAAAACACCGGCAGTGCAGAGCTTGATTTTCTCAATGGTATGATTCCTCATCATCAGTCAGCAGTGGAGATGTCTAAAAAGCTATCTGGAATATGCTGGAAAAGACGGAGAGTTCAAGGGCATGGCAGAGAACATTATAAGCGCCAAAAACAAAGAAATTGATCAGATGAACACCATGACAGAACGTTTCAGAAAGCGAAAAATCCTGATCCAGAAAAAGAGGCTGCATATCTGGAAGAATACCGTACCTTGATGGATAAACACCACAGCTCCCATACTGCGGCGGAAACCTCTGATCTGGAGGCCGCTTTTGCACAGGGCATGTCTATGCATCACCAAATGGCTGTAGATATGGCAGAGATCATTCTCAAATATACAGAGGATGAAGAGCTGACTCAATTTTCCCAAAATATCATAACAGAGCAGGAAAAAGAAATAACAGAAATGCAGTCCTATCTGGACAAAAATACAGACGGCGGAAACCATAAGCACTGATAAACAAAAAGGACCGAAACCCGTTCTCACCGGTTTCGGTCCTTCTCATATCAGCCGTCAGGCAGTCTTTACATTTTTACTGAACAAAGTCTTAATTCCATCAACAGCCATGATCACTGCCAATACTACAATCGGAACGATCAGCACACACTGAAGTCCTTCCACAAGAGCCTGTCCGGTTCCTCCTGCCAGTTTCAACACATTGTTCTTAAATGTAAGAACCAGAGTGCTGAGTGTTGCCGCAAGCATAAAGAACATTGGGAAGTAGAACATTTTGTTGTTCTTCCCGATCCGTTTCAGCCAGCAGGACACTGCCAAAAACGCGGGAACAGAAACAAGCTGGTTGCAGGCTCCGAACAAAGCCCATATCTTTTGATATCCGGCGATCGTCAGAAGTGCTGCGCAGGCAATGGTGATAATGGTTGCCACATACATGTTGCTGAGAATATTCTTTTCCCCATCCTTTTTGAACGCAAACAGCTCCTGGAACAGGAATCGTCCCAGACGTGTGGCTGTGTCCAGGGATGTGAGGGCGAATGCTGAAATCGCCAGAAGAATGATGGTCTTCATGGTTGTAACCGCCATATCTCCCATGCCCATATTGGCAAAGAAAGTGCTGATCGCGGTTGCAAATACAACAGGCGGAGTACCAATCTCCGCATAGGCACCATCGGAGGTCAGATATCCCACAGCGATCAACGCGATCACTGCAAGCACGCACTCAATGAGCATGGAACCATATCCTATGAGCTTTGCGTCCTTCTCGCTGTTGAGCTGTTTTGAGGTGGTACCTGAACCGATGAGGCTGTGGAAACCTGATACAGCACCGCAGGCGACTGTGATGAACAGGAACGGGAACAAGGTCTGTCCCCCGATATTCCATCCGGTAAACGCTTTGAGCTGCACATCCGGATTGGTAAAGAAAATGCCGATAGCAGCGGCGATCATCATAAAATACAGCAAAAAGCTGTTCAGATAATCACGCGGCTGAAGCAAAATCCACACAGGAGCAACAGAGCAATAAATATGTAAATAAAGATCACCACAAGCCATGCTGTTTTTGAAAAATAAACAGGGCATTTAAGACCCACAAAGATGCACAGTGCCAGAAGAAGGACACCAACGATGGTTGTGACTCCCAGATTTACATTCTTCCGGTTCAGGAAACCAAATCCCACCGCCAGGGGAATGAACAGCATGGATGCCATGGCTACAGACCCATTGGCAGCATTTTTTACCATATCACCGTCCGCGCCCGCCGTGAATCCGGCAAAGGTTCCTGCCACAATATCCGCAAATGCCGCTACGACCAAGATCAGCACCAGCCATGCAAACACGGTAAACATACCTTTGATTTATGAGAAATATTCTCCTCGATAACCTCTCCCAGAGATTTTCCCTTATGACGGATAGACGCAAACAACGACAGAAAAAATCCTGCACTGCTCCGAAGAAAATACCTCCGATGACGATCCACAAAAGTACAGGCACCCATCCGAAAAATAGCCGCCTGAATAGGTCCGTTGATGGGACCCGCACCTGCGATAGATGAAAAATGATGTCCCAGCAGCACAGGGGCTTTTGCAGGCACAAAGTCCACGCCGTCCTCCTCCGTATGTGCCGGTGTCTCATGTTTGGGATCCACGCCCCACTGTTTTGCCAGCCAGGAACCGTAGGTCACATAGGCAATCACAAAGATCAAGATTGCCGCTCCCAGAATTACAACTCCACTCATAACTCTTTTCCTCCTCTTTATTGATGATTTGTAACTGTGAATGCTGACCAGTTACAGTGATATTTAAAAAGATGAAAAGTAACTGTTCTTTCCTCTCACAGTTACAGAGAAAACATCTTTTTATATCCTTTTATCAAATCTTTCGCCGCGGAATTACCATATATCTTCCGGTTTTCCAGATCAAAAAAGCACCGTGCGCTCCTCTGAGAATCCCCTCACTGCAAAGCGATAGTTCTTCCTGAACTTTAATTTTTTCAATACCTGCACCGTTTCCGGGGATACTGCCTTTTCTGAGACAAACACGCCGGTCAGATAAGTATACATGTGATCCTTGACAGGCTCCGGCTCCCCTCCCCTGACCAGTTCCGGCTCCATGTATTCCAGAAGCTGCTTCTGGAAACGCAGAATATCTCCCGCGTGTATCACATCCCGGCACTGAAAAAAAGGCATGCTCAAAAGCAGTGGGCACGCCACAGCTCTGCGCGCTTCACCAGCACATATTTTGCACTTGTCATGGAAAACCCGGCATATGCATCATAAACCTCTCCATGATACTCATATGGCTCCTCCACATCAAAATTCGGCCGGTATGTATCTATTATTTTATCGAGTATGCTCTGTCCATTCATTTTAATCTCCATTCCGCGCGCATTTGGGCGCGGCACAAATAGTAATGAAAGTGGTTCACACTTTCAAGTTTTCGTGTTACAATACAATTAAATCTAAGGCATCCCGGCATCAATATCAGATGCACCCACCCGTTTGTTATTGATGTGCAGGTGCGCCTCGTTTTACCAAGGTGGGAATATTCTTAAATAGGTTCACTATGTGAGCCTTTTTGTTGTATCTATATCACGATTTTGGCTCAATCTACTTTCTTTCACACTATTCTCCACTTAAAAGCAGCATTCGGTTTAAAGTTATATTTTATTAACTTTATAAAGCGATTATAAAATTTCTCTAAAAATATAACATTATATTATGATTTTTTCAACCCCCTTACTCCATTTTTCATACCTGCCATAACTTATGGTTATACCAAAAAAACACGCATAAGGACTTTGCCCTATACGTGTTTTTCCGTGTTTCGTGATCATTTCTTAGCTTTTCCTGTAACTTCCTTCATCCGAATCTTCCATACGCCTGTGGCTTTCAGGCTGCCGCTGACCGCATCCTCAAACTCATGCATATTTGTGGGTGTATGACGTTGGCACAGGATCCTGAGAGCATGAATTTTCTCTTCCTCCTCTGTTACCTCCTCTGCGTATCCGCTGATGACCGCTGATTCGTACTTTGTAGTAAACTTGTCCTTCAGTCTCTCCGTATCTCCCACACATACCAGACACACCGCCGGACTCTGCCTTAAAATATCAATCTTTCTGCCGGCCTTTGCTGTATGGAAATAAACTGACTCGCCATCTCTCACGATGGTCAGAGGCACAGCATATGGCTTACCCTCCAAATCTGTCATGGACAGTACAGCCCATTCACATTTATCTGTAACCTCCAAAGCAAATTCGCGGGACCTTTCCCTGTCTTTTCTTCTCATACACATCCTCCTGTTCTGTCAGCTCCGGCTGCAGTATTAACCCAGGATCTTCTTCAAATCCTCCTCCGGTGTGCTGACAGGTGAAATCTGGAAATTATCTACCAGATAGTTTAACACATTTTCAGACACAAAGGCAGGTAAAGTTGGTCCCAGATAAATATTTTTTATTCCCAGATGCAGAAGTGTCAGCAGAATACTCACAGCCTTCTGTTCATACCAGGAAAGCACCAGGGTCAAAGGCAGATCATTGACACCACAGTCGAACGCTTCTGCAAGTGCAATGGCTACCTTGACAGCGCCGAATGCGTCGTTGCATTGTCCCATGTCCATCAGCCTTGGAAGACCACTGATCTCTCCCAGATCCAGGTCATTGAAACGGTATTTTCCGCATGCCAGAGTGAGGATGACAGAGTCCTTGGGCGCTTTCTGTACAAATTCTGTATAGTAATTTCTTCCTGTCCTGGCGCCATCGCATCCTCCCACCAGGAAAAAATGGCTGATCTTCCCTGCTTTCACAGCCTCTACCACCTGATCTGCGGCGCCTAAAATGGTGTTGTGGCCAAATCCTGTAGTCAGAGTGCTGCCCCCGTTGATCCCCGTGAATGTCTTCTCCTCTGAAAAGCCTCCCAGAGAAACAGCTTTTTCAATGACAGCAGAGAAGTCTTTGTCCTCCCCTATATGCACCATACCCGGATAGCTGACAACACCTGTGGTAAATACCCGGTCACTGTAGCTGTCTCTTGGGGGCATAATACAATTCGTAGTAAAAAGAACCGGTGCAGGAAGCTGTGCAAATTCTTTCTGCTGATTCTGCCATGCAGTACCGAAATTTCCTTTCAAATGCGCATACCTTCTAAGCTCGGGATAAGCATGGGCAGGCAGCATCTCTCCGTGTGTATAGATGTTGATGCCTCTGCCTTCTGTCTGCTCAAGCAGCAGCTTTAAATCTCTCAGATCATGGCCTGAAATGACGATAAACGGGCCTTTTTCCACCTTCATCTCCACTTTTGCCGGCGCAGGAATTCCATAGGTTTCTGTGTTCGCCTTGTCCAGCAGTTCCATGCATTTAAGGTTTACGGCTCCTGCCTCCATGACCAGAGGGAGCAGATTTTCCATATCCCTGTCCTCACCAATAGCTGCCATTCCTTTATAGAAAAAGGCATTGACCTGTTCGTCCGTATATCCCAAAACCATGGCGTGACAGGCATAAGCCGCTGTCCCCCTCAGCCCGAAAAGCAGAAGGGATTTCAGGGAACGGATATCCTCCTCATCTTCCCAGAGTTTCTTCATAGAATAGTCCGTTGTGCGCCCGCAGGGTTCCTGGCAGGATATACAGCCGGGAACATATTTTTCCTTTTTCCTGATGTACTGCCTCGATCTGCTTTTTCAGTGACTCATCGTCAAAATTCACATTTGTCAGAGTTGCAAAAAGGCTTTCCATCATCAGACGGTCTGTCTCCGGCTCTGCCTTGTCTTCCCCCACTGCATGGGCAAGTCCGATCAAAAGCACCTGTCAGTTCATCCTGAAGCTTGGCTGTCGTATCCTGCTTTCCGCACACTCCTCTGGCTCCTCTGCATCCACTGCACCCTGCAGTCTGTTCACACTGAAAACAAAACATTTTTTCTTCCATGAGTTTTTTTCCTCTCTTTCTGTGCGGCACATCTCCTGTGCCATGGTTTTTTAACAGAATACGGAACGTTTCCGCAGTCTTCTGTTATTTTCCCAGTAAGTCTCCCTGCGTTGTCACTGTCTCCACCTGAAGAGGTATTTCTTTTCCTGACTTTTGCAAAGCAGTCTTTACTGCGCGCTCGATTCCGCCGCAGCATGGTACCTCCATGCGCACCACCGTCACACTTTTTATATCATTCAGCGCCAGAATTTCAGCAAGCTTGGCGGAATAATCCACACTGTCCAGCTTCGGACATCCGATAAGCACTGCCCTGTCCTTCACAAACTTCTGATAAAATCCCGCATAGGCATAGGCTGTACAGTCCGCAGCGATCAGCAGATCCGCCTTTTTAAAAAAGGATGCTGCGGGAGATACCAGCTTTATCTGCACCGGCCAGGGACGGGAGCCGCTGTCCTCAAAGGCTATGGCCCCCGTGGGACAGACCGGAAGACAGTCTCCGATTCCGTCACATAAATCTTTTTTGAAAAGCTTTGCTTTGCCGTTTACCATGCCTATGGCACCTTCGTGACAGGCACCAACGCACAGTCCGCAGCCGCTGCATTTGCTCTCATCTATCTGAACCAGTTTTCTTGCCATTGCAATTCCTCCTCTGTCCTTGTCTTTTCATGGATACTATACTATAATGAGAGAAAGCATTCTGTTGTAGATACAACAAATAAGAAAGGATTCTAACATTTATGTGCACATTTCCCATAAAAGATTTAATTCATTCCCCATTATTCAGGGGAATCACTGAGGATGAACTTACCGCTATGCTGGACTGCCTATCAGGGCATATACGTGAATATAAGAAAGACTCCTCTATCTTCCGGTGGGGCGACCGGATCACCCAGATTGGGCTTATCCTGAAAGGCAATGTCCACATAGTCAGGGAAAGCTATTGGGGAAAAGAATCACTTTTGGCCAGACTTGGGCCGGGGGATTTGTTCGGTGAAACGTACGCCTGTGTTCCTCAGGCTGTGTTTGACGGGACAGCGCTTGCCGCTGCTGATACGGAGATCCTGTTTCTGGATCTGAAGCGCGTGCTGACTTCCTGTTCCTCAGCCTGCCGTTTTCATACCAGACTGATCCAGAATCTGCTGGGGGTACTTGCGGAAAAGAATCTTCATTTTTCCAGAAAAATAGACTGCCTGACACCTCATACGATCCGTGCCAAGCTGTTAGAATTTTTTTCCCAACAGATGAGACTTCAAGGCTCCAAGTATTTTACCATTCCTTTTAATAGGCAGCAGTTGGCTGACTATCTGTCTGTTGACAGAAGCTCCATGACGGTTGAACTGTATAAAATGAAGGACGAGGGACTCATTGACTTCCATAAAAATAACTTTACCGTCTGTTGATTTCTTCTGTTAATAAAATGTGTATCCCGTAAGAAACGTGTATACCATAAGAAACATGTGCCCCATAAGCCGGGCTTTTGCTGCATAGGAGAGATCAGGATACTATCCTCCACCAAAGAAAGGCTGTCATAAAATGAAAATTTTCATCTTATGACAGCCTTTCTGCTATGTACTTAAATACGCCTCAAAAAAGAGCGCGCAGCCTGCAAAAAGCATTTCTACACACTTTCTAATCAAGCCAGCACTGGTTTTCCCCAATTTTGCTAAGGAATATACGTCCTCTGTCCTTCTCTTCCTTTGCCTGATGGTATTTGAACAGCATATTGCCGTCCTCCATCTCTCCCAGAATCTCAATCTTGCCTGTCACATGGGAGAGAACATACCGGAAACATTTGCCCTGGCCGCTCTGCATCTGCTTTGCCGCCTCCACGATACGGTACGCCTGATGAAGGGGTACCTGGAACTGGCTGTGTACACCGGTCACAGGCCTGCACTGGAATACATAATAGGGGATGATCCCCATAGCTGTAGTTTCCTGCAGAAGCTTCCCGAGAACTTCCGGTTTGTCATTTACACCTTTCAGCAGCACGATCTGGTTTTTCACTATGATCCCGGCCCGCATCAGTGTTTGCACCGCTTCTCTGGCCTCTGGGGTCAGTTCCCTTGGATGGTTGAACTGAGTGACTACATAAATCTGTTTTTTCCTGCCGTATTCCGTGAGCATGTCCACCAGCTCAGGATCTGTGGTGATCCTCTGGGGAAGCACTACCGGCGTCCTGGTGCCAAAACGGATCAGATCCAAATGTTTGATCCCGGAAAATTCCTCCAGATACTTTCTTATAGTCTGATTGCTGTTGAGAAACGCGTCACCGCCGGACACGAGCACATTATTGATCTCCTCATGCTCCCTCACGTACTGGGCCATGTCACTGATATACTCCGCGATTTCATCACCTGACAGACCCACAAGACGCTTACGGAAACAGTGGCGGCAGTACATAGCACACTGGTTTGTAGATAAGATCAGCACTGTGGCATTATACTTATGCTGCATTCCTGTCATGACTGTATTGTCATGCTCACCGCTGGTATCCATTTCGCCGCCGGCTTTCAGCTCCGCATCTGCCGGAATGCAGAGTTTCCTCACAGGATCCTCAGGATCATTTTCATCCACCAGAGACAAATAATAAGGATTCACAAACATGGGAAACATATCCTGGATCTTACAAAGAGCAGGGAGTTCCTCCTCTGTTATATGCAGACGCGCTGCAAGCTCCCTGACATCCTTGTATCCGTTTTTCAATAACTCTTTCCATTCTGTCATAATCATGTCTCCCCTTTCATCTTCCTGACAGCCGAATGCTGCCTTTTTTCACACTGTAAACACTGCATAAAAGTATTGTACTAAATTTCTTTTGAGATTTCATCTATTTTCTTTTATTTTTTATGCAATATTTACAAAATGTTTATATTTTGGTGCATGATTATGACAAAAACACAGTTTTTCCCGGTTTACGGTCTCTTCCAGACCATGATACGTTCTCCGTGAAGGTCTCTGCGCCCGGTAAACTGAAAACCGGCCTTCTGATACATACCGGCAGCCGCATGGTTTCCCTCGATAACACTCAGGTAGATTTTCTTCCTGCGGTACTCCTCCGTGAGACGTTTTAAAAGCATCTGTAATGCTGCTTTTCCATACCCTTTTCCCTGATGTCTCTTATCGATCAACAGCCTGTCCATCCACACTCGCCCTGCGGGAAAATACTCCCAGAAGAAGCCATACATGGCAAATCCCACCAGCTCTTCCCCGTGATAAATCCCTACAGGCCTCCAACTTTTCCTTTGGTCCGCTTCCTCCAGGCACTGCTGCACACTTTCAATAAAATGCTCCTGTTCTTTTCCAACTTTCAGCTTCAGAACCTCTGCTCTGTTCTCTTCTGTCACCGGTTTAAAAGTTATATTCATACAGATACATCTCCAGTCTGAATCTCTGCCCGCCGGGACTTATGAGCAGTTCACGGCAGTCCAGGCGCTCAAAATCCTGGCTCTCATAAAATTTATAATTACAGGTATTGTCAGTAAAGACATAGACCCGTTCCGCTCCTTTTGCCCGGAAATAACCTCTGAGCTGTCCCCACAGCTCTTTTCCCACGCCGCAGCCTCTGACAGATTTGGCAACAGCAAAAAAGACCACCTCGCCGTCAAATTTCTTTTTGCAGCTTTCCAGCATCTCTCTGTCCGTTTTCTCGAATCCCCTGAATTGTTTTCCCACTTTCCTTCCGTCTCCGGACAGCATCAGTCTCAGACCGTTGAAAAAACTGCTTATATGCGCCCCCGGATTCATTTTCCTGTCTTTTTCGCACTCTCCGATAATAATGCCCACGACCCTGTCCCTGCAGACAGCAACTCTGGCAAAGGTCTTCTGTGTCAGACATCCTCTTAAGTATACTTTTGCCATCTGCTTTGCAGTGGAGGGCTTTTGACATATATTGTCATAGTTCCATGTGTCCCTGATGATTTTTTCAACATAGGGATAATCCTTTTTCTCCAGATCCCTGTAGGTTACATTCAGCTTTCTCTGTTTCATCTTTCCACCTCATTCAATGCCGCATACATGCCCTGGCAGCAACGGCTTTCTGCTGTCATATCACGTATCATTGTAAACTATACAGTAACTGTAATGTCAAGAAACAAACTATGAAAAAACAGTAACTATTCAGAAACCATAAGCAGCGCAAAAACGAGTCCGGCATGCCGGACTCGCCTGTCAGAACACAGCTCCGGCGATATAAACACCGTGCACCATGCCGCTGTTAAACTTTTTATCAGGAACAATAGATATTCAGTGCATCGCGGAAGAATTCTGCCGCTCCGTCCTGAACCTTATCATAGTAAGCTTTAAACCTCTGGTCTGCCACATACATCTCACCCATACCTCTGTGGGCTTCTCTCGTATATGCACCGTCACCCCAAAACATGCAGAGCCACTGCCTGTGAAGGCCGCAGGCCTTCTGCGCCAGCTCTCCTGCCGGGTCACCAATCTCCATGGCCAGCCTTCAGGGTATCCAGTATTTCCCGGCTCAGCTCCTCCTGTTTTGTCCAGTCTTCCTGACTCATTCCTGCCAGCCTCCTGTTTGGATGCCTCTACAGCGTCCTCTCCGTAGGCTTCGCGCACCTCCTGCCGTATTTCTCTTCATTTTTCTTTTTATCTCCAATTCTCTGTTTTTTATTATTCAAAGCAACTATTGATAATGGCTCAATAAATACTGTCTGCCCACTTGATGATCTGTCATGTTCGATACCTTTTATCTGCCCTTTGAAATCTGCTTTTACAGGAACTACACTTCTTCCATCTCTTTCAGTAATTATCTTTTCCTGAAATACTTTAGCAAACTGAGGTTCATTAAAAGTTCATCAAATTTTCTCTTGATATTCATAGCGAGAGTCTTCTTATGTATTCTGATATCTCTCAAGTCAAGAGAAGCATCATCTTTTATCTCTTTGTTATTATCAATAGCCTTGTTTATAATATCTTCTATTCCTCTCAAAATAGGAACATCATTAAATTTATCTCTTAAATCTTTGTATTTATTTAAATCTTCCAATCTGTTTTTAAATACTCTGAAAAGTCTTAGGTTATGATTGATATCCCACAAATCTTCCACATCCAGATATGTCCCTATCAGCTGTGATTTCTTTGTCAGCTTGCAAATATCTTTCATTCCAGCAGTTTCTAATCCCCCATCAAATTTCAAAAAATCTGTAAAATCTCTCAACACATCAAGTTCTCTATTTAAAGAGCTGAAGTCTTTGAAAGGTTCAAGCCCCAATATTTTATAATGGTTCTCTTCTATAGCACTATAATTTGAAATTTCTTCTCTTAGCTTATCAAATTCCAAAACTGTATAACTATGTCTATTCATTTTTACCACCTTGTTATATATTTACGTTCATTTTATTATATCACAAATCTCTATTTTTCTTAAAGAAAGTTGAAGAAATTTAAAAAAAACTTTATAACTCCAAAAAATACTATAACAATAAGTATAACAGCAATACTTAGAGCAAAAGAAGATAGTAATTTATCTAATTTGCCAGAAGGTATTTCATATAGCAATGAATTATGTAATTATTATATTGATGATTGCAGAAAATCAGATATAGTAAAATCACAACAAGACTCAAATTATAATGTCATAACAGGACAAACTTTAAAAAATAGTAAAAATAAAGAAGACGAAATATTTGAGATTTCAGGAATAAATATATTAAATAATGTAAATCAATCAACAACAAAAAATCAAATGTTAAGTTCACTTGGTGCATCTTTATTGCCATCGTCTATAACTATTTATCCTAAAGATTTTGAAACAAAACAGAATGTGATTGATATTTTGGATAATTATAATGCCAAGATGGAAAAAACAGATGAAGATAAAGTTATTTCATATACTGACTATGTTGGAACATTGATGTCATCTGTAACAGATATTATTAATGTTATTAGTTATGTCTTAATAGTCATTCGTGGCTATTTCATTGGTTGTATCTTCTATTATGATAGGGTTATTACTTATATTAGTGTTTTGGAACG
>ENA-OQCW01001035-OQCW01001035.1-human-gut-metagenome-genome-assembly--contig:-NODE-1035-length-12556-cov-2.283772_pt1 | contig 12556 bp, 14 predicted proteins | sample MGYA00242767_ERZ504593 | MGnify/ENA primary metagenome ERZ504593 (study PRJEB26092, sample SAMD00036307) | human gut metagenome | host: Homo sapiens | study: EMG produced TPA metagenomics assembly of... | reverse complement strand
GGTGAATTTGCGAAAATGGCAGGAGTCACCTTAAGAACAATCAGATATTATGATAAAATCGGTCTTTTAAAACCAACAAAAATTCTTGATAACGGATATCGCCGCTAATTGCAATCGTGATTTAATTACCCTTCAAAAGATCCTCTCACTAAAAGAATTAGGATTCTCACTTGAAGAAATTTATCCTCTTATTCAAGATAATAACCAGGATAACTTTAAAGAGTCGATTAAACTGCAAACCAATCTAATTGATCAGAAAATCAAACATTTAACCAAATCTAAAAGATTCTTTAAAAGCAACAGAGCGTCTAATCAATAAAAAAAATATCGCCTGGGACAAAATTATTGAACTGATCCGCTTATCAACAATTGATGATAATCTTGTCACGCAATATATGAATGCTAAAAATCTTGATACACGAATCAAACTGCATGACAAATTTTCAATAAACCAGCAAGGCTGGTTTCCCTGGATTTTTGAACAAATTGATTTTTCCACCGTGTATCGTCTATTAGAGCTCGGCTGTGGAAATGGTAAATTATGGGAGAACAATACATATAATCTTCGTAATCGAGAAATCTTCTTATCAGATAATTCTGAGGGAATGATAGATGAAATTCGTCAAAAACTTGGAAATGATTATAATTATATTGTTGCAGACTGCCAAAGTATTCCTTTTAAAAATAACTACTTTGATACAATTGTTGCTAATCACATGCTTTTTATTTTAAAGGAATTTAAAACAAGGTTTAACTGAAATAACTCGTGTCTTAAAGAATAATGGTACTTTTTATTGCACGACCTACAGTAAATATCATATGCAGGAAATTAGCGAACTTGCTCAAAACTTTGACTCACGTATCTCTTTATCTGATGATCCTCTTCCTGAACGTTTCGGTCTTGAAAATGGTAAAGATATTTTAAAAAGCTATTTTAATTATGTGGAATTAAAAAAATATGAAGATTATTTGTTAATAACTGAAGCCCAACCACTTATCGATTATATTCTTAGTTGTCATGGTAATCAAAACGAATACCTTGGTAATCGACTAAAAGAATTTAAAATATATATCGAAGATTTAATCAAAGAATCCCAGGGGATTAAGATCACCAAGGACTCTGGTTTATTTATTTGTACGAAGTAAAGCGACTCTTTTAGGAGTCGCTTTACTTTTTAAATTGGTTCAGGAGCCTCTAGATACCGCTCCGCATAACATGTACAGATCATTCCCGTAATGGCTGCTAATGAATATGGATGACTGGCATAGTCATTAATACTTTCATAGCGAATATAGTAATCTACATAGGGAATTTCAATATCCGAATTACAAGTAATTAAATATATTTTAGGTTTGTCATTAGTATTTCTAAATAATGTCTTTCTTTCAAAAGCTCGTTTAAAATAAGTACCGGATTCTGATAAAATAATAATCAAATTACTACTATCAGCATTATTGATATATTCAATTTGATCACTATATTTCATTGATGTATGAATAAATTTATGGCATGTTTGAAGATCATATTGTAAATTTTGGGCAACACTTTGTGATTGCATATATCCAAAGGCTGCAACATTTGAATAATTCGCAATATCAGTTACCAATTTATAAATATCTTTTTCGTTAATTGTTCTCTTTAATAATTGTAAATTTTCTATAACCCCTTCAACAAAGGATTGACCAGGAACCTCTTTTTGATAACTTTGATAATAGAATTTATTTTTGGCATACTGGTGAGCTGGCTGGTACTTTGCAATTTGACTTTTTAACTCATTATAATCTCGTAAGCCAATATCACGGCAAAACCTAGAAATACTAGAATTAGACACATAGCACTCTTTCGCTAATTCGGTTATGGAGATATCCTCCAGAGCCCGCATGTTCTCTAAAATATATTTAGCAATTCGATAATTATTAGAATTAATTAATTCGCTATTGATCGTTGATAACAAGATAATCGTTAAATTATACATACCAGTTCCACCCTTCATAAATCTATTAATAATTCAATAGTATATCATGAACAGTTAAAATGTCTAATTTTATTTTCTAATTACTACTGTTCTTGCTAGTTTATCATGAAAATGATTGTGATAAAGGTATTAAAATTACGCATAAATAATTGAAGCGAGGGATTATTGCATACGCTCCATATTTAAGAATCGGAATAATCTCGGCTGTAATCAATAAGCCAATTAATTTACGGATATACGTGGCTGAAACGACAATCCCACCTTCTATTACTACTGCACCAATGATTTCTCTTAAAAACATTGTTTTTGTATCCACTTTTTGTCCATCAGTTTTAACAACTTGTAGTTTACAAATTTTCTTTCCTAAAGTTTGACCTTTCCATATATATGTCGGAACAGCAAAATAATAACAAATCCCAACAACTACAACAAACAGACCATAGATCATTCCTATTTTATAGCCATATGTTTCTAGTTGAAAAGAATATGGTTGAATATAGTCCTTACCCCTAAGAAAAAAATGTTACAGGAATAGCGACAATCATATTACTAATGTACCAGTCAATGACCATTGCTAAAAAACGCTGAAATCGCAACTTAGCAATATCATAGCCTTTTATCTCTACTTTTCTTTTATTATCTCTTTTTTTACTCATTTTTCTTCTCCAATAAATTTTTAAAATAAAAAGAGATTTAAAATCTCTTTTTGGTGTGTAAAGTTTATCTTTATCCTTGATTGTATCAACTTTTAATAAATTAGCTATTTTCTTCAGCTAATTTCTGTTTTTTCCATTAATTTAAAGAATGGATTAATAAAGTAGCATATCCAAAATAATTAAGATAATAACCATGATTCCCGCTTTGATATCCATACAGCCCAAGGCTGCGCCAATCGGTGCCGGAGTTGTCCATGGAGTCTCAACTACGCCCTTTCCAACAATATTTAAAGCCATACAAGTATAAGCAATAATTGTATTAATTACCGGTACAAAAATAAATGGTATCATCATTAACGGATTCAAGACCATTGGTAACCCGAAGATGATTGGCTCATTGATATTAAAAATTGCTGGTCCGATTGATAATTTACCTAATGTCTTTAACTCTACTGATTTTGAGCGTAACAAGAGAATACATAAACCTAATGTTGCACCTCCGCCACCAAGTGTAATTACATAAGACCAAAATGGTTGAGTAAAGAAATTGACAATTGGCTCACCAGCTGAAAAAGCAGTGATATTTGCCATTAAATACATTTGCATAAACGGCAGTCTGATTGGCTGCGTAATACTTGCACCATGTAAACCAAAGAACCAGAAAGTTTGAGCAATAATTGTAATTAAACAAATTCCAAGTAATGAATCTAATCCTGAAATTGCTGGTGCTAAAATCGTCATGATCAAACTAGGTAATAATTCACCACTAATATTTTGAATAATCAATGATAAGCCATAGAAGACTCCCATACAAACAAATAGTGGTAAAATTGAATCAAATGATGAAGCGATTGCTGGAGGAACTCCCTCAGGCATCTTAAAACGAATATTTTTCTTCAACATCACCCTCATTATTTCAACACAGCCGATAGAAACAATAATAGCAGTAAAAATACCTTTAGCATCTAGGTAGGTCGTAGGAATAAAACTAGCTGCCTGTGCTAATAAATCATTAGTGTTGGCCCCCTCACTAATTGCACTAGTCAATACCGCAGTTGTTGTTGGTGCACAAATCAATAAAAATACTGTGGTTGAAACAATCGCTGCATTTAATCCCGACATTTCATATCTTTTAGCCAAATGATATGCGATCGCGATAGCAACAAATAGCCCCATTAATGCCATTGTCATATTGTACGGCAGTCGCAAAGCCGTTGCATTGGCCTGAGCCCAATTATACCAGCCAATTAATAGATCACTAATTACTCCCCAATCCGGTAAACTCTTTGGCGTAAATGGTGGAGTTGAAATAATTAAACAAAAACCACCTAAAATCGATAATGGAATCGCCACTACCATACCATCACGAATTGCTGCCAAATGACGCTGGTTCCCAAGTTTATTAGCAATTGGAACTAAAGTCTTATTGGCAATCTCATTGAATTTTTCAATAAAATTCATATTTTAATTCCTCCCTTCTTTTAACCTCCCCATGATTATATAAACTCAACCAGTCTATAAACAATTATTTTGCATAATTGCGAAATAATTTCCAATATTTGGAAATCACTAATTATTTTAGTTGAATTTATGATAAAATGAAAAAATAGCTAAAAAAAGTTATTTTAAAAAATATAAATATTATTAATTATTTTACCAAAATTACCTTGACCTAATATCTTTATTGCCTTAGAATAGCCTTTGTGTAAGCTTTACTTCTTTATCCAAGATGTTTCATAAAATATGAAAATCAAGGAGAAAGATTATGAAATTAATTATTGAAGATTCAAAAGAAAAAATGAGTGAAAGTGCGATGCAAATTTTACTCGGAACAATGATGCAAGATAAGCGTGTAAATATTTCACTAACCGCTGGTCGTTCACCCGAATTATTATATAAAATGATGATTCCATATGTTAAAGATCAAGCAAAATTCGCTGATGTGCAATATTATTTATTCGATGAAGCCCCATATATTGGAAAAACAGCTAAAGAAGATGGTGAAAACTGGAAAGAAATGCAAAAAGTGTTTTTTGAACCAGCTAATATTCCTGCCGATCGAGTTCATATCACTACTATGGACAATTGGGAAACCTTTGATGAACAGATTCGTAATGCCGGAGAAATCGATGCAATGCTGATTGGGTTAGGATTTGATGGTCACTTTTGTAGTAACTGTCCTCGCTGTACACCAATGGACAGCTATACTTATGCATTAGAACGCAAAATTAAAAATGCGGTTAATCCCGCTTATGCTGATAAACCCCAACAACCGGTAACTTTAACAATGGGTCCAAAGAGTTTGATGCGAGTAAAACACCTAGTAATGATTGTCACAGGTAAAGAAAAAGCAGAAATTTTAAAGCAAATGCTTGATTCACCAATCACTGACGAATTACCAGCTACCATTTTAAAACTGCATCCTAACTTTACGGTTATTTGTGATCAAGATGCTGCTTCATTACTAGATTTAAATAACTATAAAAGATTATAACAAAACGGCCTATTGTAGTGTCCCGCCTTAAAGTTAGACTGACTTTAGGCGAGCGCTGCATATTAGCCGTTTTATTTATTTTCATATTTTTTTGCACTTGAGAAGCCTTTTCCCCTAACCTCATTTACCTTATTGATAATCATAAAGGCATCAGGATCGATGTCATAAACATAATTATTTAACTGGGTCAACTCTCGATTATTTACAACTGTTAAAACTACTGGGTACTGATTATGCTTAAAACCCGTCTCACTATGAATCAGTGTAGTTCCCCGATCAAGAACACTAATAATCTTTTCATTTATCTCATTAAATTTAGCGCTAACTATTTTGACTTGCATCTGTGATTTTCCAATAACCAATACTTTATCTAAGACAACAGTATAGATTAGCACTAGCAAGATTCCATAAAAAACCATTTCTCGATTTCGAATGACCATTTGTCCTAGTAAAATAATAAAATCAAAACCATACATACTTACTGAAATAGGAATACCTAATTTTTTATTTAGGATCAATGGCGGTATATCCATTCCTCCAGTACTAGCTCCACAACGAATTACTAACCCGATTGCTGTACCAATCATTAATCCCGCTAAAATAACGCATAATAATGTATCTTTACTCATCATTTCATTTTTAAAAACACCTTGAAGAATCCCTAAAATGAATGGATAGTAAAAAGAACTGATCAAAGTCGTTAAAGCAAACTTTTTCCCTAATACTTTCCACCCAATTAAAAACATACTGACATTAAAAATTGAAACAAAGACAGTTATTGAAAATCCAGTCGTCGCATTTACTAACAACGCCATCCCTGTTGTTCCACCTGTAATTAAATTATTAGGTAAAATAAACATCGTTACTCCTAAAGCATAAATTGTATTACCTAATAATATTCCGATTATATTTCTGATATCTTTCATTTTCTCACTCTTTCATCATTACTTTCAACTTTATCTATTTTAAATCATAATTGTTTTTTATACAATACAATTACTAATTAATTCTTTTAGACATCTTTTTAGTACTAAAAACTTTAATATCATTATACAATAACACTTGACCCTTACGTTACGTAATGGTTTAAGATTATGATGAAATAAAGGAGGCTTTTTAATATGAAAGGTATTGTATTAGCTGGAGGATCTGGAACAAGATTATATCCTCTAACTCAAGTAACAAGTAAACAATTATTACCAATTTATGACAAACCAATGATTTATTATCCATTAAGTATTTTGATGGAAGCTGGAATCAAAGATATCCTAATCATCTCGACACCTGATGATACTCCTCGTTTTGAAGAACTATTAGGTGACGGTAGCCAATTTGGGATTTCACTTCAATACAAAGTACAACCCTCTCCTGATGGATTAGCTCAGGCATTTATTCTTGGTGAAGAATTTATTGATGGTGAAGGATGTGCAATGGTCTTAGGGGATAATATTTTCCATGGTCATGGCTTAGGTAAACGTTTAAGAGAAGCTGCTAATAAGTTTAGTGGAGCAACCGTATTTGGATATTATGTTGATGATCCTGAGAGATTTGGGGTTGTTGAATTTGATGAAAATGGTAAAGCTGTTTCACTAGAAGAAAAACCAGCTAATCCTAAATCTAATTATGCTGTTACAGGGCTATATTTCTATGATAAAAATGTTGTTGAATTCGCTAAAAGTATTAAACCAAGTGCCCGTGGTGAATTAGAAATTACTGATTTAAATAAAATCTATCTAGATAATGGTACTTTAGATGTAACTTTATTAGGACAAGGATTTACCTGGTTAGATACAGGAACTCATGAAAGTTTAGTCGATGCAACTAACTTTGTTAAAACTGTAGAAACTCATCAAAACCGGAAGATTGCATGTCTTGAAGAAATCGCTTATAATAACGGGTGGATTTCCAAAGACCAGCTTAATACATCATATGAGTTGTATAAGAAAAACCAATATGGTAAATATTTAAAAGATGTATTAGACGGTAAATTTATAGATCAATAAGAGGTAGACAAATGAAAAAAATTGAAACTAAAATCCCTGGTGTGGTTATCATTGAGCCAGATATTCATGGTGATCACCGCGGTTATTTCATGGAAACATATTCAACAAGTAATTTTCATGAATTAGGAATTGATAATGTCTTTGTTCAAGACAACATGTCTTTTACAGCAAAAAAAGGGACTTTAAGAGGCTTGCATTTCCAAAATGATCCAATGGCCCAAGCTAAATTAGTTAGCTGTACTAAAGGAACTGTTATTGATGTCGCTGTTGATATTCGTAAAGGTTCTCCAACTTATAAACAATGGGTTGCAGTAGAGTTGAGTGAAGAAAATAAGAAGATGTTCTTTATTCCTCGAGGATTTGCTCATGGTTTCTTAACATTAACTGATAATGTTGAATTTAGATACAAAGTAGATAATTTATACTCTAAAGAACATGATCGGGGAATTCGTTACGATGATCCTTCGGTCAATGTTGATTGGGGCGGATTATTAAATGGAATTGAACCAATCTTATCAGATAAAGATAAAAATGGTCCTACATTAGATGAAAGTGATTGTAATTTTAAATTTGAAGGAGATAAATAAATGAAAATTTTAGTAACAGGTGGAGCAGGTTTCATCGGTGGAAACTTTGTTCACTATATGGTTGAAACTTATCCAGAAGATATGATCGTTAACTTAGATTTATTAACTTATGCTGGAAACTTAGAGACTTGTAAACCAGTTGAAGGTAAACCGAATTATAAATTTGTCAAAGGTGATATTGCTGACCGTGAATTCATCTTTAAGTTATTTGAAGAAGGAAAAATTTGATGTTGTTGTTAACTTCGCAGCAGAATCACATGTTGATAGAAGTATTACTGATCCTGAAATCTTCGTTAAAACAAATGTTATGGGAACTACTACTTTATTAGATGCTGCTAAAGAATTTGGTGTTAAAAGATATCATCAAGTATCTACTGATGAAGTTTATGGTGATTTACCATTAGATCGTCCTGATTTATTCTTTACAGAAACAACACCATTACATACATCTAGTCCATATAGTTCTTCAAAAGCTTCTGCAGATTTATTTGTTTTAGCTTATCATCGTACTTTTGGATTACCAGTAACTATTTCTAGATGTTCAAATAACTATGGTCCATATCATTTCCCTGAAAAGTTAATTCCATTAATGATTTCAAGAGCTTTAGCTGATGAAGAATTACCAGTATATGGTAAAGGTGATAATGTTCGTGACTGGTTACATGTATACGATCACTGTGTTGCAATTGACTTAATTATTAGAAAAGGTCGTGTTGGTGAAGTTTATAATGTTGGTGGTCATAATGAAAGAACTAATTTAGAAGTTGTTCAAACTATTTTAAAAGCTTTAAATAAACCTGAATCTTTAATCAAATATGTTGAAGATCGTAAGGGGCATGATCGTCGTTATGCTATTGATCCAACTAAATTAGAAACAGAACTTGGATGGAAACCAAAATATAACTTTGATACTGGTATCCAACAAACCATTCAATGGTATTTAGATAATAAAGAATGGTGGCAAAATATTCTTTCTGGTGAATATCAAAACTATTTTGAGAAAATGTACGCTGGAAAAGTAAAATAATTGTTATTTAAATTAAAAATTGTTGAACATAAATGAGTTCAACAATTTTTTTATTATCAAATTAATTAAAATTTGAAGATTTTTGGTTCTTCTGTAAAAGAACAGATTTTTGCAGTTACATTACGAAGATAAAATACTTCTGTATTTCCATCTCCAGGCTGATACATTTTTTGCAATGATGGATAGGCTGCTAACATATGTTTTTGTGCATCAATATTATTATCAAGATAAGCAGTTGCTTCAATTCTAATCCATTTTCCATCATCCATAGCACAAATCTCTATTTGAGGATTCTCTTTAATTTGTCGCGAAACAGCTTTAACTTTACCAGTTTGGATATACAATCTATTATTATATAAATCAATTGTCCCAAATGGCCTAACCCGCGGTTTATAACCCTCAACAGTAGCTAAATAATAAGTTCCACATTTCTTCAAGAATTCATAAACTTCATTCATACCAGCTCCTCCTTATAATATATATTTTACTCCCCTCAACTCATTAGTACAATCTAATCATTATAAACTTAGTTAAATCATTATATTAGTTATAATTTTATTCTTTAATCTCTCTTATCAGCATTTATAATAAATAATTTAAAATAATTAAAATTAAAAAAGCATTCCTTTAGTTTAACTAAGAAAATGCTTTTTAATAATTTTAATAATGAATAAAAACTGGATCATTCATTCTAATCAGCTCATATAATTTTTTGGCATCCTCTTCTTGAAGATTCAAACATCCATGTGATCCTTTTACTTTATACAGATCTGGAGTCCAATTTGCCCAGTCGCTTCGATCCAAAGCATGATATCCAGTTCCTGTCCACATAATTCTAATCCAATATTTAACCGGAGTCTCGTAATCTTCGCCAACTAAAACTTTCTCTGGTTTTTTCTCTTTGATATACCATACCCCTGTACGTGTGATACGATCGTTTTTCTCAGTTGGTAATCCACTTACACAAATACAAGAATAAGCTAATTGACCATCACGATACACGTATACTCTTTGTTCAGTTAAATCAATTTCACTATAATTTTGAGTATCCCAATCATTTTCAAAGTTTTCATAATCTTTTTGATATGCCTTATTAGAATAAGTTGGTTCTAATTCCGTTGTTAAAGCTTTTTGATTCTTTTTACTTTGCTCACTGAGGTAGGCCTCAATTAATTTACTGTCCGTTTTTTCAGTAATCGCTGCTTCTACTTGTTTAACGATCTTTTCATAATCAAGGCGCCAGCCATAGTCACCACCTGAAATCTGAATCACGTTTCCATTATGAGTCGTAAAATTACGTTTCTTTCCAACTGTCTTATAGCGCAAACAAAATTCTTCAATCCACTCACTCATTGCTTCTTTATCAAGGACAACTTCACCTTTATCATTACAGCTTAACCAGTTTTTAATATCATCTGGTGTCATCGTCTCAACTTTGCCTTCTCCCATATCCCAGTTGATCCAATTTAATAGATAATTATTATACGTATTCAACATCTCTTCTAAATGCTTATCACTAATATCACTAACTGGCTGTTGATAAACTTCTGCATATTTATCTTGATCAGTTAAATCAATCTTTGTAGTTAATTTACTTATTGACGTTGTAATTAAGTTACTAAATTTTTCGAGATTTAGTTCATTTCCAATTGTTGCTTTAACCATTTTTCCACTCTTCGTTGTTTCATCGTATTCAATATGAGCATTTGTTGACTGCACAATTTGATATTCTTCATTCCCATTGATAAGCACTGAACCATTAACTATTTCACTTAATTTATTTTGATCATAAGATATTTTAAATCAATATCATGGTTGTAACCACTAAAAATCCCAAAAATACTAATCCGTTGACTGCGATGATTTTATATGTCACTTTCTAGTATTTTTTTCAAAATTCATGCACTAAATTAATATCTTTCCCTGCAATCGTAAGCTTTTGATTTCCCTCTTGCCCCCTAATTTCCAAAAGCATAACTTTCAATCTGGTCTTTAATACATTTTTACTTCTTCATAAGTCATGCTTGATACATCGATTCCATTAATAGATGTATTAGGATACCACTTATCACGATAATAAAATGAAAAAATAGCAAAGACAACAATAACTCCTATAATTACTCCACCAGTAATTTTAACACCTTTTTTAATTTTTTATCTTCTTAATAAACGCCAATCTACTTCTCTCCTTACAACAACAAACCTTAAATTTTATCTCATTATAGCACAAATAATATCGGTTTCAATCAATTCGCTTAATTAACAAAAAATCACAATCTTAAATAAATTTAACAAATTTAACATAAAAAGCCGACTATAATCGTCGGCTAACTTAATCCTTTTACATCAGCTTCAGTAAGTTTTTTACCAGCTTCAATTTTATCAATTACTTTACGAATATTTTGAATTGATTTTTATAAGGGATTGTAATATATGTTTTCTTCCCTTTTTGCGAATATGTATCATATGAAATAGCCCCATCACCAGTTACTTGAACATTGAACATTTCCCAATTGGCCCATATCATCTAACTGCATATTAACTAATGACTTGATATCATCACTTGACATATCAGTTTCAAAACTTCCCTCAACAGCTGCTAAAATATTGCTATAGTTAGTAATAATTTTCGGTGACATTGCTTTTTTCAACATTGCTTTTAATAACCGCTGCTGATTTTTACCACGATCAAAGTCTCCCGATGGTAGAGCATAACGTTCCCGAACAAAACTAATGCTTGATCACCATTTAATCATTGACACCTTTTTTTACTTATAATTACCATGTAATGTTGTAAATTCATACGGTGAATCTACTTCCACTCCCCCCAAGGCATCAATAATGTTTGTAATTCCACTAAAATTAGTTTTTGCATAATAATTGACTTTTAGATCTAAAAAGTCTTCTAGTGTCTGAATTGTCTCATTAATTCCATACATTGCTGAATGGGTAATTTTATCCATCTTACCATTTTTATGCAGATTGACTTGAGTGTCTCTAGGAACACTAACCATCAATACTTGTTTTTCCAATGGATTGACACAAACAACAAGATTTACATCCGCACGAGAGATAGTGTTAACTGAACCATATGTATCAATACCAGTTATATAGACAATAAAAGGATTTTCAGTAACATCTGTCTTTGTTGTTACTGCTTCTAATTTTTCTTGAACTTCCATTTTATAAACCACTTTAGTTTCATCTTCAAAACTTTCGTGATTAGTTTCCAACACACCTAAATATGACTGATCAGCAACAATACAATCTACTTCACCTTTATACAGAGCATCTGCTAAATCAGCATAATCACTATAATTTTTCTTTTCAGGTTCTTTACCGATTTTTTCTTGTACTTGTGCTAAAGCATCGGTAATACTAGATACACTAGTTTTATTTTCTACTCCGATTGTTTTTCCTTTCAAATCTTCAACTTTATTAATTTTTCCTTGCTTCATTGCATATACTGCAATAACTCTAGTTTGTGTAAATGCACTTGTAATATTACTTAAAAAACTATTACCCTGTGAAGCATACACGCTTCCTACGATCAATAGAGCAGATAAAGCAACACTTACGAACTTACTAATAAAAATTCTAAAGCCTTTTCCTGTTCTTCTTTTTCTTCGTGCTCCGGATGTAATCCAAATCATTTCAAGCAATAATAATGCTATTAAAACAATTATTAAAATTGCATAATACCTAGTTGGTAACATTTTCAATACATAAATATATCCTAAGAATACGGCTGAAGCAATTAACTGTATCGTTAAAATAATTCCTTTAGATGTAAGTTTAGAAAACATTCCTTTT
>ENA-OQCW01001033-OQCW01001033.1-human-gut-metagenome-genome-assembly--contig:-NODE-1033-length-12565-cov-1.951680_pt1 | contig 12565 bp, 18 predicted proteins | sample MGYA00242767_ERZ504593 | MGnify/ENA primary metagenome ERZ504593 (study PRJEB26092, sample SAMD00036307) | human gut metagenome | host: Homo sapiens | study: EMG produced TPA metagenomics assembly of... | reverse complement strand
TGAACGTGGACTATGTGGACGCGGATATCAGCACGTCGATTGTAGAAAATACGAATCTCCTAGAGCTGTCTGTGGCGGCGGCCTCGGCCAAAGGATGCCTATGATATCATCCATATCATCATGGACAACTATTCCGAGTATATCTTACTATTCAGTGGGGGGAGCAATCCTGGAGACTCTCCAGGAACCGTCCATACCCATGACCCCGACAAATCCACTGAATGCCGGCCGCCTGATGAAAATGGCATTCCTTGCAGCGGGCGCCCTCCTGGTGCTTCTGTTTGGAGTTCTGTCCTACATGAAGGATACTGTGAAGGCCGAGGAGGAGATCGAGAAGAAGCTGGATGCCAGAAGCCTTGGCAAAATTATATATGAATCAAAATACAAATCTTTGCGGGACCTGCTGAAGCGACAGAAAAATGCTCTTCTGGTAAACCAGCCCCTGGCGGGATTTGGATTTGTGGAGAGCTACCGAAAGTTTGTCTCCCGCGCAGAATACCGGATGGAGAAGCATGAGAGCAAGGTTGTCATTGTGACCAGTGTGTCGGAGAACGAGGGAAAATCGACCGTGGCGGCCAATCTGGCCATCAGTCTTGCGGAGCGGGATAAAAAGGTCATACTGATAGACGGAGATCTGCGCCGGCCGTCCCAGTTCCTGATCCTTGGCTTAAAGCCGGATGAGAAGAGCGAGCTGGGAGAATTCCTGAAGGGCCAGGGACAGATGCAGAATCTGATGCGCCGCACGGATGTGAAGGGAGTCTTTTTCATGGGAGGAAGGAACTGCTATTCCAGTTCTACGGATATCCTTCAGTCTGAGCGGACAAAAGAGCTCCTTGATGCCTGCAGGAAGCTGGTGGATTATGTTGTGATCGACACTCCGCCTGTCGGCATTGTGGCAGATGCGGAAATCTACGCCAGATATGCGGATGAAGTATGCCTGGTAGTGAGACAGAACTATATACTGGCAGAAGATATCAACGATGCCATTGACCGTTTCCGGAATGCGGGCTGCAGAATTCTCGGTGTAGTGCTGAACAGAGTGCAGTCTTTTGGCACGCTGACCAACGAGACAGTGGGACGATATACCAGCCGGTACGGTTATGGCAGATACGGTAAATACGGCAATTACGCCAACTACAGTAAAGAGCAGAGGGAGTCAAATGAGTGATAGAAGTGAAGCGGCGGAGAACAAACAGGCCCAAGAGATAGAAAAGATTGATATTATCAATATTGTAGCTGATTTTTTGTACGGCCTTAAGAAACTGTGGCTGGTGATTCTGATCCTGATCATTGCCTGTGCTCTGAGATCTTATTTCGCCACCAGCTTTTCTTACACGCCCCAGTATGTGGCATCGGCCACCATGTCGGTGACTACGTCCAGCGGAGGCGGAAGCTACATGGACACGGAATCTGCCCAGCAGATGGCGGAGGTGTTCCCCTACGTGCTGACAAGCGGGGTGCTGGAGGACGTAGTGGCGGATGCCATGGGAATGGATCATCTGCCCGGCTCTATCAGCGTGAAGGCGGAGGAGGGGACCAATCTGCTGACAATGTCAGCTTCTTCAGACGATCCCCAGATGGCCTACAATCTGCTCCATGCAGTGATCGACAATTACCCTGCAGTGGGAGAGTTCGTGTTTGGTGAGACGAGACTTGAGATACTGGATGAGACCGGGATCCCCTCAGACGTGCAGAGAGAAGATGTGATCCGGGGCTCCTATAAGAGAGGAGCGCTGCAGGGAGCCGTCATCGGATTTGCCATTTTGTGTATCTATGTAGTGGCTCACAGGACGGTGAAATCCAAAGACAAGCTGAAACGGCAGGTCAATCTGCAGGATTTGGGAAGCCTGCCCTTTGTCAGGGTCAAAAAGCGGAGGAAACAGCAGGAACATCCGCTGTGCATACTGGATGAAAGGATTTCCCTCACATATCTGGAGGCGGTGCGCAAGCTGAGGATCCGGGTGCTGAAGGAGATTGAGGACAAAAAGATCAAGACGATCCTTGTCACCAGCTCGATCCCCGGAGAGGGAAAGACAACGATTTCGGCTAACCTTGCCATTGCGCTGGCCAGACAGGGCAAGAAGGTTATTCTGGTGGATCACAATGAATATGCACAATCAGTGAAAAGTATAGAAAAGGCTGACATTGCTGGAGGTTGTGGATCATCACCGTGTATGTGATATTTCCACTAACCGGCCAATTTCCTTCCGTAATGAAATCATAGGCAGTACGGCATCCATCATAACTTCCATATATCTGGAAAATCAGATGAGTATACCTAAGGATATTGCCGGTCTGCTGCTTGGCGCAATACTCTCCGATACGCTGGAAATTCAAATCACCGACAACAACCGCAAAGGATAAGGGACTTGCCAGAATGCTGGCAGAAATTGCGGAGCTGGATATCGATGTATTTGCGAAAGAGATGTTCAAGGTAAGCTCCAATATCAGTAACAAGACACCGCGTGAGCTGCTGAATCAGGATATCGAAAAAATTCGAAATCGACGGCAGAACTGTCATGATCTCACAGGTGATTGCCTATCAGGTAAGTGAAGCCAAGGAAATCGAGGATACTCTGCAAAGCGAAATGGTGAAATTTGCACAGGAAAAAGGACTTGATCTTCTGGTTGTTGCATTTACGAGTATACTGGAGAACGGCTCTGTCTTCTATGCTGCCGGTGATATTGCGGATGTGGTCGCTGAGGCGTTTCCAAACCACTTTGAAGAAGAGCATAGCTTTCAGGAGGATATATTATCCAGAAAAAATCAGATTGTGCCATTGCTTTCCCGGGCAATCATCAATTCTGTACACTGATTATCAAAAAAGACAATCCCAGAGAAGATTGTCTTTTTTACAGTGTGTCAGGCATGGATATATCTAACCCATGAGAACAAGGATGAAAGTGCAAGCCTACAAAAGATAGAAAAAAAGGTTATATACTATAATTAAAAAGGCTTTCAAAAGAAAACATGCCGGTTCCGAACCATTAGTAAAGGCATTACAAGAGTAAATCAGGTTGTGCGGGGATGGATAAACTATTTCAAAACAGGACATGAAAATATACCTTAGTAAGTTTGGACAATGGTTACGCCATAAGATAAGATGTGTCATCATAAACAATGGAAGAAATCAAAACGATTTTTAAGAATCCAATGAAATTAAATATTGCATGTAAGAGTAAATTTAGAAAAGAAGATATCTACAAATGTGCAATCACAGAATTAGGATGGTATAGAAGAAGTACGATGAAGGTCGTAAATTTCACATGATCTTCAAAAATTCTAGGCATTAAGAAAGGGGACAGACCTGACCTGGTGCATCCCCTGGATTCTTAAGAGTTTGTAATACCGATATAAATGTAGGACCGTATACGTGACCTTTACGTATAGTTCAATGGAATAAATTTAAGTTTATTCCTCTACCCTATTCTGCAGATTGTTTATTTTGCGCTTTCTATATAGTCCTTTACATTTTCTTCAACAACATGGAATGGTGCTGCACCGCTTTTCAGAATTGCTTCATGGAAGTCCCTGTCATTGAATTTATCCTTTAGTTCCTCCTGTGCATCCTTCTTCAGATTGGCAATCTGGACATATCCTACATAATAAGAGAGGAATGCTGTTGGATTTGCCTGCAGCTGGTTATAGAAATCACTGACATCGGAAACGCCAAGACCGTTTTCCTCCAGGAAATTTGATAAATCTTCCTTTGTCCATCCTTCATAGTGAATACCGATATCGGCAAGAGCTATCAGGCAATCCTGATAGACAACCATATTCTGCTGCAGCTTGACAGCATCCGCAGATACACCGTCAAGATACTTTAATGCATACAGCTCGGTATATGTGGCATAGCCCTCGGTATAACCAAGGAAGCTTGCCATACTGTTTCTCCATGGGTCTTTTACATTCTTATAGGCATATGCAATCTGATACATATGTCCCGGAATTCCCTCGTGTGCAACGGTAGAGAAGGTTTCCAGTGACTGTACATTCAGTGCATCCTCCAACATATTCACACGAATCTGTTTCGGTGTGGTACCGTCCAGTGCAGGAATGTTGAAGTAAGCCGCAACACCGCCGGATGCCAGATCCTCACCGATCGGCCTGATTCGATAATTCAGTGTTCCCACGGATGGAAAGTCATCCTTAATATCCTTATCAAGATCCTTCAGCATGCTTTCAAAGTCCTTGTACTTAGTTTTGATTTTCCGTTACATATTCATCATACAGATTCTTGTTTTTGGAGATCACAGACTGTACGGCAAGCAGGGATGAACGCGACATACTGTTTAATTCTTTTTAATATCCTCGATGGATTTATCCGTGCCGGTTGCCTGCTTGAACAGAAGCTCATAATATCTCTTTTCCGTTGCTTCATATGGCTCCAGTCCCATGCGATATTGCTTTTACGAGGAATCCATGCTCCTTCATCGTTTTGATGATATCACTGTACGCAGGCAGGAAATACTCCTGAAATGCTTTTTTCAGCTCAGCCTTGTACTGCTTTGTCTTATCATCCCCAAGCTTCAGATTGTCGATACTTTCATTCAGCCCGGTAAGTACACTGCTGTTTACATCCTCCTTAACAACCTTCTCGCAATACTCTTTTACAGATTTGATATCCAGCATCAGTGTGCCTTTTTCTTCCTGCTTTTCGTATAGGCAAGAATACTGTCCATATACGGACGGACTGATTTCATCAGTGTGATAACATCCTTTACATCCTGCTCATTGCGAAGTGTCCAGTCGGAGAACAGGGTTGGCAGCTGTGTGTGCATACCTGTCATGGATTCCAGTGGCATACTCATATAATCAAACTTGGAATCGTTCATTTCTGTAGTGTAATCCAGCATGTAGCTGTAAATATCATAAGTTTCCTTCTGCTCATCGCTTAACGTATCGCGGTCAAATTCCTTGAAGGCCTTCGCGGATTTCTCATTCAGCTCCTTGTTTTCCTTCATGGTTGTTTCATTCAGTTCTTTATCGATCTGAACCTTGGTCTTGCTTGTATCTACTCCGTAATCCTTTGGGTTTTCCAGAATAATGTGCGTATTCGGATAGCTTTGTTCCATAGATTCCACGAATTCCTGCTTCATAAATTCATCAAACTTCTTCTGTTCTTCTCCGGAACCTTTTTTGAGCATCCGGTGAATGAAAAAGCCATGACTGCAGATAACATCAATAATGTTATTTTCTTTACGTTCATATTTCCTCCATTTTCTCTCTGTTTCTAAGTAGAGTGCGTTTGTACTACAGATATTTTATGTATCTTACTGTTATTATATCGTCTAATCATTGATTTCACAATGAATTATCCACGGAAACGGGTTTTGTTATGAATCAAGTTGTCGAGTAGAAAGGTTTATGATATTCTAATATAGAAAAGAGTTGATGATTGTGCATGAACGACATACAAAAATACTGGAGCTTCTCTCTCAATATAAAAAAATAGAGGTAACCAGATTATCTGAGCTGCTTTCTGTTTCACAGGTGACGATTCGCAAGGATCTCATGCAGCTTGAAAGCAGTGGTCTGATTCTGCGGGAGCATGGATATGCGGCTTTGCATGACAGTGATGATCTGGCAAACCGGCTCGTCTATCATTATGAAATCAAGCAGAGAATTGCCAGTCTGGCGGTGGCGGATGTTCAGGATGGGGAGACGCTTATGATTGAATCCGGTTCGTGCTGTGCACTGGTCGCTCTGGAAATCGCAAAAACAAAAAAGAATGTGACCGTGATCACCAATTCCGCTTTTATTTGCTGGATTATATACGTAAGCAGGGAACTCTGCAAATCATTTTGCTGGGAGGCGAATACCAGCAGAGCTCGCAGGTCATGGTTGGACCGATGACGAGAAGATGCATGGAGCCGTTTTATGTAGATAAGCTGTTTATCGGTACCGATGGATTCACAGCGGATTCAGGTTTTACGGGAAATGATTATATGCGCAGTGAAACGGTACGTGATATGGCTCAACAGGCAAATCATGTCATTGTAGTTACAGAATCCACTAAGTTTTCACAGAAGGGACTTGTTCATCTGATAGATACCGGTCATATTCATATGGTTGTCAGCGATGATCGTATACCGGAGGAATGCGAGCAGTACCTCACGGAGCAAGGTGTGGAAGTAAAAAAAGTGAAGGTATAAAAAAGGAGCATCTGCCCCTAAAAGAAACAATCAATACCCTGATTCAGGAAGATTTGCTGATAATCTCTTAAATCTTCCGGATACAGGGCTTTTTTATGCTTCATTCCATAGTCGCGATTCAGCATTTCATATTTCTTTTCGCCGAACTGATGAAAGGGAAGGAGCTGTACCCGTTGAATTGAGAGTGATGTAAGCAGTGCAGCAAGGCCTTTTGCATCCTGCAGGGATGCATTATATCCCGGGATGATGGGTATGCGTGGAAGAACACAGAGCTGATGTTTCACACTCCATGCAAGGTTTTCCAGTATCAGATCATTGTTGACGCCGGTCCCAAGAACGTGCTGTTCTGTGTCATAATGCTTGATATCGAACAGTAAAAGATCAAACAGCGGGGCAAGCTTTTGAAATACAGCGGGCTGGATATATCCGGTAGTTTCAACTGCGACATGGATTCCCTCCTGCTTCAGGCGTAAAACAAGTGCCTTTGCAAATGACGGCTGTGCCAGAGCTTCTCCGCCGGAAAGTGTAACACCACCCTGAGATTCTTCATAAAAGTCGCGGTCCTGCAGGCAGGTTGCGACAACCTCATCAGCATCCCTGCAGACGCCTTCCACCTGCAGGGCTTTTGCTTTACACGTAGCGATGCAGCGAAGACAGCCAAGACATTGTGCATCGTTGATCACAATACGGCTGCCCTTTCTTTGAACTGCCTGCTGCGGACATGCCTGTATACATGCGCCATCCTGTATACAAACAGATGCATCATATAATATCTGTGTCTTTGAAAGCTGAGACTCCGGATTGGAACACCAGCGGCAGCGAAGCGGACAGCTTTCAGAAAAACGGTTGTCCGAATACCGGGACCGTCGTGTATGCTGAATTTCTGGATATTGAATACCATACCTTTACACATTAACATCACTCCTTACTACCGTTATCATAGCACAGGAGTGATAAATTGTAAAATAAATATTTCCAAAACGCCATTTAAAGCAGAGAGGGTGAAGCTCTGTCAAAAGTTTTTTTGGAAACGGCTGAAAAGCGGATATATCGGTTGATCAGGGAAGTGGCCGCTGCGGCGCCGGAAGTCAGCGCAAGCAGGGACATAACTCTGTTGTCTATCTTCATATGGTTTTGCCTCCTTGGACTGTTTCATACTGAGTTTTGTAGGAACCGGTAAACTCAGGTGAAGTTCAGATAAATTATATCACAGACAGCGGGAATGAGAAACTGTTTATTAAAGGATGAAAACAGAGGCAGTTCGGTTAAGACAGACGAAAAATCTGAAATATGAATCAAGGAATCGTTTCAGGGCGAGAGAAACGTGGAACTGCATTTTGGATAGCTATCAACGTTTCACGTGAAACATTTATGGGAAATTGGGGAGATTTCCTGTAGGAAAAGAATGAAAGATGTGCTATACTATGGAATGAACTTTTGAATGACGCAGAAAAGGAGAGAGCATGGGACGTGTGATTGCGATTGCCAACCAAAAGGGCGGCGTGGGAAAAACAACGACAGCGATCAATTTATCGGCCTGCCTGGCTGAAGCCGGACAGAAGGTTTTAGCTATTGACTTCGATCCACAAGGAAATGCCACTACCGGTCTCGGACTGGAAAAGGAATATATGGAAGAAACGGTTTATGAGATGATGCTGGGAGAATGTTCACTGGATGACTGTCTTCACGAGCAGGTTCAGGAAAATCTGGATGTACTGCCTTCTGACTCAAATCTGGCCGGAGCTGAAATTGAACTGCTGGATATGGAACAAAAAGAATTTATCCTGAGAGACCACCTGGAGGAGGTTAGAGATAACTATGACTTTATTATTATCGATTGTCCGCCTTCTCTGAGCCTTCTCACCATCAATGCTCTGACGGCGGCTGACACGGTTTTGGTTCCTATCCAGTGCGAGTATTATGCGCTGGAGGGACTGAGCCAGGTGCTCAGGACTATCGGCCTTGTAAAAAAGACGATGAATCCGGGGCTTGAGCTGGAAGGTGTGGTGTTTACTATGTACGACGCCAGAACAAATCTGTCCCTGGAAGTAGTTGAAAATGTTAAAAGTAATCTGAATGAAACGATTTACAAGACGATTATTCCGAGAAATGTACGGCTTGCGGAGGCGCCGAGCCATGGAATGCCAATCAATCTGTACGACAGCAAATCGACGGGAGCGGAGAGCTACCGCCTGCTGGCAGCGGAAGTAATCAGCAGAGGGGAAGAATAGAGATGGCGAGAAGAGGACTTGGAAAGGGACTGAGAGCTTATTTCCCTGATTTAAAGGAGGAAAATTCCCAACCTGAGAATAGCCACCAGATTGCAGAGCAGGGAGAGGAAGCGAAGACACCGGAGCATGCGGTAGACAGGAAGGCGAAGCTGGAGGAACTGGATATGGTTCTTCCGGGAGGAGCAAGAAAGGGAAAGGCAGCTCCGTCAGATACAAAAAAGAACAGAAAGACAGAAAAGGCCGGCAATAAGGAGACTGTGCGGGCAGAAGGGAAAGCAGAAAAGACAGAAAGGCAGGGAAACGGCCGCGAGCAGCTGGTAAGCATTGCCCAGATAGAACCGAACCAGGAGCAGCCGCGCAAATATTTTAATGAGGATCAGCTCAATGAGCTGGCGGAATCAGTGAAAAATTTTGGAATTCTTCAGCCGCTTCTGGTGCAGAGAAAGGGAGAGTTTTACGAGATCATTGCCGGCGAGCGGCGCTGGCGCGCCGCTAAACTGGCGGGGCTTAAGGAAGTTCCGGTGCTGATCCGTGACTACACGAAGCAGCAGACACTGGAGATCGCTCTGATAGAAAATGTCCAGCGGGCAGATTTGAACCCCATTGAGGAGGCAAAAGCTTATCAGATGCTGGTACAGGAATTTGGACTCAAGCAGGAGGAGGTGGCGGAACGGGTTTCCAAAAACCGGGCCACGATCACAAACAGCATGAGGCTTTTAAAGCTGGACGAGAGAGTTCAGCAGATGCTGGTAGAAAACCTTATTTCAGGAGGACATGCGAGAGCCTTGCTGGGTCTGGAGGACAAAGAGCAGCAGTATGAACTTGCCAAAAAGGTGAGAGAAAATCAGCTCAGCGTCCGCCAGGTGGAGAAGCTGGTCAAAATGATGACAGCTCCTAAAAAGGAAAAGAAGGCAGATACAGAGGAGAGAGATTTGAGCTTTATCTACAGGGACATCGAGGAAAAACTCAAGTCTGTCATGGGAACCAAAGTTACCATCAATAAAAAGGATAAAAATAAGGGAAGAATAGAGATTGAATACTACTCCCCTGCGGAACTCGAGAGAATTGTGGAGCTGCTTCAGTCTATAAACGGTTAACGAAGAGAAAGTCAGGAGTGATAACAGAGAATGGAAAATAGTTTGTTGAATAATCTTGCCTTTGATCCGGCTTTCCTGATCATCGGCCTTGCGGTTCTGACGCTGGTGTGTATGATTATCACTCTGGTCTGCTTTACCCAGTACAGGAAGCTGTACCGGAGATACGATATATTTATGAGAGGGAAGGATGCAGAAACCCTGGAAGATACAATTCTGGATCTCCTGGATGAAACAGCCGTTCTGCAGACGTCTGACAGGGAGAGCAGGGATCAGCTCAAATCGCTGACCAGACAGGTGAGAGCCAGCTATCAGAAGATTGGAATTGTAAAATACAACGCCTTCAAGGGAATGGGAGGAAATCTGAGCTTTGTGATTGCCCTCCTGGATGACAATAATTCCGGCTTCATCTTAAATTCTGTCCACAGCCGGGAAGGCTGCTATCTCTATATGAAGGATGTGGAGAAGGGAAGCACAGATGTGCTTCTGGGAGCTGAGGAGAAGGAGGCGCTGGAGATGGCGCTGGGCTATTAGGAGATTTTTCTGGCTGTACAGCGGAAAAATGAGGATTTGACGTTTGCTTTTATAAAGAGGAGAAAGAGAGGATGCATAAATATTTGCGCGCGGTTGGGTTCAGCATGTACCAGAAAAACCGCGATATACGGGCACTGCTCAAATGTCTGTCCAAGGATGCCAGGGCATCCCGGTGTATTCAGATTGACAGGGATACAGATTTCTGCGAGGTCAGGGCAGAGGTAGCAGAGGGAATGGGAATTGCCATGTTCGGAGAGATGGATGAAATGACGAGCTGGATATTGAGTATTACTATCCATATCTGGACAGCGACACTGTCACATCTACAGCAGAGTGCTCGATTCAGCGGCACACGGAGAAGGAAACCTACGCAGGGCTCTTAGATGAGTACAAGGTGGGAATTTCCCTGATTTTTTATCTGACGAATGCCCTGGAATACAGGGAGAGAAGCCAGAAGCGCAGGAAAAGCACAGAGGTGGTTTCAGCCAGACTGTCAGCTCTTTCCGTACACGGAAAAATTCTTCTTCCAGTGAAAAAAACTGCCAGGCAGATCGAGAAAGCCAAGGTGGCTTCAAGAAACAGAAATAATCTTCTGGAAGCAGCCAAAAACGGCGATCCGGAGGCAATGGAGTCGCTGACTATTGAGGATATTGATCTGTACTCACAGGCTTCCAGGCGGGCCATGAAGGAGGATCTGTATACCATCGTTGACACCTGTTTTATGCCCAGCGGGATTGAGTGCGATCAATACTCGGTAATCGGAGAGATTGAAGAGATCTGTCTGAAGAAAAACAGGATCACAGATGAAGAGATCTATGATATGAAGCTGGAATGCAATGATCTGCACTTCAGAGTATGTATCAATAAACAGGATCTTCTGGGAGAACCGAAGGTGGGACGCCGCTTTAAGGGAAAAGTCTGGATGCAGGGAATAGCCGATTTTAAGGGATAAATTCAGGCCAAAGCAGACAGAGACCGTACAGAGAAGAGAAAAATACTGACTTTTAGTAAGCATAGCAGAGATGGGATGTTTCACGTGGAACAAAAGTGGGAGACATCCCATTTTTGATAGGATATTTGCCGGAAAATGTTTTGAAAAAACAGGCAAAATCAAAATTGTGCTTGACTTTTATGGGACGGATCATTTATAATAAGTAAGCTGGTTTAATTAATCAGCATAAATAATAAGTTTCTGTAGCTCAGCAGGATAGAGCGTTCGCCTCCTAAGAGAACCTAAAGTGTTCCCTTTTTGGCAGGCACCATCCGAAAAATTTTATATACGTCTGCGTAGCTCAGCAGGATAGAGCGACCGCCTCCTAAGCGGTAGGTCGGGTGTTCGAATCACCTCGCGGACGCCAGAAAGCTCGCCGAAAGCCTTGATTTTACAGGGTTTTCGGCTTTTTTTGTTTTTCTCGGTAGGTTCACCTGTGTTGATTTGCTAATTTTTCTTGCTAATAAATTTCTATAAATCTTTGTCTGCTAATAAAAAGTGAGCAGTTTACGGAGCGATCAGCGTCCGCAGGATTTGCTAATAAAGCCCTCTTGATAACCCTTTTGGGGACGCTGATTTTTTCTGATTTGCTAATACGGCATTTTGACCTCTCTATGCATTTGCTAATAAATTTACTGCTTATTAGCAAGCTGGATAGACTGAAGAACTTTCATTAGCAATTCTGGATTGCTGGTCAGAGCTGCCGCAAGGGCGTCTGTATCCATATTTGCAGAAACAGCAGCCTGTTCTGTAATGGATTTTTGAGATGTTTCTCCGTGATAGAACTTTGCCTCCATCTCGGCTGCAAGGGAACGCCGATCCTCATCCAAAATGTGGGCGTAGCGTTTTGTAACCATATCCGGTGTATTCCATCCGCCATCTCCCTGGACCGCTTTCAGATCTCCTTTGGAGAGCCTCAATTTTACACCTGCACTGGTATGCCGGATGCTGTGAAACACAATCTCTTCTGGATTGATTTCTGGGTCCTTCATGGCCTCCAGAACTTCTTTGAAGCGTTTGTTGAGGTGTTCTGTCATAATGGGCCGTCCATTGGCCTGGCAAATAATAAGGCCATAATCCATATATCCATCAGAGCCAAGTTCATGTTTCAGCTTATCCTGCATCTGACGTAAAGTTTTCAATTTCAATGCAACAGTATCTGGAATATAGACATTACGGATACTTCCCTCAGTTTTGGGCTGTTTCAGAACAATGACTGTCCGCGTACCAGGATAAAGATTCGGAAAACGGTAAAGGATATCCATTTTCGTGAGTTTGTCCAACAGTTTTTTCATCAACCCGGTCAATAACCCGATCAATGTAGAGCATTCGATTCTCAGAATCATAACGTTCCCACTGTGTACCGCCCACCTCACCACCACGCAAACTGCAGGCAAATGCAAGCTGAATGGCACAGTGGATGAGAAAGTAGTCATAAATATCCGGGCGATCAGTAAATTCCAGAACACGGTGAAGCTGGTCTGGTGTCAGCGCAGGACGCTTCTTTTCTTTATGCTCCGGAAGCGTGCATTGAGAAAGGGATTTTTGGCAATTGTATT
>ENA-OQCW01001030-OQCW01001030.1-human-gut-metagenome-genome-assembly--contig:-NODE-1030-length-12608-cov-3.575114_pt1 | contig 12608 bp, 14 predicted proteins | sample MGYA00242767_ERZ504593 | MGnify/ENA primary metagenome ERZ504593 (study PRJEB26092, sample SAMD00036307) | human gut metagenome | host: Homo sapiens | study: EMG produced TPA metagenomics assembly of... | reverse complement strand
TAATTTTCTGGAACATAATCAATAATCGGCATATTATAATCTCTTGATAATTGCTTGATTCTTTCTGCTCCTCCTCTTGCCAGATCCGGTGCATACGCATGTGGTCTAAATCCACCCAATTCAATTCCGTCATAGCCATACTTCGCTGCCGCCTGAAATGCTCTTTCTAATGGGTAATTTGAATATCCTCCTGTAAACAATGCAATTTTCATAGACATTTTTCCTCCCTTTTCTACTTTTTCCCGAGAATTTCTTCTATATGCTGCTTCACTAGCTTTGTTTCTTCTATATCAAGATAGCCAAAATCAAACCTCAACTCTTCATGTTCCCCTGGTTTGATCGTATTATATAAATGATTCTCTTTCTGATATTTTGTTGATCGGTTCGTACCAGTTGTAGGCAATGCAATTCCAATGCCATCTTCATCTCCGGTCCTGCACAGCCATCTCAATGCATACGGAAGTTTTTCCTGTTTTAAAACGCACATAGCAGGAGTCTCCCTCCGGCATAACCTGCATTGCATGCGCCCAGCCCTCCTCATCGGATTCATACTTAATGTTAATACACATTTCCGGATCATTGCACTGGGATTCTGAATCTAACACATCTGCAATCATTGGATCGTCGAAAATCCGTTTTGCATACTCACGCATTTTTATCGCTCTTTCTGAATCTCCCTCTAAAATCGGTGGATCCGGTTTGATGTGCTCCTTATCCTTGATAGCACTATAGACAATATGAGAGCCTTCTACTGCCAGCCAGTTCATATGACACATAAACATATAATCCAATGGACTTTTTCTGCGATTATGGATATCTATATGCATTTCTGCCACAGTACTATTTTCATAAAGACGTAATTGAGGACTATATGAATAATGATATTCCTGGCTGTTTCGATATACATATGTTCCACCCACAACTAAATATTTTCCTTTTTCATCTCGCCCAATCCCAACATAAGTATCCGGATAATAAGCAAACGGCAATTCTCCATGAAGTGGATAATCCTCTCCCTCATCTGCACAATTGATGTTGGTCAATCCACAATGTATCAACAAACCACCATAGTTATCCCCAAATTTTGTTGTATTTTGGGGCTGATCAAAAATAGATTTTTGCGTTAAATTTTTCCCATGAAATTCAGCAAACCAAATCTGTTGCCCCATATAAGGCAAAACAACCATATTACAGTTTTTATTTCTGATTTTTAATCCGCATACACCCGTTTCGTAACGAAATGCTACTGCGCTGAATTCACCGTCTGACAGCAATTCTATTGGTCTGTCTGAAAAAAAAGAAGGTTTGAAGTTAATTTTTGTCAACTCCATATGTATGCTCCTTTCTACAAAACGTCATACCCATATTCTTTCGCAAGATCATCCAACTGCGTTTTCAGCATTTCCGGAACAAAGTCTTGATCTTTTGGCATGCGTGAATGCATTCCAACCGGACCTCCGCCATATTTCATCGCATAAATCCATGCTGCATTGAATGGGCCTGTTTACAGAGATTTCGAATACGGAGAACTTTATGCTGTGCTTCCATACATTTTTTATAATCGCCTGCTAAACCTGCATCTACAATATCTTTCATTTCTTTTGGGAAAGGAACTGCCATAAATGAAACACATCCAACAGCGCCAAGTTGCATCATAACACCATCTAATCCATCACAGCCTCCAAGAAAATCAAATTCATCCGGATTGATGCGCAGTGTACACTGAATAAAATTCAAAATATCTACCGATGCATCTTTAAATCCTCTTAAGTTTGGATGTTCGTTTACAAGCCGACATAATGTGTCTGGTGCAAACAGTGTTCCCATCTGTACACAGTTGTAAATATAAACAGGACGTTTTGCATAATCAATCAGTTCCGCAGCATAATCATATAAAGCATCCTGGGTATGTTTAAAATAAGGCGGAGCAGTAATACAATAACAATCTGCCATACCCATTTCTTCATATAAATCCAGTAATTCTTTATTTAACTCAACAGAATTTTCAAATGCACAGGCCATGATCTTCGCTTTTCCCTGTGTCACACCATAAATTGTTTTCAACAATTTCATTTTTTCTTCTACTCTAAGTGCCTGACATTCTGCTGCTAAACCATTGATAAAGAAGTTCTCAATACCTTGCGCCATCTGCCATTCAATCAACTCTTCCACCTGTTTGTAGTCGATTGAACCGTCCTCTCTAAAAGGTGTTAAAATTTCTGTAAGTACTCCTGTAATAAAATGTCCCATTTTTATTCTCCTTTCAAATTTGATATTTTATTTATTTGCTTTTAGCCAAGTGTCATTCCGCCATCCACCAAGAAGTTTGCCCCATTTACATAAGAAGCTTCCTCTGATGCCAGGAATGTAACTACATTTGCAAGTTCCTCTGGTGCCGCAACCCTCCGCATTGGTCCAATTGTCACATTGTCCGAACTATTTTCAATTCCAACATCCTTGTAACTGTCAACAACCGTCTTCATCATATTGGTATCCACCCATCCCGGTGAAACTGCATTGATTCTGACACCATTAAATCCATTTTCATTTGCAGCATTTTTCGTCATATAAATAACCGCTGCCTTGCTTGAACCATAACCGATTTCATATGGATACCCAAACATTCCTGATACAGATCCAAAATTGATAATTGCACCACTTTTTTGTTCCTGCATGATCGGAAGTATATTTTGCATCATCAGAAAAGTCCCAAACACATTCACTTCGTATACTTTTTTTATATCTTCAAAAGAATAATCTTCTGTTCTTGCACTCGGACCTGGTATTCCAGCCGTATTCACCAGCACATCTACTCTGTTAAAACGTGTTCTGATCTTTGATACTGCTTCTTTTACATCCTCTTCTTTTGAAACATCTACACCCAGGCACATACTGTTTTCTTCTGTAAGATGCAGCAAATCTGCTGTTCTTTTTGCAAATTCTTCTTTCACATCCAACAATACTGCTTTTGCTCCCAAATCCACAAATTTACTGACAATCGCTGTGCCGATTCCTCCACCTGCACCTGTCACTGCCACAACTTTTCCTTCAAATGTCATTTTCCTGCACCTCCATTATTGAATTCTATTGAAATTGGATCTGAAAAGGAAAGTCTCCCCGATAATAGGTTTCTTTTATCAATGCATCTTTTAATCCTGTTTGAAAGTCTTTGAATCCAACCAGACTTCCTTCTACAAGCAATTCTCCTGGATCTAACAATACACAGGCACATGCGACTCCTTTCCCTATCTTGTATCCAAGATCATAAATTTTATCCTTCGCCTCTTGATCACCTCTCGAATATTGCTTCACTGCCTTTCTGATTTCATCATTCTGCAACAATTCATTGAGCTGATCGCCTGATTCACAGATATGTGCTGCCGATAAAAATTCACCGAACCTGGCATTCCTGCATTTCAATGTTTTTCCATCTATTACCAAAAAAGCCTCTGCACAATCTGTTATTTTGATCTCTAATGTTATTTTCTGGCCAAAACCATTTTTCAAAGATGTTTCCGTGCATTCCTTTCCACGTAATGCAACTGCTGCCGCTCCTAAAAATGCTCCGGAATACCCCAATTTCGTAGACTCAATTTCCACCTTTCTTTCTGGTAAAATTCTTTGAAATTCTTTGAGCAAAGACTCCTTATATTGTTCAAACATCAAAGAAATCCCGCCGCCTATGATCACCTTTTGGAAATCAGCAAATGTACAAGCATTGGCAATAACTCTTCCCAAATACATTCCTTCTCGTCGTATCGCTTTTAACGCAATTTCATCATTTTTTCTTGCATACTCTGCTATTGTCTTCCCACCCAGCGATTCTTCTGATTCCAGTTTCCCGCCAAGTTCCAGATAATTCCTTGAAAGTCCTCTTCCTGAAGCATACATTTCCACAATTCCATTTACACTTCCGGTATCAGATTCTCTTCCGTTTTCTTCCACTACAAATAATCCGATCTCACCTGCATGCCCCAGACTTCCGTAATAAAGATTTCCTTCTATATATAGTGCACCTCCAATTCCTGTACTCACTGTTAAATACAGAAAATCATCTTTATCCTGCGCACTTCCAAAGTACTTTTCTGCAAGCGCACATGCATTGCAGTCATTATCCGCATAAAAAGGAATCCCTGTGTTTTCCCGGAACACATCACATATTGGAAATTCATGCACATCTAAAAAATCAGAGTCCTTCCACACACCGGTTACAGGATCTGCAAATCCAGGGATCGTAACTCCACCTACTGCCACTCTTTTAAATAAATCTGGCATTTTTCTGCAAAGCATTTCTAACGAATCCATCATCTGATGGATGATCGATTTTTCATCCATGGAAATCCACTCTATTCTTTCTTGATACAGGACATTCCCCTCAAAATCAACAAAACCTATTATGTATTTCGATCCGCCTATATCAACTGCCAAAACTAACGAATCTTCATAAATTTTTCTCTATTTTCATTTTCATCCTCATATGCAGGGCTCATCGCATCATCTAGTGAAGCAACTAACGGAATACTCAAATCAATTCCCATCTCATCTGCAATCAAAAACGACAATACCTGGAATGGGATCAAATACTCCATTGTATTGATCAACTCCAGATCCGAACTATGTATCCGTAACGAATCTGCCTGAGCCAACTCCTTCGTACTTTGAATGATAATTCTATGTTTACAATATGGCTCGATTGCTTCAGCCAGCGCTTCCATTCTATTTCTTTCATTCCCTTTTTCTGCTGCTACAAAAATACCATGTCATCTTTATGCAGGGCACGAAAGGGTCCATGAAGTGATTCTTCCAATTCCAATGCATACGTTGGCTTTCCATGACATTCTAAAAATTTCAGCCCCGCTTCCTGTACTGTTCCATAATTTGCCCCATATCCGATCAGGAAATATTTTCCTGCACCCATAACACGACTTTTATTTTCCCAAAACCAATTACACGTATCCTGAATCGATTTCTTTACATTGACACTCAAATGTTTACATCCTTCCAGATACATCTGATATGTTTCTTCCGTTATCTTCCCCGTCTGATACGCCGCTTCCAGGAAATTGAGAAAGATCAAAAGAATCCCCATCGTTTGTCCTTTTGTAGCCGCCATTGCCTGCTCATGCTGCCCTGGTTTTGTAAGTACAATATCGGAATATCCTGCCAGAATCCCGTTTGGATTTAAAGTTGTTGACATCACTTTAATTCCAACTTCTTTTGCACGATGCGCTGCATCAACCTGCCCTTTGGACCGACCGGACTCGGCCGGACAAACCAGAAGGATTTCATCATTCGCATACTGCTTTGCACGGTTAAACACACAATGATTGTGAAACACACCCGCTGGAATCGCAACTGCGTCTGCTCCCATAAGTTTTTCTGCCGCAAAACTTAACGTGTATCCCGCATAATAGGGGGATCCGTTTCCCACAAAATAAATTTTCTTAAACTGCTGTTCTTTGCAGAGTTTCACAAACATTTTTTGTGATTTCTTTCCTGTTTTCAAATATTTCTTGAAGCAGTTCTCCCTGTTCCATAATCTCATCCATCATCGCAGTACGCAAACTCATACTTCCCCTCCTAACAACATCTGGAAATAAATGCTTCTACTTCTTCTAATGGTCGATAAGCCGGTATTGTCCCATCGATCGTAACGGATAATGCTGCATATTTACTTGCCCATTCCATTGCTTCTTTTAATTCTTTTCCCCAAACGAGATTTGCAATCACTGCAGCCATAAATCCATCGCCTGCACCTGCTGTATTCACAACATTCTCTACTTTCACAGATGCTACTTCCATGTATTCATCCTTGCAAAGAGCCGCGCTTCCATCTCCTCCCAAAGTCATAATTACATTTTGAACCCCATACTTTTCACGCACTTTATTCATTAACTCTTTTGGATCTTTTTCATCATCATCCTGACAGATGTATTTTGCTTCTACTTCATTGATAAATAAGTAATCCACATAATCCAGCCTTCCCATGTCTTCTTCCGGAAGCGGACTTGGATTCAGTGCTGTGATCATTCCGAGTTCCTTTGCATGTTTTGCACCAGAAAGAGCGATCTTCATAGGCACTTCAAACCCTGTAACAAAATACTGCGATCCCTTCATTTCATCAAGTGCCTGAATGACTTCCTCCTCTTTCAACGCTACACTGGAACTGTCGCCATCAATGACGGCATTTTGGCCATCTGGTCCTAATAAAATCAGTCCTGTCCCTGTAGAAACTTCATCTGTTCTATACATAAAAGTATGATCTACTCCTGCATCCTCCAGCCATTTTTCTCCCAGATCTCCCCACGGATCGTTTCCTACTTTCCCAATATAGGCTGTTTTTAATCCCAATCGACCTAATGCCACAGCCACATTTGTTCCTTTTCCTCCATCTTCTGCCACATGCCATTTTTTTACACTTAACGTTTCTCCCCATTTCGGCATATGATCTGTATAGGCATATTGACCAACACCATGACTATTTAATACAATTACATCTTTTTTTTCCATCTTCATTACCATCCTTTCGTTTCATGCGCCATTGGGTGATCAATTGTTTCTTCTGTTGTACACAGAATCACTTCTGGAACATATTTAGGAAATAAGGTAACCGGATACTCCAGAGTTGGTTCGCTAAACAGAATAATTCTGCATACGGTCTGTTTCCAAGGGCCAGTTCCAACCATATAAACACATCTTTTTGCTGACAGCATGACTTTAAATCCAAGCGTAATCGCTTTGGGTGGGATTCTGTCCAGACAACATCCAAAAGAACGGTGTGCCATTGCAACCATAGAATCATCATTTAACTCAACAATCCTGGTCTTTCCCTGTGCATATTCATCTACAGTTAATCGATAACAGTAATTTCTGGGGGCTTCGTTAAATGCAACCAAACCTGTTGCTCCAACTCCTGCCCATACTGTATCAACACCACCCAGCTCCTCACACAAATTATCTGCATAATCAATGTTGTCGATTCTCGGCCAGATTCGCTGTTCCTTTGGCACGTTTAACTCTTCATCAATGCGACCATAAAAGCATGCATTCATTGTTCCTTCCAGACTTTCATATGTATCTGCAACCGGTAATGGGCGGCCTTCCCAATCTAAAAATTCATCCATATGGAAAATCCACAGATTCTTCAGGCTGATTCTTTCTTCATTTACACGTCTCACAAAAATATCATATTCATCTGTTGGCCCTGCCGGCAATACCCACTTCGTAGGAATCCCTTTCTGATTATGTTCGATTACCTCATCTGCCATCATATTGCCAAGTTTCTCCATCAAGGCTCCCTTATCTTCATTAAACATTCAGCTTTACTTTCAAGCCATTACTTTACAATGCCAAATTCTTCTTTCGGTAATTGCAACAACCATTGAAAAATTTCTTTCTTTCTGATCAATCTATATGATTTTCAATTTTTTTGCCCTCCAAAATCTATGTGTATAAAAATACCCCCAATCATTCTGAAAAAAACAGATTAGGGAGTAACGTGTACCCCTTTTTATATCAGGAATACAAATCATTATTTAATTCTTTGCTTCTCCCCTTGCTGCCTCTTCCATTGCTCTTTCCAGGGCATCATGTTCAGCTTTCTTTTCTGCGATTAAATCTGCATTTACTTTCTTGAAGTAGAAGTAGAATGGAATTGCTGTTCCAATCGCCAATACTGCTGCAATTGTACTGAATAATGGAGTGTCAATAAATGTTGTCACTACAAGAATAACTGTTGGAACAATTGCGAGAACTGCCATAAATGCTCCTCCTGGCATCCTCCATGTCGGATGGTAGTTACTCTTCTTTCTAACCTTAAACCATGTACAGAAACATAATACATTTCGGATCAGACAAATTAGTGTAAAGTATCCCAACAAAGTCTGAAGTGTTGTTGCAAATACTAAAACAATTGCAAATCCGCTCTGCCATAACATAGAAACATAAGGTGTTTTCCATACAGGATGTACTTTTCCCCAGGATTTCCACCAGTATCCTTCTGTTGCACATTTGTATTCAACACGTGCCTGGAACATGATCAGGGATGAAAGTGAACCTGTTACAACTATAATTGCCAGAAATGCAGCAATTGTTCCTGAAGCTTTTCCGATAAACGGAACTGCTTCAAATGCTGTGGCGACCGGTGCTCCTGATGCTGCAAGAGTTGAAACATCACAGAGACCTACACAGGCTGTAGACAAACCTGTATACAGCAATGTAACCAAAAGCACGGTTCCGATCAGAGCAATCGGAATATTCTTGTGTGGATTTTTAATCTCTCCAGCCATTGTTCCACATGTCTGCATACCATCATAAGACCATGTTGTAGCTGCAATTCCCAATAACAGTGACATAACCCCTGGTGATACTCCTTCTACCGCTGGTGCGCTGTAGTTCGAACCTGTTACACAGAACAGACCAACTACTACAAGAAGAATAAATGGAACAATTTTAACTGCTGTAATTATATTCTGGAATTTTGCACCTGCATCCATTCGAATCATATGCAATGCAGTAAAGACAATAATCATTCCGATTGCAACTGCCCGTACCATTCCCGGCTCCCAACCAGTAAAGTATGCAAGGTAGTTTCCTACAGTAAGTGCTGTAATCGCAATACCTACCGGGTCTGTTGCCCAGAAGCAGGACCATCCGCCAAAGAATGACAGGAAATTCCATCCGGCTTCCCGGAAATACACAATGAATAAACCGTCCTCAGGATATGCTGTCATCAACTCTGTATAGCATAAATTCTGTGGAATCATGATCAAACCGCCAATCAAAAATGCCAAAATAGTCATAACGGCTGTTCCTGCTGTTCCCGCTACACCTCCTACAGAAGTAAAGATTCCTGATCCTACAGTTGTTCCTACACCAAGCACAATAGCTGACATTAACCCCAAGCGTCTCGTTAGCTCTTTTTCTCCTCCATGTACTTGAATTGGTGTTTTTGGACTCTCCTTTGCCATATTCTCTCTCCTTTCTCTTAAACTGATAAGTTTTTTCTTATCTATCGTTGTTTTGTATTATAATTTCTCTGCTTGTATATTTCAATACTATTTCTCAAACTTATTCCTTTTCTACATTTTTTACAATTTTTTAATACACTTTTTGTATATATTTAATTTATTTTAGATTTACACCCTGTTTTTTCGTATACTCCCCATAAAATCAACTTTATTTGTTTGTTTTTTAAGGCTTTTTTATATTATTTCCATATATTTCCATAAAATTTTATATTTTCATTCATTTTTTCAATAATTTCACGTTAAATCACATTTCAAAGCAACATATTATTGTTATTTTAAAACATATATGGTATACTATTTTCACATCTTATATAGTATTTATAGAAAGGGGATCACTTTATTATGGAATCTTATTTCATGGGTATTGATACCGGAACAAACTCAAGCAAAGGGGTACTAATCAATTCTCACGGAGAAATCATTGCAGAATACACGACCGAACATGCAATGACAAATCCCGCTCCCGGCCACTATGAACACGATGCAGACAAAGACTGGTGGGGAGATTTTTGCATCATCAGTAATGCATTGATCAAAAATGCGAATATTTCACCTTCTGATATCAAAGCCGTGGGAGCAAGCGCCCTTGGTGCAGACTGTCTCCCTGTCGATGAACAATGCCGTCCACTTCGCAAAGCAATCTTATACGGAATTGATGCACGTGCAACCGATGAAATGGAACAGCTCACACAAATGTATGGTGAAGAACAGATTCGAAACTGGTATGGTCGTCCGCTCTGTTCCAGCGATGTAATGCCAAAGATACTCTGGATTAAAAACAAAGAACCTGAAGTCTATGAAAAAACACATAAGTTTTTAACAGGTTCCAGTTTTATCACTGCAAAACTTACCGGAAACTACGTGGTAGATCGTTTTCTTGGTCTTGCAAGCTTCAACCCGCTATATTTTAATGACGGAACACCAAATCCGGAAACATGCAAACCAATTTGCCGCCCCGATCAATTAGCTGAAGTAAAAGAAGCAAATGATATTGCCGGATATGTAACGGAAAAAGCTTCACAGGAAACAGGACTTGCCGTTGGAACACCTGTTATCGTCGGAACAGATGACTCGGGAGCAGAAGCAATCAGCACCGGTGTTGTTGCACCTGGTAAAATGATGATCCAATTCGGTTCTTCTATCTATATGATTCTCGGAACAAAGGAATTGGTAGATGATGAACGCCTGTGGCGTGAAGAATTTATCGTTCCCGGACTTTGTGATATTTCTGCAGGCACAAACGCTGCAGGTTCTCTTACAAAATGGTACCGGGATCACATTTTTTCAGACTGTGTAAAACTCGAAACTGAAAATGGTATCGATGCATATCAGACAATGATGGATGGAGTGGCCGATATTCCACTCGGAAGCGACGGACTTATCACATTGCCATATTTTGCAGGTGAGCGAACACCAATCAACGATCCACTTGCAAAAGGCATTCTCTTCGGATTATCACTCTCCCATACTCGTCAGCATATGTATAGAAGCGCATTAGAATCTGTTGCATATTCTGTAAATCAGCAGTTAAATATCATGCTAAGTCATGACGTTCCGATCGATCAGATTTTCGCTGTTGGAGGCGGAGTAAAAAATGAGCTTTGGATGCAGATCGTTGCAGATGTCACAGGAAAAGAGATCAGCACACCAAAAATCACTGTCGGTGCAAGCTTTGGCGATGCATTAATGGCTGCTTCCGGAATCCAATATCCGGGATTCGAGTCATTCGATAAATTAACTGACTTTATCAAACCCGGAAAAACTTATTATCCTGACATGGATCACCATCAAGCTTATAAAAAGTACCAGAGCATTTATGATGCTTTATATCCAGCAACCGTAGATTTGATGCACAGACTCTCAGAATAAATACATTCACCTGCGGACGGATACATAACAGACAGTGTAAAAAGAATCAATCAAACCATAACAAATGGAGTGGGACTTATAAAATCCCACTCCATTGTCTGACTCGAAATTCATCATCTCGCAATATACTTTCACTGTCTGAATATTTTTATACAGCAGCCTCATTTTCCTTAATCATGAAGCCGAATTGTAAACGAACTTCGATCACTTCTTATGAATGACCGACTGTATGCAATGGCTCTTCCATTGCTGTCCCAATAATCGCAGCCAAGCATGATGATCGCAACTCCCTCCGGAGCTCCCAACAATTTTCTTAACTTTGCTGTCCCTTCTATAATCTCCATCGTTTGCTGCATACTTGAAAGTTCAATCCCATAAAATGCAAAAATGTCCTTAATCGTAAACACAGAAGAATTCACAACTTCCAATTCCGGAAGTACTTCCTTCGGAACATAAATATCTTCTATTGATAACGGTTCGCCATCTAAAGTAATAAAATGTCGCACACAAAAAATCAGATCCTCTGGTTCAATATTGAAATAATTTGCAAATTTATTTCCTGCCGGTCTGTATACTTTCGACTGTTCCTTTACGGAAACTCTTTTGGATCCTGAAGACATAATGCTTACAAAACCACCGTGCTCTTCCAGATTCTCTTCGTATTTATCGCCAACAACAAAAAGCACCTTTTCCCTGTACCCTCTGCAGAACCCCTTCATTCACCAGAGTATCAACCGCATTTCGAACTGTCAAACGATTGATCCCATACGTTTCTGCCAGTTTATTTTCCGATGGAATCGCTGTTCCAGGCAGATACTCGCCTTCTTCGATTCTATTTCTTATAATTTCTCTTAACTGTAAATAAATCGGAGTCCGATAACTTAATTTTTCATCTTCATATACCATTTTTTTCTGCTGAATCCACTGTATTCTCCTTTATATGCCTGCGCTATGACTGCTCATTATCAATCCTACTTACAAATTTGAATTTATCACCTCTGAGCAATTGTTTATAATACATTACAACAATTCCTTCTTCATCTTCAATTATCCCTGATGTAAAAAACAGCGGCGTCTCTGAAGGCACTTCTAAAAATTCCGCTTCGTGTTCACTTGCATAAGTAACACTGATTCGTTCCTCGCCGGCAACCTGCTTTTTATGGTAAATATTTTTCACAACACGTCCCATACTATTTTTTTCGTTATAATATTTATCAAAATCCGGGAAACGTTCACAATCTATATAGGTTGTTTCTAAAATACACGGAATATCATCAATCTTTCTAAGAAGAACATATTCATAAACCTGACGTCCTAACGGTACTCGCAATTTCTTTGAAATCTGTTTGGTTGCTTCCATTTTTCTGCAGGAAATAATTTTTTTAACCAAAATAGCACCCTGCTGACGAAGCTCTCCGACCATGGAATTCTACACCAACCATATTTCGATTTTTTTTGCCGCCTGGAAACATAAACCCCTGAACCGCTTATTCTATACAGAACGCCACGGCAAACCAATGCATCAACCGCTTGTCTTAGTGTAGATCTGCTTACGCCCCACATCTCACACAAGTCTCTTTCTGATGGAATTCTTGTATTCGGCGCTAGTCGATTCACCACAATAAAATCTTCCAATTTTTCTACCGCTTCTACACCTGGCGGAATTCGATATTCCATATAATATCCCTCCCTTGTATTAGTTCTGAATAT